>JACCDP011237373.1_pt1 | contig 26825 bp, 22 predicted proteins | sample 7445841 | NCBI WGS metagenome assembly JACCDP01 (sample SAMN15323441, study PRJNA562643) | freshwater metagenome | isolation source: river surface water | place: USA:Blue River Watershed | collected 2017-08-17 | reverse complement strand
CTGCTCGCAATCTTCTCTGGGACGAGAAGCTCGCCTCCCGCCACGCTGATCGCCGTCACCTCTGCCGAGCGAATGCGATGCGCGCGACCGGCGTACGGGATCAACCCTCCAAGGACGAGCTGCCCGTCCGTCCCGAGCGAGGCGCGGCGGTCGCGCAGCTCCGCGAGTGAACGCTCCACCCAGGCCGCGCGTTCTTCAATGAAGGCCTCAACGTCGCGTCGTGCACGCTCCTCGCCGATACGCGCGGGGACGACTGCCTCAAGGCCACGCTCTGGATCAATGTGCAGCGTCAGCCGTTTCGCGCGCGGGCTTCGGACGAGCGTGTATTCGAATCGAGTCCCTGACTTGTCACTCACGGGCAGCATTGTCGCACGCCAGGCTGCCTCTACCAATCGCAGAAAGGTGTGCGATGCTCTGTCAATGAGTTCCACACCCCTTAGCCGACGTAGCCGTTCCGCGATCTACATTGCGGTCTTCCTGACGTTCATTGATAACTTCGCACTTCTCCCCGTCATTGGGCCACGTGCCCAAGAGCTCGGCGGCACACCGTTCTTGGTGGGCATTGCAATTGCGGCGTATTCACTTGCGAACCTCGCCTTCAATCTGATTGGCGGAGCACTCGCGGACCGACTAGGACGGCGACGCGTTGTGGTGGCGGCCCTGGTCATCAGCCCCGCCGCGATTGCGGTCTACGCGTTCGCTGACTCACTGCCCCTCTTCTTGGCGGCACGCGTCATCCACGGCGCTTCAGGTGGTGTCCTCGCCGCTGCGCTCTTCGCGTTGCTCGGTGACGTTGCTGCGCCAGGTGAGCGCGGCAAGACGCTCGGACGTGCTGGTGCCCTCATTGGTGTTGCAGCGGTGGTTGGACCCGCCGGGGCGGCACTTGTTGCCAACGCTGCAGGGATCAACGCCGTGTTCCTTGGGCTTGCGCTGCTGATTGCTGGCGGCCTTCTCGCCATCCTTCCGCTCCTTCCGGAGACGTTCACGCCCTCCGTTGCCCGCATCCGGACTCCTGGCGCATGGCGACGCATCCTTAGGAACCGCAACCTGCGCGTGGCGCTCCTCGCGATCTTCGGCCTAGAGGCAGCGGTTGGGTCAATTACGGGCTTCATCAAAGACGGCCTCTTTCAGCGTGCGCTTGAGATGGGACGCGACACTGAGGGTGCGCTCCGCTACGCAACCAGTGTGAGCGGCGGGCTCTTCAGCATCTTCGGACTTGTCGCTATCGCGATCATGCTGAGTCGATTCGCAGCGCGCGTCGACAAGCGAGGTCCGTTCGGCATTTCGCTTGTTGGACTCAGCGCAATCCTTGCGGCACTGATCTTGCTCGCGGTTAGCCCAAGGCTCGAAATCGATCTGGTCGCAATGATCCTCTACGGCGTGGGGTACGGGCTTATCTTCCCTGCAGCAGCGGGTGCTGTTGCCATGGCAACAGAGCCTGGAGAGCGCGGCCGCGCGAGCGGCGCATTCAATCTCTCGTTTGATCTTGGGATCTCGGCGGGCCCCATCCTAGGCGGCACGTTGACCACGCTGATCGTTGGCCTCACCCCCTTCTCGGGCGGGCTCCTACTCGTGGCACTCGCGCTCCTCCTCCTCCCTGTCGTAGGTCGCGAAGCCTCCTGATACACTCGCCCTCCTCGGGGCTATAGCTCAGTTGGTAGAGCGCTTGCATGGCATGCAAGAGGTCAAGGGTTCGAATCCCTTTAGCTCCACCAAGCTGCCAGACGGCACACTCGTGTCGAACAGCACGCTTGCGAAGGAGAGGAGTCCCGCACCGTGGCTGATCTAGACGAACGGCTGGAGCGATACGACCCTCGCGAGATTGAGCCGCGCTGGCAGGCGCACTGGGAGTCTCTCGGTCTCCACACCACCGACCTCACCGCTACAACCAAGCCGCGCTACTACCTGCTCACCATGTGGCCGTACCCATCCGGTGATCTGCACATCGGTCACTGGTATGTGAAGACGCCAACGGATGCGCTGGCCCGCTACAAGCGAATGAAGGGCTTCAACGTCTTTTATCCCGTCGGCTTCGACGCCTTCGGCCTGCCGGCGGAGAACGCCGCGATCAAGCGAAAGATTCATCCTCGCGAGTGGACGGTGGCGAACATGGAGAACATGCGTCGCCAGCTGCGCAGCATGGGCGCCTCATTCGACTGGTCCAAAGAGGTGGTCACCTGCGACCCCGCCTACTTCGGCTGGAACCAGTGGATCTTCCTGAAGTTCTACGAGAAGGGTGTCGCGTACCGGAAGCAGGCGCCCGTTGACTGGTGCCCGTCGTGCCAGGTGACGCTGGCGCGCGAACAAGTGGAGGGTGTTGATCGCGTCTGCTGGCGCTGTTCAACGCAGGTCACCAAGCGTGACCTGACGCAGTGGTTCTTCAAGATCACCGACTACGCCGACGAGCTCCTCTCCTTTGAGGGACTCAACTGGCCAGAACCGATCCGCACAATGCAGACGAACTGGATCGGCAGGTCCGAAGGTGCCGAGGTGGACTTCACCGTGGCGAAGGCGGCGCATCACGCTGGCGGCGAAAAGCTGCGCGTTTTCACCACGCGACCAGACACGCTGCACGGTGCAACCTTCATGGTGCTCGCACCAGAGCATGAGCTGATCCAGAAGATCACATCGCCAGAGCAACGCGCCGCCGTTGACGCATACATCGAGGCGACAAAGCGTAAGTCAGAGATTGACCGCCTCACCATCTCAAAGGAGAAGAGTGGTGTTGCCACTGGCGCGTTTGCGGTGAATCCTGTCAACGGCGAGGCGATCCCAATCTGGATCGCCGATTACGTCCTTGCCGGCTACGGCACTGGCGCGATCATGGCGGTCCCCGCACATGACGAGCGCGACTACGAATTCGCGCAGCGCTTCGGCCTTCCGATCCGCACCGTTGTGGCTCCAGCCGAACTCGCCGCGACACCCGATGCGGTGCAGCTTCCGTATGCAGATAAGTGCGACGGTGCCGCCGTTGCGGTAAACAGCGGCGAGTGGAGTGGCGCAGCCTGGCCCGCCTCGTTTGAGCAGGCGGTTGCCTCGGTACAAAAGGCGGGCGCTGGTGAGCGCACCACCACGTATCGACTGCGCGACTGGCTGATCAGCCGCCAGCGCTACTGGGGGACGCCAATCCCAATCATTCACTGCGAGAAGTGCGGCCCTGTCGGCGTACCAGTAGATCAGCTCCCTGTCACGCTCCCAGATGATGTTGACTTCAAGCAGACGGGCGAGTCGCCGCTGAAGAGCGCAGCGGCGTGGCTCAACGTGCCATGCCCAACGTGTGGCGGCCCTGGCCAGCGTGAGACGGACACGATGGACACCTTCGTTGACTCGTCGTGGTACTGGTACCGCTACCTCTCACCAAAATTCACCGGCGGACCCGTTGATAAGAGCCTCGTTGACGCGTGGTGCCCTGTGGATCAGTACACCGGCGGTGCCGAGCATGCCGTAATGCATCTTCTCTACTCACGCTTCTTCACTAAGGCGCTACGCGACCTTGGGCTGATCAGTGAATCGGAGCCGTTCACGCGCCTCTTTAATCAGGGGCAAATCCTCGGCAGTGATGGCGAGCGGATGAGCAAGTCGCGCGGCAACGTGGAGGATCCCGACGCGCTCGTTGCAAAGCACGGCGCAGACGCGGTGCGACTCTTCCTGATGTTCATGGGGCCGTGGGACCAGGGTGGTCCGTGGTCTGGGAGCGGCATCAGCGGCATCGTGCGCTTCCTTGGCCGCGTCTGGACGCTGGCGCTCGATCCGCACGGGAAGGAGCCGGGCGATCCGAACGCTGGCACGCTGCCAAACGGTGAAGATCAGGCCGCAGCAGAACTCAGCATCCGCCGCGCAGCGCACAAGGCGATCGCTGGCGTTGAGGCAGACATCGAAGCATTCCGCTTCAACACCGCCGTAGCGAAACTGATGGAGTTCGCCAACGCCCTCTTCCCGTATCGCGGCAGCCCCGTGGCCGGCGGCGCGGCGTGGAGCGAGGCGCTCGACTACCTCTTGGCCGCCCTCTCCCCAATGGCCCCACACCTTGCTGAAGAGATGCACAGCCGCCTCCAGGCAGAGCGCGGCATCGCCGTAAGCGATCCGAAGTGGCGCTCAATCCATCAGGCGAGCTGGCCAACCGTTGACGCCGCACTCCTCATTGACAGCACGCGTGAACTCCCAATCCAGGTCAACGGGAAGCTGCGCGACAAGCTCACCATCTCTGCAACCGCAACAGAGGCGGAGATTGAAGCGCTCGCCCTTGCCTCACCGAAGGTGAAGATCGCCCTCGAGGGGCGCGCGCCGAAGAAGGTGATCCACGCTGGCGGGCGCCTCATCAATATCGTCGGCTAGCGAACAGCGCGGCCTCGCCGCGCTCGTTACTTGTTCATCAACGCCAGCATTGCGGAAACGTCAACGTTCGCCGTGAGCACCGTTCCATTGACGCCTGGTGTCAAGGTGATCGCCTCCATTGGAAGCCCAGCAGTTGCAGCGGAACCTTCAAACTTGCCGTCCTTAACGACCATTGCGAGCTGCGCCGCAAGTTCATTCGAGATGGTTCCGGTGAAAGCGGCAACCTTCTCGGTGCCGACAACCGACAGGTTGGTGAACGAGGAGAAGGTACCTGCGGTCATGGTGAAGTGCGTCCCCTCTGGCAACACAATCGTGCCCGCATTGGCACCCGCCATCAGGCCGTTGATGTCGTCAATACCGAAGCCGCCGAACTCAAAGACAAGATTGGTCGCCATCAAGTCGCCGCCACCCATGGAGGCAGGCAGTGTTGGAAGGGTGAGCTTCGCGCCGTCGGTATGAATTTCGACGATCGCACCTTCAAGGCCGGCAGCCTGTAACTGCTCAGAGGCGAGCTTGTTGATCGCTGGGTTCACCACAGCCACCCATGCACCGACCAGCACGCCGGCGATCACGCCAAGGGCGATGAGGAACTTGCGCTTCTTGCTCATCTTCCTCTTTGGCTGAGCGGCTCCATCAACAGTTTCCTTGGCCACGGTGCACCTCTAGCTAGCGGGCTGAACCAGAGAATCTGATTTGCAGCCCGCACACTCTACGCGAGAAGGTCTACGAGGAGTACCCTTACCCCAACGCGGCGGCCTGCCGCAGGGGGCTAAGGAGGTTCACGGTGAACGAGAAGGTCAAGATCGGCGCACTCATCTGGCCACAGTTCACCGACTGGGCGTCCATGCGCTCCATGGCGGTTACCGCTGACCGCGTCGGCTACGACAACCTCTGGACTTGGGATCACGTCTACCCGATCATCGGCAATCCGAACGGTCCAATCTTTGAAGGCTGGTCCACACTCGTCGCCTGGGCTGAAGCCACCAAGAACGTGCGCATTGGTCTGATGGTCGGCGCGAACACCTTCCGCGAGCCAGCACTCACCGCAAAGCTCGCCACCACGCTCGACCACATCTCCGGCGGTCGCGCAATCCTCGGCATCGGCGCCGCCTGGTTTGAAGAGGAGCATCAGCACTTTGGTCTGAACTTTGGTGAGGGCTTCCCTGAGCGGCTCCGCTGGCTCGGCGAAGCGCTGCCGATCATGCGCGGCATGTTGGACGGCACGGAGCCAACCGCAACCGGTCCGCGCTACAAGTCGCAGACCGTTCGCAACCTCCCAGCACCGGTGCAGAAGCACCTTCCGATCTTCATCGGCGGTGGCGGTGAGCAGGTCACGCTGAAGCTCGTCGCCAAGTACGGCGACGGCAATAACGTGGGCGGCACGCCAGAGCAGGTTGCACATAAAGAAGAGGTGCTTCTGAAGCACTGCGCCGCCGTTGGCCGCAACCCAGACGAGATCGAACGCACCGTTGGCGTTGGGAACATGGTCATCCGCAACAACCCTGCCGAGGCGCAGAAGATCTACGCGGCTCAGTTCGGCAGGAACGGCATCTCACCACTCTGGGAGAACCAGCCTGTGGGCAGCGTCGACCAGATCGTGGAGCAGCTCGCCCCATACGTGAAACTCGGCTACAAGCACCTCATCGCCGGCTTCTCCACCCCGCACGATGAGGAGTCCCTCATCCGCTTCGCCGAAGAGGTGAAGCCGCAGCTGGAGAAGATCTAGCGCCTATTGACATCTGAACTTCCCTCAGTACAGTGAGCATCAGGGCGTGGATTTCACTGCGCCACTGGCTCACATCACAAGGGGGAACACATGCGCAGGATCTCAGCCGTGTATTCCGCGTTGGTGGTTTTGGCTGTCACCTTTTCGCCACTGAACTCTGACAATGCCCTTGCAGTTGTTCAAGATGACTGGTCAACCAAGATAAGCCTTGGGGGCTCCCATACTTGTGCCATTCGTAATGACAATTCACTTTGGTGCTGGGGATTGAATGGCGATGGTCAGATAGGAAACAGCGATATCCAAAACCAACCTTGCCTTTATGGGGCGCAGCCTTTTTGTCAAGAAGCAAAAGGGTACGCTTGGAGCGGAATTGGAGCTGGTAGCGAACACACCTGTGCAATCCGCTCAATAAACAAATCGCTGTGGTGTTGGGGCAGAAATAATTACGGACAGCTAGGGAATGGCCTTACATCGGAAGCTCCCAACAACACGCCTCAGCAAATCGGGAGTGCCGCCTGGTCACAAGTAAGTGCGGGAGATCGATACACATGTGGGATCCAGACAAGCGGCTCACTATGGTGCTGGGGTCGCAACCTTAGTGAAAAGAAAATGGGCGGACACCTTGGGATTGGTAGCACCTCCAATAAGAACATACCAACACGAGTCGGAGTACGTAACACGTGGACCTCAGTGGCCACTGGTGCGCTTCAGACTTGTGGCATTCAGTCGCCCGGCACTCTCTGGTGCTGGGGCCGGTGGGGAACGAATACCTCAAACGCAACAGCGCCTGTTCAGGTGGGGAGCGGTACGGACTGGCTGCGAGTTAGCGTCGGAGGAAATGGAAATGGCGTGAATCACATATGTGGCATTAAGAGTATTGATCAACTTTACTGCTTCGGATGGAATACTACTGGTGAGCTTGGGCTTGGACTCTATAATGCTGGAAACAAGACGAATCCGACTCGAGTGGGTGGCGCCTGGTCGAGTATCGCAACTGGGGCTAATCACTCTTGTGGAATCAAGGGCTTGCGGGTGCTGTGCTGGGGAGATAACCAGTTTGGCCAACTAGGAACCGGAGACTACTTGCCACAGGTCCAGCCTACTCCTGAATACACGAAAGGGAATTGGACTGCGCTGTTTGCCTCCTCTGGCCACACTTGTGCAAGAAAAAGCGATTTTTCTCTCTGGTGTTGGGGAAACAATACAAACTCGCAACTAGGGAGACCGCCTACAGAGCAGATCAGCCTTCTTTATGATACCTACCCAGCGCCGCTGCGTGGTGAATCGTATAACAGCTCCCGACCTTCAATCACAGGCACAGCTAAGGTTGGACAGACTCTGACTGCGAATGATGGTACGTGGGCCGCACGTCCAGAACCGACTATTGAATACCAATGGTACTCATGCACTTCCCCAAAAGCAGCTAGTTACCGTACGAATATTTCCTCTGGCTGTTCAGCTATATCTGGTGCCACCGGACGCCGTTTTAAAATTCCAGCCACGCAAGTTGGGAAATACATTCTGGTACGAGTCACTGCTAGACAATCTGTCACGAAAGTAAACAACAATTGGGCTCACTCCCCGACCACAGTGACTGTAAAGAAATAGAGGCAATTGTTTGTCATTACCAGTACAAGCTTGAGAAAATCTAGTCGGCTAAGAGGGGTTCTGCGCGCTCAGCTGCGCTAGGGGATCTCGATTCTCAGACGGGCTCGGCTAAGCGCATTGTTGATAGGATCGCGTTGAATACTCAGAAGCTTAATCCTAATTCCGGAAACCTCATCTACGAAAGATTTACCGACGCGGAGCGGGCCGTCGAGCCAATCGCGGAATCCACTCCGGCTGCCTGGGGTCATATCCACAAGCACCGCATTGCCGTGGGCTCCGCGCTGTTGAGTCCCCGTGACATCGCAGAGGCGAATGCTAATCCCGCGACTAATGGAGGATGGAAAGCGATCAAATAAGGTCCCTCGTTCCCGCCAGTCCAAGCAGATCTCAGGGGCGGTTTTCTGAGTAGACATTCCCCAAAGGCCATAAGCCTCTACGTTCGGCCGCCGAATGCGATACCCCTTAATCGCAGCGTTGGGCTCATTAAGGGGGTTCAACTCGATCTCGTATGTCCCAGCTGCTTCAATGAGGGGCATCTCCTCTTCCGTGAGGAATCCCATCATGAACCTGCTCGCAGATGACGGGAGCGCATGGAAAGGGAGATACAGATTCCCGCCCATCACATCAAGATTATCGCCGTACTCCCACGTATCACTACCCCCGAAACGGCCGAACGCCCATGGTGCGCGACACTTTTCGGTGATCCCGGCAACGGAGACGCCACCTGCACGACATCGGATTGCACCAGAGTGCGGCGCGCCGAGATTATGTCCTAGCTCGTGGATCATGGTGTCCATCGCATCACCCTGACCATCTGTGGTGCGCCACCACCGACGCCAGAGATTCATGCCACTTTCATCACCGGGCAACTCGGCAATACCTGCGTAATAACACCCCTGAGGAGGCCAGAAGTACATCATGTGGGTGTATTCATCCAGGTTTGTCCCTTGGCTTTCAAGTGCCTCTCGGGCAGTCCGTCCCCACGTCTTATAATCATCACAATCTCTACTCGTTCTCACAATCGTGATAGTTGGGAAGACCGAACCTGTGACTTGGACTCGACCGTAACTTGCGGTCTCGTAGAAGAAGGCGAGCGACATTCTTTTCTTGTCAATATCCGGCTCATTGAACAAGAGATCACCTATCAAGGTAGCTGATCCAGGAGAGCTTAAATTGTCAGTAAAGTTGATGCGGATCACCGCAATGTTGATGGTCTCAGGATTTGAGGGGCTGGAGACCCAGTGATTTGTAGGGGTTGACGCAGTTACCCTCGCGGGTACAAGTAGAATTGCGCTAACCAAGAGCGCTGCGAACATTTTCTTCTTTGTGCTCATGCAATTAGTTGACGATGTTGAGCGAGGTCAAACTACTTGAAGAACGGTGCCGTATACACTGCCCAGAGGCCTTTCACGGCAGCAGGGAAGGCGGAATCCTGGACTACCTGTGTTGGGAATTCATGTTGAATCTCGCCGCCAGCAGCCACATCAACCACACATTCGAATCCGTCAACTGAGAGCGAGTACTGCCCCACGGTCTCAACTGGTGCGAGCCAAGCCGGCATGGACTCATCAGGCCGAATAAGCCCGTTACCGTCCACGTACTCGGTGCGTGTACCGTCCTCGCTGACCACCAAGAAGAGATGCGGCACTTCCGGACCACCCAGCTGCAACATGGTGTTCATGTCAATCCAGCCGACCGCATCAGATCGACCAGTTTCCAGTGTTCCCACGCAACCACCTTGAATTGAAGCCTTCGCAACACCTAGCGGCAGCGATACCGTTAGCGCCATCATCAGGAAAACGAGAAGGAATCTCATATGTCTACCGTAGCAGACCCATTTTGGACGTCAAGAGCCGCGGGCCACGCGGAGAGGCCAAGCTTGTCATGGCCCCTGTCGCTGGCGACCTATCCGCATCGCAAGCAGTCCCTCATCCACTTCGCCGAAGAGGTGAAGCCGCAGCTGGAGAAGATCTAGCGCTTTAGTAACGCTGCGCTACATCGCGAATGCGACGCTGTGCCTATGCAGGCTGTTCGTGCTCTCCTAACTTCGCGGCACGCGCTAGTTGCAACACTTTCACTCCTACTCTTCGCCGCGCTCATTGCAACACTCACAAGCCCCACAGAAGCCGTTGAGATCATTGAAGTCCCAGCCCCCTCACTTGATACGACCACCGTAGCCACGGAGGTCAAGATCCGAGTAGAGATTAGCGGCGGCGTAGCACAACCAGGCGTGATTTCATTACCCGATGGATCGCGCCTAATTGACGCGGTGAGCGCTGCTGGCGGCTGGGGAGAGCGCGTGGATCCACTTCGCGTTGAACTCTGCCTGAACTTAGCAGCGCCCCTTGAAGATGGGAGTGCCATCCGAATCCCAACACGAGACGACCGGCTCCTGCTCGGCCTGACTGGAGTTGAGTGCGGACCGCTCTATTCATCTGCCTCAGAGATTGCATCATCTGGCGTAACGAATAGTGCTAACGGGAGTAGCGCAACTGGGGGCAAGATTGATTTGAATCGAGCAAGCGCAGAAGAGTTGGACACACTCCCTGGAATTGGACCAGCCACCGCAGCGAAGATCATCGCTGCCCGAATGGAGAAGCCGTTCGTGATTGTTGACGATCTACGTGATCTAAAGATCATCAGTGAGAGCGTCCTACAGGGGATCCGCGCACTCGTCACCCCGTGATCAACGGGCCAACAGATCGGCCGAGTATCACTGGGGCATCACTCGGCGGGAGGCCAGGGGTCGTAGCGTGTGCTGCGATCGCAACAGCGCACCTCTTCCTTCTGCCGCTACCAGCACAGCCTCTGAAGAGCGCGGCGCTTGCCCTTTGTGGCCTCTCTCTCATGCTGCTTCTCGGAGGTCAGCGAGGCACCACTCCGAGAGCTCGTGCCGCGGCACTTGGGACGCTTCTCATCTCGGCTCGAGTCGCAGTTGGTGGACTCCCGCTTCCGCCGGCTACCTCACTGAATCTTCCGGAAGGGGTGGTCTCTGCGGCGGGAGAGGTGCGCTCGCTACTTGCCCCGCTGCGCGGCACACAACGTTTTGTCCTGGAGGCTGATGGGCTCCAGGTGATGGTTGAAGCACCGCCGAACCCTCAGTTGAGAGTTGGCGATCGCATCAAAGCGGACCTTGAATTTCGAAACCTAGCCCCCGAGGCACAGGAGAGACTGCGGGTTCGGGGCATCGAAGCTTCGGCAAAGAGTTACGGCGTGACGCTTACTGGACGAGGGAACCCCCTTGAGTGGCTACGTGGGCGCGTAGGCGACGACATCGAACGCATGATTCCGGCGCCAGCAGGAGGCTTAGCCGCCGCGATTGTCGTGGGGCTTCGAGAGCGCGTTGACGAGCGACTCGCCGACGCGTTCACCGCAACGGGACTTGGCCATGTTGTGGCGCTCTCTGGATGGAATGTTGCCATCACCATGGCGGTGGCAGAACGAGCCCTACGACGCTTCACGCTGACAAGAAGGCGCTGGTCACTGATTGGGATTGCGCTGCTCTACGGCCTCTTCGCTGGCGCGAGCGCGAGTGTGATCCGTGCGAGCGTCATGAGCGCGGCGGCACTGCTCGCCGAAACCAGCGGCCGCAAGGGTGCGGGGGCGGTCGCCCTTTCGCACGCTGTAGTTGCCCTCCTCATCTTTGATCCTGCGATTGCGTACGATGCTGGATTCCGTCTATCGGCACTGGCCACAGCGGGCCTTCTCGCAAAGAGTGCGAGCTGGTCTGCTGCGGCACTTCGTATTGGCTCACGGTTGCCAGCACCGCTGCAAAAGACATGGAACCTCCTCGCCGAAGACATCGCGGTCAGCATCGCAGCGCAGGCGGCAACACTCGGACTCGTCATTGCTCTTTTTGGCAGGGTGGCGCTCTGGTCAATCCCGCTCACGCTCCTCATCGCGCCGCTGATTGCACCCGCCACCGCGGCGGCGCTGCTTGCGCTCCTTGCCGGTGAGCTTGTGCTAATCACGCCAGCGGGACTCGCTCTTCTTCCGAGCCTCCTTGCACTCCCTGCAGCGGCACTCTTTGGCGCTGCGGCGCAGATCGCTCAGATCGGGTCGACCCTCCCTGGCACCGACTTCACGATCTCTCGTGATCTCACGCTACCGATCGGAGTCGTGCTCGGGGCCGCTGGCATCGGACTACTGTTGCGCCGCACCGGCGCCACACCTGATGAACCTGTTGAGCGAAGTGCTGGAAGCGGATTCAAGGTCCCAGCGATCGCTGGGGCGTGCATTCTTGCTGCGAGCTGCCTCGCCTCGGCCAGTGCCGCCGCACCACGCGGCGAACTCCGCATCGCCGTCCTTGATGTTGGCCAGGGAGACGCAATCTTGGTTGAGTATCACGGGAAGAGAATGCTGATTGACGGCGGGCCTGATCCTGCACGACTCAGTACCGAGCTTGATCGCCTCATCCCGTCCTGGGACAGAAGGATTGACGTGCTCGTTGCAAGCCACCCACACGAAGATCATCTCGCTGGTCTACCACGCCTTCTTGATCGCTATCGTATCGGAGCAGTGATCGGCGCTGAGGTTCGCGGTGGAGGCCCAGCTTCTAGGAGTTGGAACGAGATTCTCCAGTCGCGCGGGGCCGCATATCACAGCGTCGCTACGGGGAGCAGGTTCATGCTCGCCGATGCGCACCTCGCTGTGCTCTGGCCAGATAGGGAGGCACTTGAACGCGCGCCAGAGGACGGAGGGAGCGCACTCAACAATCGATCGATCGTCTTACGCCTTGACATCCCAGGCTTCTCCGCGCTGTTCACTGGAGATATTGAGGCAGACTTGGATCGTCGGATTGCCGCAAGGATCACCACCCCAATTGATCTCTTAAAATCTCCACATCACGGCAGTGCAACGGCGGCCAGTCGGGAACTACTCGCGGCGGTAGACCCTCGAGTCTCAATCGTCTCAGTTGGTCTACGCAACTCGTACGGCCACCCATCAGCCGCCACCCTCGAACGACTCGCTGAACGGAGTGGTGCAGTGGCGAGAACGGACCTTGACGGTACCGTCATCGCGCTGATTAATCCTGCACAGCCAGATCGCATTGAGATCCGAACGGGCACCACAGCATCGTTTGCACCAGCACGAAGCGAGATCGGTCGCATCACGCCGGGCGGACCCCGTGCTGGCACCGCCGCCGACGCACAAGTCCCAGCGGCCGCTTTTATTCGCCTGCTGCGCACTGGGAGTGCGGGCTGTCCCCTGCCAACGGCTACCATCGGCGCATGGCAAAGCCAACGAGCCCTGCGGTACTCCTCGCTTGGGGCGATGACCTCCTCCTGATCGAGGAGGCGGTGGATGCGCTCGCGCAGCAGCTTGCTGCGGGTGGGATGGGGGCACCAGACCGCGTGCGGTTGAAGGCGGAGGGGCGTGGCTCCGGAGACGGTGCGGCGGTGCTTAGCAACCTGGCGCAGAAGTTGGGGACGGGTGGACTCTTCGGTGGCGGCTCACTAATGGTCGTTGCGGGAGCGGGACGACTTGCGCGAACCAAAGAACTACGCACTGGTGTTGCGAGTGCGCTCGCCAACATTGCGCCTGGCAACGCAGTAGCGCTCGTTGATCAACGCGCGCGTCGACCAAACCTACGCGCTGCGCGTCCTGATGGCCCTGGCGAACTTGGCCTGCTGGTGCAAGACGTTGGCGGCGCGGTGCTGAACTGCATCTCGCCTGGACCTGGTGAGCTCGCGTCGTGGATCTTGCAACGTGCGCAGGCGGCGGGGCGCGAGATTGCTGGCGATGCTGCGAAAGATATTGCCGAGCGGCTCGGCGCAGAGGTACGCGAGCCAGATCTTGATCGCAGCGGGATGCGCATGACGGCGGCGATTGAGCTTGAGAAGTTGATGCTCGCGATGCCAACAGGAACGATCCCACTGAAGGCGGTGCAGCTCCTCGTTGCAGATCGTGGGCTGGGGTCGCTCTTCGCCTTTGCGGACGCGATCGTGGCGCGCAGTGGCCCACTCGCCGCCCGACATCTCGGTCGCGCGATCAGTGAGCCCGGGCCGATGGTGGTGGCGACGCTCCACCGCAAGATGCGCGACCTTGCACAGATTCACGGTGCGGTCATTGAAGAGGGGAAGTCGATCGGCCAGGTGGCGCGAGAGCTCCACATGCACGAGTTCCCCGCCGGGAAGCTCGCGGACGCGGCGCGTCGCTGGAGTGCACGGGAGATCTCCGATGCGATCACTGGCTTAGTAGAGCTCGACGCGGTCTCTAAGGGTGATGGTGAGCGTGCCTGGGGTCCGGCACTAACGCGATGGAGCGCCGCCCGAATCGGCTAGGCGCTCACTGAACAAGCTCCCTACTGGATGCGGAGCAGCACCTTTGCAGACGACCAGAGCTGCTCAAGTTTGTAGAAGTCGCGCTCTGGTGGCGTGAAGATGTGCACGATGACGGAGCCGTAATCCAAGACGATCCAGTGAGATGACGGCGCGCGATGCCGGTGCGACGGCGTGATCTCCTCTGCGGCGAGACCGTCCACGATGCTCGCTGTGATCGCGGCGAGTTGTGGCTCAGAGCCGCCAGTGCAGATGACGAAGGCTTCTGCGACCGTGGTGAGCCCAGCAACGTCAAGGACGATGATGTCGGCCGCCTTCTTATCTTCGGCTAGGAGGGCAACCTTCCGCGCAAGATCGTGGGGCTCAATGCTGCGTTGCTTCTGAATCACCAGCTCAGCCTACCCGAGTAGTCACGTTGCTGGATCAACCGGGATGTCATCAGGCTCAATCGGTCGCTTGAGGACGAGTTCTGGTCGATCTAGGTAGAGACCAGTCTTCTTGATGTAGTCGGCTACGGCGCCAGGAACCAGATAGCGAAGTGAGCGCCCACGTGCCGCAAGCGCACGGAGCTCACGGCTCGCGTGGGAGAGGTGGAAGCCGTCGAGGTAGAGGAAGCGATCTTCGCGTCCAGGGAAGTGGCGCGTCAGCCAGGCACGATCCGGCGTTGGTGTTCCAGGTCGCGGAAGTGCGGCAACGCGAGCGAGGTCCAGGATCGCGGTTGGATCCTCCCACTCATGGAAGCCGAGGAGCGATTCGACCGAAAGGATCAGGTAGAGCTCGTGCGGCTTCCCAGGTTCGGCAGTAGCGGCAAGATCGCGCAGCGTGTCGATCGTGTACGAGAGGCCCGGACGATCAAGCTCTGCACGGTTCAACTCAAAGTGTGGGTTCCCTGCAATGGCAAGTTGCACCATCTCGCAACGAATCACTGCGTCGGTGACGCGATCGTTCACCTTGTGCGGTGGTCGCGCAGCGGGCACGAAGAGGACGCGATCAAGATGTAGCAGGTCGCAGGCCGCCTGGCCGAGCGCAAGATGTCCGTCGTGAATCGGATCAAAGGTCCCACCGAGGACGCCGATCTTGCTCACTGGCTCCCCTCCGAACTTCCGGTCGCCGCCTCTTCTAGCGTTTCGCCAATCTCTTCAAGGTCTAGGTCGGCAGCGTCTGCGGCATCGGCGGCGTTCAAGAGGCCAGTATCATCTGGGTCGTCCCACTCCAACGCAAGGTCACCAATCAGCACGGAGTGGCCAGTGCGGCAGCCAGCCTTGCGGAGCGCCTCCTCAATCCCCTGTCGCTTCAGCTCGTGATGGAAGCGCTCAGCAGACTCATCGCGCGCAAAGTCGGTCTGATGCACGAGGCGTTCAATGGCCTTACCGCGCACGCGGAAGGCAACACCTTCACGGCTGACCTCAAACCCAGAGATTGCAATCGGATCAATGCGGTGCACCACCACACCGGCAGGTTCGGTTGGGAGCGAGAGGGTCTCGGCGTCGGGGAGAAGTCGCGCCAGCTCTTGACGAAGGGCACCTACACCCTCACCTAAGGTGCCGCCAAGCGCTGAACAGGCGACGCTGTTGAGGCCAAGCTTGGAACACCCTTCCTGCAGTTCGGCGAGTCGCTCGTGGACGCCAGGACGATCAATCTTGTTTAAGACGATCAGCGTGGTCTTCTCAAGGAGTGCTGGGTTATGCGCAGAGAGTTCGTCGCGAATGATCCCCGCATCGCGCAGCGGATCGGCGGCAGAAGCATCAACAACGTGCACCAAAATGCGCGTGCGTGAGGCGTGACGCAAGAAGGCGAAACCGAGTCCAGCCCCCATCGATGCTCCTTCAATCAATCCGGGAAGGTCGGCAACAGTTGGGCGACGACCATCCTCTAGGCCGAGCTCAAGGACGCCAAGGTTCGGCTCAAGGGTGGTGAACGGGTAGTCGCCAATCTTCGGCTGTGCTGCAGTGAGCGCTGCAAGCGTGGTGGACTTCCCAGCGTTCGGGAGGCCAACGAGCCCAACGTCGGCAATCAGGCGCAGCTCAAAGCGCACGGCGCGCACCTCGCCAGGCTCCCCCTTCTGCGCGTGGCGTGGTGCCTGATGCGTTGAGGTCACAAAGTGCGCGTTTCCGAGGCCACCGCGTCCACCGCGGACGATCATCACGCGTTGTTCGCGTGAGACGATGTCAGCGATCAGGTCGCCGCTCTCGGCGTCAAAGATTGCGGTGCCAGGCGGGACGCCGATCTCTAGATCTCTCCCCGCCTTCCCGTGCGACTTCTTGTTGCCACCGTTCCCACCGTCTCCTGCGGTAAGAAAGCGCTTCTGCTCAAAGTCGCGCAAGGTGGTCTGGCCAGTGTCTACGGAGACATAGACGCTCCCGCCACGCCCACCGTCACCTCCGTCCGGTCCACCACGCGGTACGTGCGATTCGCGCCGCATCGTGGAGGCGCCATCGCCTCCTCGCCCAGCGGTGAGATGAAGCTCTACAACGTCAAGAAACACGTGCCCTACGGTAGGAAGCGTGCCGGATTGTAGAAGGTTGATCCACTCGCAAGTGGGTAACCACGCGAAACAGAGAAGTGAAGATGTGGACCGGTGGTACATCCAGTATCCCCAATCTTTCCGATCTGCTGACCGCGTGCAATCTTCTGTCCAGGCGAGACCAGAATTTTGGACATGTGATAGTAGCCAGTGTAAAGATTTGAACCAACGGCGATCACTACCTGATTGCCACCACAATTGTTGACCCACCCGGTGCGCACAACAACTCCTGCTGCAGCAGCAAGAATCGGTGCACCCGTAGATTGAGAGATGTCCATCCCGTCATGGCCCCGGAAGAAGCCTCGCACGAATCGTCCGCCTGGGACGGGGTAACGGAAGGTCAAGCCGTCATAGATCGCTGGTAGTGGCCCGTTATACGCATATGACTGACCAGAAGCCGCATACGTTGGAAGTGCTGGCCCGCGACCTCCCGGAAGGACGAGCACCATCCCGAGCACAACATCAGTTGAGCGAAGCCCGTTGTACGCAACGATCTTCGCCTGCGGGATGCTCGCAGAAGAGGCGATTGATTTCATCGTCTCGTGTTCTCTGACCACATGGACATAACCTTTCACGTCTGGAATGCTGAGCCGTTTCCCTGCAGGTGGGTTGCTTGTTGAGATCAAGCGATTTGACCAGATCACATCCATCAGTCCAATGTTGTAAAGCTTGGCGATCTGCGCCAGCGTCTGACCTTTTTGGACCACATGAACGCTTACGTGCGCACGACCATCTGGAATGCTCAGCTGAACAGCAGCAGGGAGTCGCATCGTTCCATCTTCAAGAATCTGTGGTCCATCAAGCTCACTCACCACGAGGCTGCTTGTGAGCTCCGCTGAGGCATCACGCGCCAGCTCAGCTGACCGCCAACCGAGTGGGCTCGTCACTGCAACATCTGTCACCGCACTGCCCTGTTCTGTCCCAAGGCTCAGCGGCGCCTCTAGCGGTGCTACGCGATCGGGATCAAGCCCCGCGCCCCAGAGCGCTGGTGGGGTGTGCTCCGTCTCGGTCTCAACCGCGATGGCGATCCCCTCATCAAACGCACGAGCGCGCTGATCAACTGCAGGGCCGGGGAGAAGACTCGCCACAATGGCAACGCCAAGGAGTGTGGCGATGCCGATCGACGCAGCGCTCTCTGGGGCACGACTGATGGCATAGATCTGTTTTGCGAGCTTGGCCTGGCGGCGCTTGAGGTTGCGCATCATCCCCCAGCGCTCCAAGTGTGGCGTCAGATTATGGGCAAGTGCGGCGAGGGCTAAGCCGCTGGTGCGCTCCCGCAAACGGGGATGAACACGGATGCGACGCGGCAGCGGATGTTTAAGAAACTGGCCCGCTCGAAAGAGGCTGAGCGTGATCGCTCGCTCACCCGATCGTTCCAACAGCCTGCCAACGTGGTACGCGGCACGGCGAATGGAGGCGGCGAAGCGGAAAAAGGCGCCTCCTCGGTGAACGCCGCTTCCTGGATGAGGACGACTTCCCCTTTGACCCTTGGAACCTCTCTGAGCCATATGCGCCTCCGATCTCGACCTATTCTACCCTTCGCCGATACCGCGTCGGCGGGGTGCGGGAGGTTGATCTCAGGCTGGGCTTGAGCCCTCAGTCCCCTTCGTCAGCGAGGCGAGGAACTGCGCGTTCGACTCGGTCTTCGCGATGCGGTTCAAGAGGAGCTCAATCCCCTCGTTTGCACCGACGGCAGAGAGCATGCGGCGCATCGTCCAGACCATCTTCAGCGTTGCCTCATCAAGGAGGAGCTCCTCTCGGCGTGTGCCAGAGCGCTGCACATCAATGGCCGGGAAGATGCGCTTCTCGGCAAGCTTGCGGTCAAGGACGAGCTCAGAGTTGCCGGTCCCCTTGAACTCTTCATAGATGACGTCATCCATCTTGGAGCCGGTGTCCACAAGGCAGGTGCCGATGATCGTCAGTGAGCCACCCTCTTCCAACTTGCGCGCGGCACCGAAGAAACGCTTCGGTGGGTAGAGCGCAATAGGATCAATACCGCCGGAGAGCGTTCGCCCTGATGGCGGGAGTGCCAAGTTGTAGGCGCGTGCGAGTCGGGTGATGGAGTCAAGCAGCACCACCACGTCGGCACCAGCCTCGGTGCGTCTCTTCGCAATCTCCAGCGCCATCTCAGCCACGTGCGTGTGGTTCTCGGTCGGTTCGTCGAAGGTTGAGGAGATCACCTCGCCCTTCACGGAACGCCGCATGTCGGTCACCTCTTCTGGTCGCTCGCCAATGAGGCAGACCATCAGGGAGATCTCTGGGTAGTTAGCGGTCACACCCTGCGCGATCTGTTTCAGGAGGCTCGTCTTCCCCGCCTTTGGCGGTGAGACGATCAGCGCGCGCTGCCCCTTACCAAGCGGGTTGACCAAGTTGATGAGGCGCTGCGAAAGATTCGTTGGATCTGTCTCAAGGTTGATCAGCTCAATCGGATGGATTGGGGTGAGGTCACCGAAGTGTGGGCGTCGGCGTGCCGACTCTGGGTCTGTCCCGGAGATAATCTCCACGCGGAGCATCCCCCAGAACTTCTCGCCTTCGCGCGGCGCACGGATCACGCCACCAATGGTGTCTCCCTGGCGTAGACCGATGCGACGCAACATGGGCGACGGAACGTAGACATCGTCCGCACTCGGAAGGAGTCCGTTGCGTCGAACGAATCCGTATCCATCATCAACGATCTCAAGGATCCCTTCGGCCCACACCTGGCCCTGCTCCTCAGCTTGAGCCGTAAGGATCTTCTGGATCACGCGCGGCAGATCCTCTTGCTGTGATGTGGTGACGTTGAACTTCTTCGCTGCGGCCATCAGCTCGCTCGCGGTCATGTTGGCGAGCGCTGCGAAGGTGAGGAGTCCCTCGGCGGCGAGATCTGCTTCAGAGAGGACCTCAACATCCTGCGGGAGTGAGCTCTGCGGCATGCGCATGCCGCCCTGTCCACCGTTCATTCCGGGTCCGCGGCGAACGCCGCGTCGTGGTCCGCGATTACGGGGATCATTCATAGACATTGTTGGGGGTACCTTCCTTGACTCTTGTGGGGGTTGCCTGGGAGTGTTCGCGATCCCCACACGAAACGTCCAACGCCTCTTAGCGGGAGGAGTGGGGGGATGAGAGAACTCTACGGGATCATCTGCCCCACGTCAACGGGGCGTTGCGAGCGGCTACTTCCCGCCCTTCGCCTTCGCCCAATCGGCCTTAAAGACGGCGATCCCCTTGTCGGTGAGTGGATGCTTCGCCATCTGCTCAAGGACCTTCAGTGGCATGGTGGCAACGTGTGCGCCAACGAGTGCTGATTCCGTCACATGACGAGGGTGGCGAATCGATGCGGCCAAGATCTCGCAGTGATCAAGATCCTCGTAGTGCGAGAAGATCTCCGCGAGTTCGCGGATCACCGTCATGCCATCTTCGCTGATGTCATCAAGCCGGCCAACGAACGGGCTGATCAGTGAGGCGCCCGCCTTCGCGGCGAGAAGTCCCTGGTTCGCCGTAAAGATCAGTGTGCAGTTCGTCTTGATCCCCTCCGCCTTGAGGCGGCTGATGGCGGCGAGACCATCGGTGGTCATTGGGATCTTGACCACGATATTGGAGGCGATCTTGGCGAAGGCGAGCCCCTCGCGGAGCATCCCCTCGGTGTCATCGCTGATCACTTCGGCCGAGACTGGGCCGGGGGTGAGGGCGCAGATCTCCTTCAGGAGCTCTTCGTAGGAGCCGCCAACCTTCGCGTAGAGCGACGGGTTAGTGGTGACGCCGTCAACGATTCCCCAGCTGATGCCGGTCTTGATCTCGTTGATATCTGCCGTGTCCAAGAAGAACTTCATGATGCAGCTCCTGTTCCGTTGCTTCGGCTTGCCGCCTTGTGTGCGGCCGCCTCAATTGCCTTGCGGCGTTCCGCCTGTACCGTCTCATCATCGCGCACTCCCACCATTCGTGGGCTGTAGGCGGCGAGGCGACCCTCTTTCAGCGCCACTGCGGCGCCAACGAAGCCATCAAAGAGTGGGTTCGGTCGAAGCGGACGGCTGGTGAACTCTGGGTGGAACTGGCTCGCCACGAACCATGGGTGATCGGCGAGTTCAATGATCTCAACAAGGCGACCATCAGGCGAGACGCCAGAGAAGTTCATCCCGGCCGCCTCAAGTTGTGGCTTAAAGCGATTCGCCACCTCAAAGCGGTGACGATGGCGCTCATACGCGATCTCTGAGCCGTAGACGGTCGCGGCGCGCGAGCCTGCGGTGAGCTTGGCGGGATAGAGGCCGAGCCGCTGCGTTCCACCCTTCTCCTCCACGCCGCGCTGGTCTGGCGTGAAGTCAATCACCGGATGCTTGGTGAACATGTCGAACTCGGTGGAGTTCGCGTCAGCAGAGGCGAGTGTCTCGCGTGCGAACTCAATCACCGCGATCTGCAGGCCAAGGCAGAGACCGAGGTACGGGATGTGCTCGGTGCGCGCCGTGTGTGCCGCGCGAATCTTCCCCTCAATGCCGCGGTAACCGTAGCCGCCAGGGACCAAGATGCCGTGCGCGCCGGCGAGTTGTGCTGAGACCTGCGCCGCATCGGCGTCATCAAGCTGTTCGGCGTTGACCCATCGGACGCGGACATCGTGACCGTGCGCCCACCCGGCGTGTCGTAGCGCCTCCATCACCGAGAGATACGCGTCAGGGAGTTCGGTGTACTTCCCAACGATGGCGATCTCCACCGCTGGCTTATCCGCAACGATCTCTGCCACGAGCTGCTCCCACTTCGCGAGCTGCGGTGTGGCGGGCGTAATGCCGAGTTCGCGAACGAGCAGGTCACCAAAGCCGAACTTCTCAAACTGCAGCGGCACCTCGTAGATAGTGCGCGCAGTGGTAGCGGGGACGACCGCCTCCATTGGAACGTCGGTGAAGAGGGCAATCTTCTCGCGCACATCATCTGGGACCGGATGATCGGCGCGGAGGATGATCACGTCGGGCTGAATACCGCTGCCGCGCAGCTCCTTCACCGAGTGCTGCGTTGGTTTTGTCTTCAGTTCGCCAGTTGCGGCGAGTTCTGGAAGGAGGGTGACGTGGATGTAGAGCGAATTCCCGCGACCAACATCCTTCTTCAGTTGGCGAATCGCCTCAATGAATGGGAGCGACTCAATGTCGCCCACCGTTCCACCAACTTCAACGATGACCACGTCAACATCGTCGCCACCGAGACGCAAGACGCGCTCCTTAATCTCGTTGGTGATATGCGGAATGACCTGCACGGTGCCGCCAAGGTAGTCGCCGCGGCGCTCGCGCGCGATCACAGTGGAGTAGATGCGTCCCGTGGTGACGTTGGAAGCCTGCGAGAGGTTGACGTCAATGAAGCGCTCGTAGTGACCAAGGTCGAGGTCGGTCTCTGCGCCGTCATCGGTGATGTAGACCTCACCGTGCTGGTACGGCGACATGGTGCCCGGATCCACGTTGAGATACGGATCGAGCTTGATGACGGAGATGCGCAGGCCACGCGCCTTCAGCAGAAGGCCAACAGAGGCAGCAGTGATGCCCTTACCGAGGGAGGAGGTGACGCCGCCGGTGACGAACACGAATTTCGTCGCCATCTCGTCCCCTCTGCCTCCTCAAGTTGGGCGGGGCGCTCGGTGACTACCGAGCGAGCCTGACGGAGTCTATCGCAGGCGGCGGCGGAACGGGAGTTGCGTTTGGCGCCCTGCCCAGATCCCCAGGATGATCAGCGCGCCGCCGAGTGCTTGCACAGGCTCAAGCGCCTCGCCGAGCACGAACGCCGAGATGATGACCGCCAAGAACGGGACGAGCAGCTGGAAGCTCGCCACGCGTGCAGGGCCAACCACCGGCACTGCGGTGAAATAGAGGACGTTGGCGAGGCTGCTCGAACCGAAGGTGGCATAGAGGATGCCGAAGATCGCAACGGCGGGGATCGCCGGCGACCCAAGTTCGCTCCACTGGCTTGCGCCGAATGGAATTAAGACGGCACCACCGATCACCATGCTCCACGCCGTCCAGGCGAGCGCACCAGTCCGCGGGATCACGCGCGCGCCGGCCAAGAGATATGACGCCCAGCATGCGGCGGCAAGCAGCGTTGCCGTCACGCCAGCGGTAGTACCGCCGAATGCGCCAGCCCCTTCACCAATTGCGACGGCGGCGACGCCAGCAAATGCGATCAGCCCGCCGATCGCGATCGCAGGACGGAGCGGATCGATGCGTAGGATCGCGGCGAAGATGGCGGTGAGGAATGGTGTGACGGCAATCAGCAGTGCGCTCGTTCCAGCATTAATGGTGCCGAGTGATCCAGCCCAGAGCAGCTGATACGTCCCCTGCCCGATGATGCCAAAAAGCCCAGTGGTGATGAGGTCGCGTCGTGACATGCGGATGCTCCCGCCGCGCAGATGTGTCCAAAGCAAGACGATGAGTCCTGCCGCCGTGATGCGGATCGCAGAGAACGGGAGGACGGGCCACGCCGTCACCGCAGCTTTGACGACGGTGAAGTTCGCCGCCCAGACCAACATCGCAATCAGGACGCCGATCTCAGCGACTGCACGCGGGGTTCTTGTGCGTTTGGTTCCACTCATGAGGCGGTGCTCCGATCCAAATAGCCCTTCTCTCGCGCGCGATCAATCCCGATCCTAAAGAGTCTCGGCGCCGCGAGCGTAATCAGCACCGTTCCAACCGTCAGCACGAGGAGAAGGAGCGGCGTAGAGAGCTCGCCGAGCAACCCTGGCGAGGCTGTGCCGAGGAGCGCGCGTCGCACCCCCTCAATCCACCAGGTCATCGGAAGCGCTGCGCCGATGAGCTGGAGCGCCCGCGGAAGTGTATCGAGCGGAAAGATTGCACCGCAGAGGAGAAAGACGCTTCCGGCAACTGCTTGGGGGTAGCCCCACGCGTCGTTGCGGAGCTGCACACAAACCGCGCCGAGCGCTACGCCAAGCCCAACAATTGATGCAAGTCCGAGTGTCATCACAACGAGCAATAGTGGAAGATCTGGACCACCTGCACGCATCGGCATCCCGATCAGCGCACCAACGCCAATCACGATAACCGCACTGATCGCTGCAATGAGCGCCTTCACCAGGGCCCGTCCAATAGAGACAGGGAGGAGCGATGACGGTGTCGCAAAGATGTAGCGAATCGTTCGATAGCGTTCGCGATCATCGAGCAGCGCATGCGTTGGCCCCTGCATGGCAGCGCCAACAATCTGAAAAATTGCCTGCCCCACAACAACAAAGCCGATCGAGGCGGGATTCAGCGCGCCACCAATGGAGAGGACCGCGAGGAAGAGTCCCAGAAATGCGAGTGGTCGAATGATTAGATAGACGAGCAGGAAGAAGGGCTCGGCCCAGTTCCCTTCAATCGCCCAGGCGAGTCGCGCTGAAGCAATCAGCGAACGTGCAGCGTCCGCAGCGTTACCGCGCAGCGGACCGAACGGTCTCGATGTGCGCGAGGTGAGATCAATCTGCACGGGTGAGCAGCTTTCCATCCGCACGCCCGCGGCGCTCAATAAACGCAAGTGAGAAGTGTGAGAGGAGGCTGAAGACCACAAACATTACGGCGAGGATCCCAAGCTCAACCGGAACAGGAAGGAGTCCGCTAGCGGCGAGTTGCGGAACGGCGAGTTGCCGCATCGCATCGGCGGCTGGGGCGAGCGGCAGGATCCCGATCGCAAGGAGCCCGAAGATGCCGAGGCTGCGCACGGGGGCGAAGAGGCCACCCAGGAGTTGCATCGGCTCATTCAGTAGGTCCCCCAGGTGATCCGCCTCCCGGCCAGAGACCAAGAAGACGGCGGCAAGACAGACGCCGAGCGCATACATTGCGGCGATCCCGAGCAGCATCGTCAGGGTGAGGAGGAGTGGTTCGTGGATCTCATACTGTGCACCGAAGAGGAGCGAGCCGCCGAGGATGATGATCCCGGCGCGGAACGCCATCCCAACTGCACCGCCGACCGCCATGCCGAGCGCGATCGAACCGAGCCCGACGGGCGCTGTGATGTAGAGCGTCATGTTGCCGCTGTCGCGCTCCCAGCGGAACTGCCCAGCCATCATCCAGATCACTGATGTCCAGAAGGTGAGCAGCGCGCTCGCAAGGATCGTCGCGCTAATCCAAGCCTCATCGGCGCCACGTGAGCGCAAGAGGAAGACGAACGAACACATGCCGAGGGTTGGAAAGACGAGATCAAAGAAGAGCCACGATGGCTCACGCGACATGCCGAAGATGCGCGGATATGCGCGGCCAACTACCGACTGCGCCGCATGGCGCAACTTATGCGAGAGGCTCCACTCCGTCTCCGCGTAGATACGCGCGTGCAGATCTTTCGGAACGCCAGCGGCGCTCACAGCGCCTGCTCACTATCTGACTCACTAATGCCACGTCCAACAAGTTGGACGAAGACCTCTTCCAGTGTTGGCTCACTCTTGGAGATCTCACGAAGGTGTGCCCCAGCAGCGGCGAGCGCGCTGATCACGCCACCAAGCGCGGCGTCTTCGCGAAGCGCGATCGCAAGGCGCGTCACCGGTGAGCCGACGCCGTTTTCATCAGCTCCATCAGCATCACGCACAACAACAGAGATGACGCCTGGAAGTTCGCGCAGTGTTCCAAGGCTCACCGCAGCAGGAAGCTCATCAACACCAACAATAAAGAGCGTCTCCTTCTGCACCATGCGCTTCAGTTCAGTTGGCGTCCCCTGCGCAAGGATGCGCCCGTGATCAACGATCGCAATGCGGTCGCACATCTCATCCGCCTCGGCCATGTAGTGCGTTGTGAGCAGCACCGTGCGACCCGGCTGCTCCGCCTGGAAGGCACGGACGCGCTCGCGCACATCGCGTGCCGCAGAGACATCGAGTCCAATCGTTGGCTCATCAAGGAAGAGCATCCACGGCTCATTCAAGAATGAGCGTGCAAAGTTCAACTTCTGACGCTGTCCCGTTGAGAGGGCGCTGATCTTCCGGTCGCGAATATCCGTAATGCCGAACGCCTCAATCTGGGCGTCAACGCGACGCATACCTTCCGCATATGGCATTCCGTAGAACTGCGCGAACATTGCGAGCTGCTCGCGTGCTGTGAGGAGGCCATACCCGGAAAAGTCCCCGCCAGCGACAAGGTTCATGATGCGCCGAACGCGCGCCGTGTCGCGCACAACATCAAGGCCGAAGATGGATGCGCTCCCGCTACTTGGCAGAAGGAGTGTGCTGAGAATCTTGATCAGCGTGCTCTTTCCTGCACCATTCGGCCCAAGGAGCCCGAAGAGTTCACCTGGCTCAATGCGCAGATCAATGTTGTGGAGCGCAGTAACTGAGCCTCCCTTCGCTTGAAAGACTCGGCCGACGCCGGAGACCTCTACCGCGGCAGCGGAGGCCGCGGGCGTTGAGATAGCCATCTGACCTCCACGTAAGCGTGCGTTCGTGCCACAGGGGTGCCACGGCAGCGCAGTCGTGAGGAGTCTACAATCAGCAGACACCAGCCAACATGCAGGGGGTTACCTATGGATTCACGACTGGAACAGTCCGCCATCACCACGATCCGCACCCTTGCGATCGACACCGTCCAAGCGGCAAACTCCGGTCACCCTGGCGCTCCAATGGGCTGCGCGCCAATGGCGCACACGATCTGGACGCGACACCTCCGCCACGCGCCGAGCACTCCCGGCTGGTTTGATCGCGACCGATTCGTCCTCTCCAACGGTCATGCGAGTGCACTCCTCTATTCACTGCTTCACCTCACCGGCTACGGGCTCACGATTGATGACCTGAAGTCGTTCCGACAGTGGGGCTCGCTGACACCTGGACATCCGGAGTACGGCCTCACCGCTGGCGTTGAGGCGACCACAGGGCCGCTGGGTCAAGGCTTCGCGAACGGTGTTGGGATGGCGATCGCCGAGCGACGCCTCGCCGCAGAGTTCAATCGACCTGGGCACACCGTGGTTGATCACCGCGTCTTCGCGATCGTCTCAGACGGCGATCTCCAAGAAGGGCTCGCCTCCGAAGCCGCATCGCTCGCGGGGCACCTGAAGCTCGGCAAGTTGATCTACCTCTGGGATGACAACCTCATCCAGCTTGACGGACCAACATCAACCGCCTGGTCGGAAGATGTGCGTAAGCGATTTGATGCGTACGGCTGGCACACCAGCAGCGTTGCCGATGGCAACGACGTTGCATCCATTGATGCGGCGATCAGCGCCGCGATCAAAGACGATCGCCCGAGCCTCATCGCAGTGCGCACCGTCATCGGCTTCGGTTCACCGAACAAGGCCGGAAGCCAGAAGTCACACGGCGCACCGCTCGGCCCAGACGAGGTGAAGCTCACCAAGAGCGCGTATGGCGCGAATCCAGATGCAACCTTTGATGTCCCAGCAGATGTTGCCGAGTTCTACCGCGGCGCGATCACCAGTGGTG
>JACCDP010364742.1_pt1 | contig 26845 bp, 18 predicted proteins | sample 7445841 | NCBI WGS metagenome assembly JACCDP01 (sample SAMN15323441, study PRJNA562643) | freshwater metagenome | isolation source: river surface water | place: USA:Blue River Watershed | collected 2017-08-17 | reverse complement strand
CAGTTGGGCCCGTTTCGCCTGTAGGGCCTGTGTAGCCGGTAGGGCCGGTTTCACCAGTGTCACCGGTTGGGCCCGTAGGGCCCGTGGGACCAGTTGGCCCTGTATTGCCAGTTACACCGGTTTCACCGGTTTGACCTATAGGACCAGTAATTCCGGGACCTGTTGCGCCAGTGGGACCTGTATCACCTGTAAAACCTGTTTCACCGGTTGGACCCATATCACCAGTTTGACCAGTGGGACCCATAATACCTTGCTCTCCTGTAGGACCTGTATCACCAGTTGGACCTGTATCTCCGGTATTACCAGTCGAACCTGTATTACCAGTGGGGCCCGTTGAGCCAGTGGAGCCCGTGTTGCCTGTGTCGCCTTGCAATCCTTGAGGACCTTGGGGGCCTATGTCACCAGTGTATCCCGTTTGGCCGGTGGGACCTGTGGGGCCCGTGGGACCAAACAATCCAGTGGGACCGGTGGCGCCGGTTGTGCCGGTTGTGCCTGTATTACCTGTAAAACCCGTATTACCCGTATCACCAGTTGTGCCGGTTTGGCCGGTAGAACCGGTTTGACCCGTTGTGCCGGTTTGACCCGTTGTGCCTGTGTTGCCTGTATCACCAGTGGAGCCAGTGGGGCCTGTGGAACCAGTGGAACCAGTGGGGCCTGTGGAACCCGTTGCGCCCCTTGTACCTGTAGAGCCCGTTGTGCCTGTTTGACCTGTTGCGCCTGTTGTTCCTGTGGTGCCAGTTTGACCCGTGTTACCGGTTTGGCCTGTGGCGCCGGTAGGGCCTGTGGAACCAGTGGCACCAGTTTGACCTGTGTTGCCGGTATTGCCTGTATAACCAGTATTACCTGTTGCACCAGTGGGGCCGGTGGGACCGGTTATACCAACAGTGCCAGTAGGACCGGTTGGACCCATACTGCCGGGAGGGCCGGTGGGGCCGGTAATACCTGTTGGTCCGGTGGTGCCTGTAGAGCCGGTGGTACCCGTTTGACCTGTGCGACCTGTTGAGCCTGTGCGACCCGTGGGGCCGGTGGTGCCTGTTTGGCCCGTTTGGCCCGTTTGACCGGTTTGACCGGTGGTGCCGGTTTGACCGGTGGTTCCTGTATCGCCCGTGGTGCCGGTTTGACCTGTTTGGCCTGTTTGACCTGTTGGACCGGTATTGCCGGTGTTGCCGGTATCACCTGTAGGGCCCGTTTGGCCGGTTTGGCCTGTGCGACCTGTTGTTCCTGTAGTACCAGTGTTGCCGGTTGTTCCTGTAAATCCAACACCAGTTGGTCCTGTGGAGCCTGTACGACCTGTAGTGCCTGTGTTGCCTGTGTTTCCGGTATCGCCGGTTGGACCCGTAGTGCCTGTTTGACCTGTGCGACCGGTTGTTCCCGTGTTTCCTGTGTCACCGGTTGGACCCGTGGAACCAGTGGAACCCGTTGTGCCTGTATTACCGGTAAGACCTGTGTCACCAGTGGGGCCCGTGGAACCAGTGGAGCCCGTTCGCCCTGTTGCACCTGTGCGACCTGTGGTTCCGGTGTTACCTGTGTCACCAGTTGTTCCTGCAATACCAGTGGGGCCGGTTGCGCCCGTTCGGCCAGTTGCACCTGTTGGGCCAGTGGGCCCTGTATTACCAGTGGAGCCTGTGGCACCGGTTTGACCCGTTCGACCAGTTGTGCCTGTTGCGCCCGTGTTACCGGTTGCGCCTGTGGGGCCCGTTGCACCTGTGGAACCGGTGGCACCTGTACGGCCGGTGGTGCCCGTTTGGCCGGTGGCGCCCGTATCGCCGGTAGGTCCAGTGGCGCCTGTTCTGCCGGTGGTGCCAGTTGTACCCGTGTTGCCTGTGTCACCAGTTGAACCCATTAAACCTGTTGGACCTGTGGCGCCGGTACGACCTGTGGCGCCTGTTGAACCAGTGTCACCAGTGGGTCCTGTTGAACCAGTTGAACCCGTATTGCCGGTGGAACCAATTAAACCTGGAAGACCCGTTGGACCGGTTGTACCGGTTTGGCCTGTAGAGCCCGTTGAACCCGTAGGGCCTGTTCTACCCGTTTGACCCGTGGCGCCAGTATCACCTGTTTGGCCAGTGGAACCAGTCGAGCCAGTCGAGCCAGTGGATCCAGTTGGTCCCGTTGGGCCGGTTGCGCCCGTTTGGCCGGTTGGGCCAGTGGAACCTGTGGAGCCAGTTTGGCCAGTGGGGCCCGTGTTGCCCGTGGAACCGGTTTGGCCCGTAGGGCCTGTGGAGCCCGTTGAGCCTGTGTTTCCGGTATTACCTGTTTGACCTGTTTGGCCTGTTGCACCAGTTGAACCAGTACGACCCGTTGTTCCAGTGGGACCTGTTGCACCAGTTGAGCCGGTGGAACCTGTTGCACCTGTTGTGCCGGTGTTACCGGTAGAACCTGTGTCGCCGTACAAACCAGTGGGGCCTGTTGAACCCGTGGCGCCGGTGGAACCGGTGGAGCCGGTAGAACCCGTGGTGCCGGTTGCGCCGGTGGAACCAGTTTGGCCAGTAGAGCCGGTGGAACCCGTGGCGCCTGTGGCACCTGTGGCGCCTGTTGCACCGGTTGAGCCTGTTGGGCCGGTTGAACCAGTGGAGCCTGTAGCACCAGTTGGACCAGTTGCACCGGTTGCACCGGTTGTTCCAGTAGAGCCTGTATTACCAGTAGAGCCGGTTGAGCCAGTTTGGCCTGTTTGACCAGTGGCACCCGTTTGACCAGTGGAGCCTGTAGGGCCCGTTGTGCCCGTTTGACCTGTTTGGCCTGTGGAGCCCGTAGGACCGGTTGCACCCGTTTCACCTTTTAATCCAGTAGAGCCGGTTGAACCTGTTTGGCCTGTTGCTCCTGTGGTGCCTGTTTGACCAGTAGGGCCTGTGTTACCTGTGTTACCCGTGTTTCCTGTGTTTCCTGTTGCACCCGTGTTGCCAGTTTGGCCTGTAGGGCCAGTCGAGCCAGTGGAACCCGTTTGACCAGTGGAGCCCGTTGTTCCTGTAGGGCCAGTGTTACCTGTTTGGCCTGTGTTGCCAGTAGATCCAGTTGAGCCAGTAGGGCCAGTGGAGCCTGTATTTCCTGTGGAGCCCGTGTTGCCAGTGTCGCCTCTTAAACCAGTAGGGCCGGTTGAACCAGTGGAGCCGGTAGGGCCAGTGGAACCAGTTTGACCCGTTGCGCCTGTTGAACCTGTATTACCCGTGTTACCAGTTGCTCCCGTGTTGCCGGTGTTACCAGTTGGGCCAGTGGAACCGGTTGCGCCGGTTTTACCTGTGGTACCTGTGTTGCCAGTTGCGCCGGTTTGACCCATGGAACCTGTGGGGCCGGTTGCGCCGGTGGAGCCCGTGGAGCCAGTAGAGCCAGTTGAACCTGTATTACCGGTTTGACCCGTTTGACCGGTTGAGCCAGTGGAGCCTGTTGCGCCTGTGGAACCCGTAGGACCTGTGGCACCCGTGTTACCGGTTTGTCCGGTGGAGCCGGTTGGTCCAATAAAACCGGGGGCACCAGTGGCGCCTGTGGCACCCGTTGCACCCGTGTTGCCGGTGTTGCCAGTAAGACCTGTTGCACCAGTTTGACCGGTGGAGCCTGTGTTACCTGTAGGACCTGTAGAGCCCGTGTTACCTGTATTGCCAGTGTTGCCGGTGTTACCCGTAGGGCCTGTTGAACCCGTTGCACCAGTGGAGCCCGTGGAGCCGGTTGGGCCCGTAGGGCCTGTAGAACCGGTGTTGCCGGTGTTGCCAGTTTGACCTGTTGAACCAGTGTTGCCTGTTGAGCCAGTTTGGCCCGTTGCGCCAGTGGAGCCAGTTGATCCAGTTGATCCAGTAGGGCCAGTGGAGCCGGTTGAGCCGGTTGCGCCAGTTTGACCTGTGGTACCTGTTGAGCCTGTAGGGCCTGTGTTGCCGGTTTGACCCATTAAACCAGTCGCTCCTGTTGTGCCGGTGTTACCTGTGGAACCGGTTTCGCCCTTTAATCCGGTTGCTCCTGTGGAGCCGGTATTACCAGTTGCTCCTGTTGCGCCAGTGGAGCCTGTGTTGCCCGTGTCGCCTCTTAAACCAGTTGCTCCGGTTGCGCCAGTGGAGCCGGTAGGGCCAGTTGCACCAGTTGCGCCTGTAGAACCAGTGGAGCCAGTTTGTCCGGTGCGACCTGTTTGGCCGGTAGGGCCCGTAGGGCCCGTTTGTCCAGTGGAACCTGTGGAGCCTGTGTTGCCTGTTTGGCCCGTAATACCTTTTTGACCCAACGCGCCAGTTGCACCAGTGGAGCCAGTGGAACCCGTGTTGCCACTAGGGCCCGTAAAACCATCAATACCTTGTCTTCCGGTTGGACCTGTGGTACCTGTGGCGCCAGTGGAGCCGGTTTGGCCCGTCGGGCCTGTTGAACCCGTGGAGCCGGTGTTACCTGTGGATCCATCAATACCTTGTTTGCCGGTAGGACCAGTTGCGCCAGTAGAGCCAGTGTTGCCGGTTTGGCCTGTTGAACCAGTGTGTCCGGTTTCACCGGTTGCGCCCGTGGAGCCATCAATACCTATTTTACCGGTGGGGCCGGTTGCGCCTGTTGTACCCGTGGAGCCTGTTTGACCCGTGGAACCGGTTGGGCCCGTTTGACCAGTGGAGCCTGTTTGACCAGTGGCACCTGTTTGGCCCGTTGAGCCAGTGTTACCGGTTGCACCGGTAGAGCCTGTGGAGCCTGTTGGGCCTGTTGCACCCGTTTGGCCTGTTGCGCCTGTTGCACCCGTTTGGCCTGTGTTTCCTGTTTGGCCTGTGGCACCTGTTTGACCAGTGGCACCTGTTTGGCCGGTGGGGCCCGTTGCGCCAGTGTTTCCAGTTTGGCCAGTAGGACCTGTGGCACCTGTGGTGCCTGTTTGGCCAGTTTGGCCCGTGGCGCCGGTTGCTCCGGTTGCACCCGTGGCGCCTGTCGAACCAGTTGAGCCTGTATTACCAGTGGAGCCTGTGGAGCCAGTTTGACCCGTTGAGCCGGTGTCACCGGTGTTACCAGTTGCACCAGTTGGACCGGTTGGGCCGGTTGAACCAGTAGCGCCTGTATTACCGGTAGAACCAGTTTGACCAGTTTGGCCTGTTGAGCCAGTGGAACCTGTTGCACCTGTTTGGCCAGTGGAGCCTGTTGGGCCTGTTGCACCCGTTTGGCCAGTTGCACCTGTAAAACCGGTGTTACCAGTGGAGCCAGTGGAACCAGTGGAGCCTGTTGAGCCAGTGGAGCCTGTTGAGCCAGTGGGGCCGGTTGCACCTGTGTTGCCCGTGGAACCGGTTTGGCCCGTAGGACCTGTGGAACCTGTTTGGCCTGTAGAACCAGTTTCACCGGTAGAGCCCGTGTCACCGGTGTTACCGGTGTTACCAGTAGAACCTGTAGGGCCTGTTGCGCCTGTAGGACCGGTTGTACCTGTAGAACCTGTTTGGCCCGTGGCACCTGTTGAACCGGTGTTACCAGTTGCACCTGTTGCACCAGTGTTGCCTGTTTGTCCAGTGGAGCCTGTTGCGCCCGTTTGGCCCGTAGGGCCCGTGGCACCTGTTTGACCGGTATTACCAGTGGAGCCTGTTGCACCCGTTTGACCTGTTTGGCCCGTAGGGCCGGTTTGGCCGGTTTGGCCAGTGGAACCGGTATCACCAGTTGGGCCGGTATTACCCGTGGAACCTGTTTGGCCCGTAGCGCCAGTGGAGCCGGTATTACCAGTTGAACCAGTAGAGCCTGTTTGGCCGGTTTGGCCAGTGGAACCGGTATTACCAGTTTGGCCTGTATTACCCGTGGAACCAGTGGAGCCGGTTGAGCCTGTTGCACCGGTATTACCAGTTGCGCCTGTTGCACCGGTATTACCAGTTGGGCCCGTGGGGCCTGTTTGGCCTGTGTTGCCTGTGTTGCCCGTAGAGCCAGTTGCGCCAGTTGCACCAGTTAAACCAGTGGAGCCTGTGGCGCCTGTAGAGCCGGTTTGACCAGTTGGGCCCGTTGCACCTGTATTACCAGTTGAACCAGTGGAGCCGGTTTGGCCTGTATTACCAGTGGGGCCTGTATTACCAGTGGCACCTGTTGCGCCGGTATTACCAGTTGAACCAGTAGGCCCTGTATTACCAGTTGAACCAGTGGAGCCTGTAGAGCCCGTGTTACCAGTATCGCCTGTTCTGCCTGTTGCACCGGTGGAACCCGTAGAGCCAGTGGGCCCTGTAGGACCGGTATTACCAGTTTGGCCAGTGGAGCCCGTGTTACCAGTTGGCCCAGTAGGGCCAGTTGCACCAGTGGAGCCAGTATTACCAGTAGGGCCTGTTTGGCCAGTAGAACCTGTTGGGCCTGTGTTGCCTGTATTACCGGTTTGGCCCGTAGAGCCAGTAGAGCCGGTTGAGCCTGTTGCACCGGTTGAACCAGTATCGCCTGTTTGGCCAGTGGCGCCTGTATTACCTGTTTGGCCTGTAGGACCGGTGGCACCTGTATTACCAGTGTTACCAGTAGAGCCCGTAGGGCCTGTTGCGCCGGTTTGGCCAGTAGAGCCGGTATTACCAGTAGGGCCAGTTGAACCAGTTGGGCCGGTAGAGCCGGTTTGGCCTGTTGCACCTGTATTACCTGTTTGTCCTGTAGAGCCTGTATTACCCGTAGAGCCTGTTTGTCCAGTAGGACCTGTTTGGCCAGTTTGGCCCGTAGAACCTGTTTGTCCAGTAGGGCCTGTTTGGCCAGTTTGGCCGGTGGAGCCAGTTTGACCAGTTTGGCCCGTTTGGCCTGTGGAGCCGGTAGAGCCCGTGGCACCTGTGGCACCTGTGGCGCCTGTTGCACCGGTGGCACCTGTTGCACCTGTAGTACCGGTTTGGCCAGTGGAGCCCGTGGCACCTCTTGTTCCGGTTGAACCAGTATATCCAGTAGGGCCAGTGGGACCATCTGCACCATCATATCCTTGTATGCCCGCGGGACCGGTGGGACCCGTGCGACCCCGGTTTTCCTCACTAAAATACTGGGTAATATCCGGGTCCAGTTTCTCAATGGTAATTGTATTATCCTGAATATTATCGGCCTGAATGCTTTGCGTGGCTATTTTGTCCGCGGTAATGGTTTGCGATGCTATTAGGTCAGAGGTAATAAATCCAGGCGCAAAATTCGACGTTGTTAGCGTGTTCAGCGCAATTTGCGCATTGGTAATGGTGCCCAACGCAATTTTGGACCCCGGAAATGTGCCATCAATAATATGCTGGGTGCCTATGGAATTGTCCGCGATTTTGGAACCGTCGATTGCCCCGTCTGCGATTTTTATTGAAGTAATGGCCCCATTGGCTATTTTGTCCGCGGTAATAGCTCCGTTGGCAATTTTTTCGGTGGTTACCGCTTGTGCCTGAATGTTTTGTGTGTTTATAATACCATTGCGACTCATGCTAAATGCCACCTTAATCCATTTTACAATGTAGCTATTTAATACGCCTACTTCGGGCGTAATGGTCGATATAATAATGTCACCGTCGGCAATCGGAACTGTGGTTCCACTCAGGTCAAGTGCATCCCATTCTTGCACGATGTGAAAAGTGCGTGCGCCATTTACCACGTCAAATGATACATCCACGGTGGGGTCGATGGTGCCTGAACCCACAGAAACTGTGTATCCACCACTGGTGTAAGTGGCCACAGGGTCGTTATATAGGACTCCTGTGCTAACGGTGGTGGAAGGTACGCTTTCAAATACTGTGGTAAGCAGGTCTTTTAAAACAGTGGTTCCAGGTTCGTATAAGGAAAGAAATCGAAGTGAGAGAAAGGGCAAGTATTTGGAATCGATTTGATTGGGATTACCTGGCGATGTAAGCACGGCTTTTATGGTATGCTGAACATTGGACACATCGGTGTATGTATAAAATACTTCGCCGTTTGTAACGTCAAATGACACCTCCATGTTTTTTTTGGTAACGGGGTCAGTCACAATGAGTGTTTGATTATCTATGAAAAGTTTGTGCGTATATATGTTATTAAATTTCTGGCCAGTTGCACCGAGGTCGTACACACCGTTTGCTGTGGGTAGGATTGCATTGCCGCTCACTTCTAAAAAGCCGAATCTACCGTTTTGGAAATATCCGGCTTGAAATGGATTGGATTGAGAGCCTATTGTGAGTCCGGTTGTTCCGGGAATTATGGATGCAAATACGGTTCCGCCAATGCCGCCCGTGGGTCCCAGTATTCCTTGGGGACCTTGCGGGCCGGTGTTTCCCTGCTTTAATACACCCAGCTGTGCATCTTGTCCTCTTAAGCCTGTGGCTCCAGTAGGACCTGTTGCTGTGGATGTTACAGTATCATTTATACATTGGCCACTTGCATTAGCATAACTCCGGGCTTTTTTCCTATCTAAATACCCGTTATATGACATATATATTTGCCGTATATATAAAGGAAATCAACGATTCGCTTTATATATTTTACGGGGAACCTAGGTTCCCCGTTACCCCCTCCTCTTTTTTGTTATACCCCCTCCTCTTATTAGTCTGATTCCGATTCCGATTCCGAGTTTGGTGCATAATATTCGTCTTCCTCTGATGACGCCGATTGCAAAGGACTATTTGGATTTCGGTCGTCGTATAGTTTTTTGAAAACTTTTTTTTGAGTATTGGAATACCATTCTGCCAGGTCATCGTCAAATTCGGGATACGTGTATCCACTATTGTATAGTGTATTAAATAATTTCATGTTGTTGTTTTCAACTGCGTGATTGTATAGTATTTGTTTATGGTTATCATTAAATATATCTTTTCCAAAATTTACATATGCATCATAATTGGAATGTGCGGACTGTATTATTTCTATTAATAAGTTTGGAAATTCAGAGGACAGCGTGCTAATAAATCCATATAGTAATTTGGACACATATTTGGGATTTTGTTTTATTATGCTATCCATACGATTGAATGTTTCTTGGGCGCTTTCTCTGTCCAAAAATATGATTCTGTTAAACATATACCACATAGCAAATATGGAGCAACTGCCACTGTGTTTATAGTTTATATCTATTCTGGATTGCATTCTTCGTGGCGAAGTCGGCCGTGGAACACATATATTATTGGGGGCGTGGTATTCAATTTGCATATCCGGATACGCATTTTGAACAATAGCTCTGCATTCTTGTTCAATTGCACCTTCGTATCGTGTGAGATGAGGTCCATTCGGTTCAAAGTGTTCGATGTGTGCCACGTTGTCGATTGTATGCACAATTACAATATTAATATGGTTTGGTAATGCAATTGGGATTGCAAATGGTTTGTCCAGGTTGGTTCCGGATAATATTTCATCAAGGTCGTTATCTTGGTTTTCTTCAGAGTAGGTTAAATCGCTTGTTACAGTAATGCCTGTCATGAGTGCTAAGGTTTGCATTACTTTGCGCGTATATTCTGCATTTCCTAAAATAAGACCGAGAACCCTTTTTTGTAAAGCAGTTAAGTTTTTAATGCTATCGGGGAGCTCGTGCAATGTTGTAAGGTCACACAGCGCATTAAACTTTTCTCTAAGTTCTTCGTATTTTGGATGTCTTCGTTTGATTGTATATTTTGACTTGCAATGCGAACGCAACAATAATGAGTTCCTTGTACCACCGGTCCTTGTCCTTGTTTTTGCACCGGTCCTTGTTTTAGTTATTATACGTTTCTTAGTAACGCGTTTATTCATGTGTATATTATGTGTTAATATTGTATTTGTTCATCATTGTATCTATTGCATATTGGTCCCATGTGTCATAGGTTTTAATTAAGTCACGTATAATGGTTTTGGTTTGTTCGCCGTCATACTTTTTTGCATATTGTTCCGCTTTGACAAGGTTTTGTTCGTTTGATTCGTTAGCAATTTCCAGTATTTTTGACCGTGTTACTCTTTTAACATTGGGATGCTGGACATAATAACATATAATGTGAATCTCTAGGCACCAGGGGTCATATTTGGGGGCGTACGCATAAAACAGTTGGTTCATGGGTTTATGGGAATCGTTCATGTCAATAGATATTCCAAAATCAATCAAAATCGGTATGCCATTGGGTTTTACTATCACATTGTTTTCTTTGATGTCAAAATGCACAATTCCAATGGCGGCGAGTTTCTTGACACTGATGGACAAAGCCTTGCGCAAATGGTCTTGCACTTGTTTGGACGGATGTTCTTTCATGTATTTATCGAGTGTGGTGCCCTCAATGTATTTGAGTTTGGAGGATTTGTAGGTGAGCGGTTTTCTAGACATTATATCTTTGTCGATAAATTCGCACTGGTCTATGTCGTCTTTATTCACTTTAGCTAAATTCACGTCACATGTCTCTAACACGGGGGAAAAATAATTATAATAACGGGGTATTTTGGTGCGAATCAATTCACCAATACGGTCTTCGTTTTCACTGACGTGTTCGCCTTTGGCGTGAATTTTGGTGGTGAATTTTTCTGACTGGGGTTTTAGGTCGCATGTTAGACCGGGGCGATAAATACATCCATAGGTGCCTTGGTCAATGAGTGTCGTTGCCATTATATTATATATAAAGGAAACGTAGTTTATATTTATTCCCTTATTTTGTGGCTTAAACCGGAGGTAGCTATGCTTGAACAAGTTCTGAAAATATTGCCGGTTCCAATTGAATCCAGTGTTCGTTCGCGGATTGGAGTAGTGCTGCGCATGCAACCTTGTATTCTTTTTCGTATCCCATTTTCTTGAATCCTTGTATTATTGTATGATACACGTATTCAATGTTAGCCGTGGGCACAATAAAGTTGTCCAGGATTTGGCCGTAATCACCCAACGAGGGACATAGCAGTCCCGCAGGGGCTGCGGCAGGAGTCAAAGACTCCATAGTCCTTGTGCCCAAGGTTCCGCCCCTCCCTTCGGGAGGGCTTACGCCCTCGGCACCCTCCTTTTTATTTTCAGCAGGGTCTTGTAGCCATTCTTCAAGGACTTCGAGGTAAAACATTTCCTCGCCGTGGCCAAAGCCATACGTTAGCGGGGGTTTTGGGATGGTGGTTTCCACGAAAACCTCTTTCAGCCTGGTGAGCACTTTGATGCCGATTTCCGGTGCTGTAACGAAGAAGCCGCCGCATACCACCCATCTGTATTGGCCGTAATATTCGCGCTTGTGCTCCGGTTTCAGGAACTTCTTGTCATTAACGTTGAGCACTTGGATGTGGAAATGTGTTGTTTTATCAAGTTGGTGCAATATTCGGGGGACTGTATGTGGCCGGTAGTTTTCGCAGATGCGCAGACCTTTGCCGTCGGGTGTGCCGAGGAAGGCGTCTATCCAGCCAAAATGGGTTGTATTGAAGGGATTCGTATAAATGGTGTCCATGACGAAGTCGAATTTGTTGCAGCACACGATGTGGGACTCGGAGCAGGTGCGCTCGTCTCGCGTGGGCCAGAATTGTTGTCGATTTGCTTTCACCTGGTCCAGGAACTGGTAGGTCCAGAGCTCTTCGAGCTCTTGAATAATGTATTTGGTGATGTGCTTGTGGCCGAAATTGTTGCGAATGGATTCAATAATGGGAATCGTCTTCTTGGAACCGTAGATGACGAGGAAGACGGGGATTTTTAGGAGCGGCGTAATGAGATGAATGGACTCGTCGATGGTGCGACATTTGGGATTATATTGGTGCATATCGTAGCAGGCAGTGACAAGCGTGCAAGAAGGGGGATTCATTATAAAAATATGTGATGTTGTTTTATATTAATAGTACCAAAATACAAATATACATCCACAAGCACCATATTCTCCACAAGCACCCCAATCATCAGTTCCGCTAACACCATCTCCTCTTCCACCATTTCCTCCTTCACCATATATTAATCCTTGAGTTGTTGGAATATTAGTCGCATTTATTGATTTTTGTACAGATGTTAAACTTATTAATCCACCATTTATTAATCTATTTGTTGAACTATAACTATTTGTTTCATAGTTTCCAGATAATCCACCTTTTCCACCAGGAGTTCTTTGACCAGCATTTAATACATTTGGTGAATTATTTCCAGTTTGATTAATTATTGTCGTATATGTACCAGATCCAGATATAGTTCCAGCTATTCCACCATTTGCACCAGTCACGGTGCCTGTTCCTTGAGGACCTCCACTTCCTCCACTTCCTCCATAACAAGTATAAGTTGTTGAATTATATGTAAAAGTTGTATTTCCTCCCGCTCCGCCGGCTCCACCTGGATTATTTGGAGAATCATAATCTATTTGTCCGGGTTTTAAATTTGTTTCACTATTATTATTTGTTATTCCGTATTTTCCACCTCCGCCAACAGTTATATTATAAGTTGAAGATGACACTGGTATGTATATTGCAAATAATCCTCCTCCACCGCCACCTGCACCACCAGTTGCCCCTGCATTACTTTTTGAACCACCAGCACCACCACCACCACCTGCTCCAATTAACACAACCAACATACCAACTGCTCCAGCTTTTACTGAAATATTATTAGCGGTGTATAATGGTATATCAACATTTGCTCCAGTATTAGCATCGGTAGTATTACCAGAATAAAAATCATATATTGGACAACAATATGATGCTATATCTGTTCCGTTTATTGTAAATCCTATTGGATTTGCAGAACCATATGTAGTTGTTGCAGATGTTGATGTTGTAAATGGTTTTAAATATTTACCTGTAAAAAAATTATTAAAATTAAATGTATAATTATTTGTAGAATAGATACTTATATTGCTGCTTGAATCTTGCGTTGTTGTTTGAAAAAAAGTTGTAACATCTAAATTATTTTTAGTATATTTATATCCATTTAAATCTCCAATATACACATAATTATTGAACACGCCTGCTGCTATAATAAAATTATTTGTATCATCCATAGCAGTTGTAAGCCATGTTTTAGATAATCCAGAAGAATTCCAGGTCATTCCATAATCTTGCGAATACCATACGCCAGTGTCTATTCCTGATAGTCTTCCACCGGCTGCAATAATTTTATTCATTGTTTTATTTGCAGTAATTCCTCCCCAACTTCGTGATGGCGCACTTGTTATTCCCCATGTTACGCCTGAATCGTATGAAACATATATTTTTCCTGTTGTTCCACCTTGACACGCAATTAATTTTGAAAAATCGTATGTACAATAAATTTCTGTCCAATTTCCCGTTATTACTCTGTTCCACGATGATCCTGAATTATTTGATATATATATATTTCCACTTGTTGTGGTAGCTGCTGCTGCAATATTTATCATATTGTCATCACAACAAACATTATTCCATGTTGTTATTGGCGCATTAGTTGTTGTCCAAGATGTTCCATTATATGTATATATATTTCCATTATTCGCAACTGCAACTAATTTTGATAAATCATAATTTCCTGCAATTCCAGTCCAATTTATTGTTGTACTTGTATATATTATATTCCACGTTGTTCCATTGTAGAAATATATATTATCACTTGTTCTAACTCCAGCTATTTTATTTCCATCATTACTGCAACAAATTGCAGTCCAAGTTTTTCCTGTAGTTTGAACTGGTAAATTTGTTATTGCAGTATATTGTGTAAATGTATTTCCATAATTATTTGAATAAAATAATCCAACCTGATTCAATACATTTGATGCAAGATATATTTTTGAAAAATCATTACTGCAACAAGAATTTTGAAAATCGTAGGTTGTTCCTAATGTTGTTTGCTGATTTAATACTATTTCGTTAATTTTTTCAGAAGTTGCATTGTTTATTCCGTTCCATATAAATCCATCATTTCGTGCTACACCATATAATCCATTATTAGTTAAACTTATAGAATTAAAATTGTATGAAATATTTGTAAATGTTTGACCACTATTATTTGAATAATTTAAATACACACTACTTCCAGAGTCGTGAATATATGCCAATCTTGTAAAATCTGGATTAGTTGCAATACATAATTTATATGAAGTATTATATGTTGATGTTGATGTATTAGACATTAAAGAAGTTGATGTACCTTGTTTAAATATTGAAACGTATCCATATCCCCCAAAAAATACGTCAATGCTTAATGTAATAAAGTTATTAAAATTATCATCGCATCTAATTATTGTTCCACTCACTTGACTATTTACTGTAAATGTATTTCCATAATTTGTTGATGTAAGTATTCCAATATTATCTGGACCACCTATACCAAGTTTTGTTCCATCACTACTACAGCATATACTTGTTGCTAATGTATTATATCCAAATATATCAGTTATTGTAAAGTTTTTTTTACTCCATGTATTACCAGAATTTGTAGATACCAATAGTATATTTGAATTTACATCAGGATATTGATATATAATTGCATAAATTACGGATAAAGTTGAACTTCCACATATTTCATAACCATTGTAATTGTTATGATAAATACCATCAGGCGGTGGAAATACTATACCACTTGGTAGTGGTTTTTTAGTCCATGTAATTCCGTAATCCTGAGATATATAAATATATCCGGATGTTCTTAAAGCAGCAATTTTTTGAAAATCTCTACTGCAACATATAGATACCCATTTATTATTATTACCGGATTGCAATTCTAAACCACTTGTTACGGTTGTCCAAGTATTTCCATTGTCATTAGAAATATAAACTCCATATGTTGTTAGTGTATTATCTAATGCTGCAATATAATTTCCATCTATGCTTGAACATAATGATACCCACGATCTTGATCCGGAAGAAGACGGATTAAATACCAAACTCATATATAAATTTACAAACAAAAGTATTATTCATAATTAATGCGCATTCTAGTTCTTGTTATTGCCTCGCACAATAAGCCCGAGTATTTGCAAATGGAGCAGCTCTGGCTTCTCAGAAAACCACATATTAATTGTGATGTGTGGCTCGTTCATTCTAAACCTGTGCGTGAATGGGTCGGTGACATAGTCAATGATTCTTGGACTGATCCAGAGAATATAGAGGTGGATCTTGGGCGGCGAACCATCTATGTGAAACAATCCGAATGTTTGATTCCTGGGATTTTGGCGAAGACGGTAAAAGCTCTTGAATGGGCTTCTGACCATTATGACTATGTATGGCGGACCAATTTATCGTCTGTGTTGGATTTTGATGGATTGTATCAGTATTGTTTAAACATTTCGAATAACACTGGGTTTTACGGTGGATACATTGGCGAATACCAACATTCTACAAATATATTATTAAAAAAGGAGGGGGTGTGGGGGAACTATCAGTTCTCCCACTTTGCCTCTGGTGCCGGGTTTCTTATGTCTCGCGATGTTGTTGAGTATCTATTGGAAAATCAGTCCTTGTTACGCTGGGACTTGATTGACGACGTTGCTATTGGATTATTATTAGAGCCCGTGTTTGGTTTGGTTCATATTGAGAGACAGTGGGTCCATTGCGGTGACGCTATAAACCGTGATGTGTTTCACTATCGGTGCGAGTCGTGGATGCACCAAGATACTGTGAAAAATATGGAAAGTGTATTAAACGCAATAATGAGTCCATGTAATGCCGTCTTTACTGTGTAAAATTTCGGCAAAGCTACCTTTGGTTTCACTATTTGACGTCAATGTGTATAAACCATTTGTGTATGTAATTTCCACAATATTACCACAGGTATTTTCGTATATGATGCTCCATACATTCTCTGATACCAAAGTAAATGTTCCGGCCATTGGATGCCATTCCTTTTTGTCATTGCTTGTTACAGGAATGCCGTTTTTTATTGCAATATATGCCATTACAATAAAAAATATTATATTTTTATTTTGGTTTTCTGTTGTTTTCTCTAGTATCTTTTTGTTGTTTTCTCTAGTATCTTACTCTCCAAACAACCGCAGGTTGTTTGGTATAAGGAAGGTTCAAAAGGGAACTACGTTCCCTTTATTCGAACGCATACGCATACTCTTCGCGAATCTTGTCAATATCTTCTTGTTTGGGCATGTGGTCTTCAGGAATGCCAAACAGCGGAAACACTTGTTTCATGGTTTTTCCGCGCACCGTGTCTGCCAATTTGGCCGCAATTAGGTCAGTCAGACAATCCATTTGCAAATGGTTGGCCGCAATCATTAGGCTCATGAGCGACATATCGGCTCCATGAATATCTTCGAGGTTTTCAGACACTATTTTAGTGTTATTAAGTAAGTTGCAGTAATATTCGGGCAACCCAGCAAAGGGAGTTGTATTCTCTTCTTTCAGCGGGGCCTCAATTGGAGTGAATGGCTCCTTTGCATACATTTTCATAAACTCCACAATGGTTCCCAGGTTTTGTCCATTAATCATGGGAAAGTCAAAGGTGGGTAATTCCTCATCGGGGTCGGACATGTTCAGGGTGTCTCTGATGTGATGCGCGATTATACATTGTTCCTTGGACACAATAAACTGCATGCCATCGTTCGAGTTCAGTTGGACAGACATTGTTGTAAAATCGGAGATACCTTTGGTAAAAGTTGTAATAAGTTGTAAAAGTTGTTATAATATTTGTGTTTGCATTCTTTTCAAAATAAATGTTCAATTTTTTACGGAGGACAAGTTGGTTCTCTAATAATATGCACAGAATTCGGCAACAACTTCATATACACGGGTTTATGGTTCGCATAATTGTTGCAATCCAAACCAGTTTCTTCAATTAAGTACATAATATCAAACATGATTTGTTCATTTTTATCATCGTAAGATATGTCAAATGATGCTTCAACATAATACAAACCATGTATCATTGTAACATATCGTTTAGCTTCCTTTGGTTTTATTGTAGTAAATACAACATTGTTGTAATCCAAATTTAAGCCACTGCAGTTGTTTAACCACTCAATGGTGTCTGCGTCACTATCGAAATCGCCTGATATTTGAAACTGAAACTTTGCTTGTTCGCCGTGCATTTTGGTATCTCTAAAAGTATCTACGATTAAACCAAAGGTATCTACGATTAAACCAAAGGTATCTACGATTAAACCAAAGGTATCTACGATTTAATATAGTATTAGTATTTTAACACAGTTAATTTTCATATAAATATTTCGATTTTACCACAAAGGTATCTCCGATTTTACCAAAGGTATCTACGATTTTACCAAAGGTATCTCCGATTTTACCAAAGGTATCTACGATTTTACCAAAGGTATCTCCGATTTTATCTGCAAATAATGTATAAATGAGTTCTGACCCTGTAATGAGTTCTAACCCTATAGAAAAGGCTAACTATTATCGGCAAATATTAGCGCCATATAAGGAACTTAAATTTGACCCCGACTGTGTTCGTAAAAAGGCCAACGTAGGAACAATGAAAGAAGCAAATTTTGAAAAATGGTATTTAGAGCATCCCAACAATTTGGATAATCCCGAGTTTGTTCGGTCGTTGCGTTATACATCCCCCAAGTTGCACAAGTTGTTGAAAACCATTGCTTATTTGGATGCCAAGGACCAAAGAGAACACGGACACATGTTTAAGCATTTTATTTTCTCTGACATTAAGTCTTCCACCAAGTTGCTTGCGGCTGGACTGGTGGCGTCCGGGTTTCGCATTGGTGTTAAGCCCGTCATTGCAACTCGAGGCAAGAAAAGGGGCAAGCCAGTAGGCATTGAAATGTTAAGCACTGCGGAACTTGTGAATGGTAAAGGGTATTTTGACTTAATGGCGTCTGGCTCCGTATTTGGCAGTCCCATGACGGTTCAACAGAAAAAACAACTGTTTGCCCGGTTTAATGCACGCGACGACAGTGATTTATATCCTCGTAACAACCACGGTGAGCAAGTGCGCATTATTATTATGGATAATGGATTCAAAGAGGGCGTGGACCTGTATGACATTAAGTATGTGCATATTTTTGAGCCCCAGGTAACTATGGCCGATACCAAACAAGTTATAGGTCGCGGCACACGTACATGCGGCCAAAAGGGACTTACATTTGACCCGGAACGCGGCTGGCCTCTGCACGTATATATTTATGACTTGGACTTGGGCAAAAACTCAAAGGCCTTCGGTGGTTCGTATTCCGCGTTTGATTTGTATTTGAAGTCACTGGGTATGGATATGCGTCTTGTTAAACTAAACGCAGAAATGGAGGAAATGATTATGGAGGGGGCCGTGGATTATGAGTTAAACAAGGCGGTTCATGATTTTCGGGGCAAGGGGGACAAAGAGGCTGATTATTCGTGGTCTCGAACCGCCACGCCGGAAATTTCTTTCCATTTACTTAACGAAGGAGAAGATAGTGAATCTAATAGCGAAGGTGAAAACAATGATTATTTGTATGAAGCCGTGTTGCCTGCTCCAGATAATGCGGATGTGGTTTTTAACAAGGTCTTTAAAGGTAATTATTTTGCGGACGGTGAAGGTGAATATGAGCATGCAAAGTTTAAGGTTATTTTGGATTTTGACATGGTGTATGTAAAATTTAAATCTGCCAAAAATACAAAATTTGTTGCAAAAACTGTTCAAGGTTTGGCTAAGGCGTTAAAGTTAAAACAAGGTGACTATGTGTTAGAGCTTACTAATACGGAAACAAATGAGCGCGTACATATTCATGAGAAATCCAAATCTGAATCTGAATCCAATACCGATACCGATACCGATACCGATACCGATGAAGATGAAGATGAAGACGATTCGGATAAAGATATCAAAGGCAAAGTAAATTTTTATATTGACGTGGTTAATTCTGACAACGATTCCGAAAATATTAAATCTTGGTTAATGCAAAATATTAATATTGAAACCAAGGATTTGTATATTAGTGCAGATGACCGCAACTTTGGATTTCATTATAAAACCGAAAAAGCTGAAGTGCCATCTATGAAAGAAATACGGGAGTTAGTTAAGTACTATAATTCTCTTGGTGAATACAATTTTAAATTGGGTGATATTGAATACATATCCAAGATTCATTGGGGTGGTGATATGGACGAACAACTTATTCAAGCCGCGACTCAGCAAAATGCAGGTGACCTCCCCCTAGGAAGAGACCAAATGGGAGGTGCTATAAACAAAATCAAATTTACACCCACCCAGGGGTTTGTTTCTAACTATTTTACTCCACAAAACCCTATCAAGGGTATGTTGCTCAATCACTCCGTCGGTACCGGCAAAACTTGCACGGCCATTGCCACTGCAACAAATTCATTTGAGCCTCAGGGATACACTATTCTCTGGGTTACCAGAACCACGCTTAAAAACGATATTTGGAAAAATATGTTTGACATGGTTTGCCACCATGGACTTATGGACCGCACGTCCATGCCCACCACACAAAAGGACCGCATGAAGCTTTTGTCCAAATCGTGGTCTGTAAAACCCATTTCTTACAAACAATTTACCAACTTGGTTACCAAAGCCAACTCCTATTATGCGCGCCTAGTAAAAAAGAACGGCGCCGTTGACCCGCTGCGGAAGACGCTGTTGGTTATTGATGAGGCCCACAAACTGTTTGGTGGCAACGACTTGTCGTCCATTGAGAGACCAGACACTGCCAAGTTGCATCAAGCGCTTATGAGTTCTTACATGATTTCGGGCGACGATTCGGTTCGCTTGTTGCTCATGACGGCCACCCCGATTACCAATAATCCATTGGAACTGGTGAAATTGCTTAACTTGTGTAAGCTGCCCGACGAACAAATTCCGGATACACTGGGTGAGTTTGCAGATAAGTATTTGAAGGAAGACGGCTCTTTTTCGGAAACGGGTCGTCGTCGGTTTTTGGACGATATTGCTGGCCACATTAGTTACTTAAATCGAGAGAAGGATGCGCGTCAGTTTTCGCAGCCAGTGATTCATCACGTTCAAGTGCCCTATAACAATAAGGCAATTATTCGCTCTTTGGATAAACACATTATTTCCAGAACCCATGATGCAGAGACAAAGGCTCTTAAAGTGGAAGTTGCTCAAAAAGCCGCAGATATTGAAAATCATTTTAAAAATTTTGATAAGTTTATGGTGCCAGATGATGATACCGATATTTGCGAAGAAATTCAGACCCCGGCTTTAAAAAAGAAATGCTACACTGCTATAAATAAAAAACGCATAGCTTTGGTAAAATCGGTAAAGGAATTAGCTAAGACAAAACGTGAGCAAATTAAGGGTATAAAGGGTCGTGTTCAAATGCTAACTCGTGCCAAACGACGAAAAATGTCCAGTGTTCGAGATGAAATGGATAGAGACTTTGAATTTTACGATAATGTATATAAAAAGTCGGCTTATGCAAAATTGGCTTCGTGTGGCAAGTTTGATACTGAAAACAACAGTTTATCCAGGGTTGTTGCAGAGCAGCCTGATGTGCGGGACTTGGACCAGCGCGTTGAGCATTTGAAGACGGTGGTGCCTGCGGACATTTTGGCATTAGCGGCGCGTATTAAGGCCGAGCGCAAAACTCTTCCAAAAGACAGACTTAAAACTTTGCGTGCGCAACTTAATGGTATGAAAAGGGAACATAAACATAAGGTTAAAAACCAGCTGAAAACACTGAAAAAGAGCCGTAAGCAAATGGCTAAGGCGCATAAGAAATCATTAACTGCCGAAAAGAAGCGGGCTCTCAAGGAGGAAAAGGAATTTAAAAAGGAACAAGAGGCATTGAAAAAACTGGCGCGTCAAGAGGGTGAAGTGCAAGAGATTGTGAATGCCGATATTAAAGGCATGGTAGATGCGTATTTGCAGAAGTTGCCCGAAGATGAGCGCATTAATGAGTTGGCTGAAATGGATAGAGAAAAGGTGGCTGCACTGGAAGCCAAGGCTTTGGCAAAGGCCCAAGCGGCTGAAGCAAAGGCTCAAAAGGCTGAAGAAAAGAAAAGAGCCGCTGAAGAAAAGAAAAGAGCCGCTGAATTAGCCAAGGCCCAAAAGGCTGAAGCTGCCTTAGAAAAGAAGGCTGCAACACTTAGAGCCAAGGAAGAGAAAAAGGCTGCAACACTAAGAGCCAAGGAAGAAAAGGCTGAAGCCGCCTTAGAGAAAAAGGCTGCAACACTAAGAGCCAAGGAAGAAAAAAAGGCTGCTGCGCTTAAGGCAAAGGAAGCTAAGAAAACTCGCAAAAATTCACCGAAACCGTAGGTGGCTTTGCCGAAACCGTAGGTGGCTTTGCCGAAACCGTAGGTGGCTTTGCCGAAACCGTAGGTGGCTTTGCCGAAACCGTAGGTGGCTTTGCCGAAATAAAGGAAACCAAAGGTTTCCTTTTGAACCTCCATAGGCCGCCCTTATGTCTGCTTTGCGGACTGGAGGCACTGGCGTGCCTGCCTTCGGTCCTTATACGCTGTGTCCAGCGAGAGCAACCAATATTCTCCAGTCACCGTAGGTGACTGGTACGCGGACTGGAAAGGTGGTTCCGTATAACCTTTGGTTTCTTTTAAAATAATAAATTCATCAAAATAATAATTAGAATAAAGAGATTCAAATTATTAACGCATGAAGTTTTACGAATCGCACTTTGATGAATATGTTAAGGCTGTTGAAAATTACAACTTACATCCAGAATTAAAAACTCCTGGTCTTTTGCAAAATTTAATATATTACGGCGGGTCCGGTGTTGGAAAGTACAGTCAGGCGTTAATGTATATTAGCCAGTTTAGTACGTTGGAACATTGCAAACGAATATGTTTTCAAAATGAAAAATTTAATTTTCAGTATTTTGTTAGCGATGTGCATTATGAGGTGGATATGTCGTTGTTGGGATGCAATTCCAAAATTCTGTGGCATGAAGTTATTCAGCAAATTGTTGATATTGTGCAAGTTAGCAAGCCTTCTTCTACTTTGGGCCCTTCTTCTATGTCGGGACCTTCTTCTATGTCGGGACATTTGAGCCCTTCAGGTATTGTGTTGTGCAAAAATTTTCATTTGATTCATAGCGAATTGTTAGAGATTTTTTACAGTTATATTCAAGAATACAATAGTCCTTTGTCCCCCGTGCAGTTGCGTTTCATTTTGCTCACAGAGCACTTGAGTTTTTTGCCCAATAATATTTTGGATGCATGTCGCATTGTCTCTGTGAAACGCCCGTCCAAGGAGTTATACAAAAATATGGTTCGACAAGAACCCAAGTTGCGCAAATATATAAAACAAAATGAGGGTTCCAGCACAGTGTTTGACGACTTTGTGCATAAAGTGTCGTGCGGTAAAATGAAGGCCGAGGTATGTGAGCAAACGTGTGCAGCCATTGATTCCGTCTCTATGGACCACGTATTAAACATTAAGGAAATAAACCAATTGTCTTATGATAATTCGGCGGGGGATGTGTTTAATTGCGTATGTGACACCATTATTGGTCAAATGATTAACGGATACGAGCCTATAACTGGGTTTAGAGACGCCTTGTATGATATATTAATTTATAACTTGGACGTGGGCGAATGTTTGTGGTATATATTTTCGCATTTCTTACGGGGACAAAGCAGTCCCGCAAGGGCTGCGGCAGGAGTCGAAGACTCCATAGTCCTTGTGACTACGTTCCCCTCCCTATCGGGACAAAGCAGTCCCGCAAGGGCTGCGGCAGGAGTCGAAGACTCCATAGTCCTTGTGACCCCTCCTTCTTCCAATAAAAATTCTTCTGATAAGGTTTCTTACGCAAGTCCCGGTTCTGCCGTGTTGATAAAAATGCACGACACATTAAAGTATTTTAATAATAATTATCGTCCCATCTACCATTTGGAAAACATGATGTTGTTTATGGTAAAACAATTTATTACACCTTTGCACATTTAAAACGCCGATAAATTCGGCGTTTATGAGTGACAACCACGCACTTAAAAAGTGCGAAGGTGTTAATACAGTAAAAATAACTCAAAGGCTCGCATGTTTGTATATTATACATGTATCACAACGAGGCATATGAAGTACTTCATATTAAAGAAGGCTCTAGTATGAATGAAATTAAAAAGGCGTATCGACTGCTTGCGCTGCGTTATCATCCAGATAAGTTTGACGGTGACCCGGCGCTGTTTCTTCGTGTAAAAGAGGCATACGAGTTGTTGTGTTCTTGTGAAGATAAAGACAGAGACAGAGGATATCAAGGCATATTAGCGTCGCTTATGCAAAACGAGAGGTTCAATGACATTATTATGCATATAGTTATGCAAGCAGAGTCGAAAGGTCTTGAACTCTTTGCGTCCGTCAGTCGCGTCAAACAGGTAGCCATATACAAAATTTTGTTGTTATACAAGGACTATTTGCATTTGTCGGAGAGTTTTTTGAAGGGGTGTGTAGACATTTTGAACAAGAAAGATACAGAGATTGATTTGTCTGAGTATTATGTGTTAAATCCTTCTATTGAGGATTTGTTTGGGCATTGTGTTTATAAGCTACAAGGAACGACGGATAAAGGAACTACGACGACAAAAGAGTTCGAGTACATTCCGCTTTGGCATCGACGTGTTATTATCGGGTCGATTGCCGTGGATTGTGTATATGAGTTACCAGATTGGATTCAGGTGGATGCAGAGAACAATGTGCATTTGCATGTGCAAAAAAATGTTATAGAACTGTTGGATGCAGAGAAGCTGGTTATCAATGTGTGCGATGGTGTTGTATTTGATGTGCCGGGGTCTATGTTGCGCTTGGTTCGAGACCAAACTGTGGTATTAAGCGGATGTGGTATTCCCGTAGCTCAAAAAGATGATATTTATGACGACGGGGTTTTGTCCGATGTGGTCATTCACTTGCAACTTTTATAAAAATGCAGTAGTGGAGTAATCCACTTTTTTACCAGACGATAACAGAGGTTTTTGCGGGTATCCATTGGTCGATAAAAATGTCTGCATATTTGTTACAAGGGTTTGCATGTTTGGTGATTGTTGTATCATTGCCAAAAACGCGCATGTCATTGCTCCAGATGCCATTTCTTTTCCGTTAATAATGGCCACAGTATCCGCGCTTGTTTGTTTATCGGTGCATCCACTTATCATATACACATCGCCTAAGGTTTCGGGCTCTGATGCATTGTCAGCTTGTTGATATGTGTATTTTAGGTCCATTACAGTTCCACTAAAACAGCTGTCAAACAAAGCAAGCATTTTTGTTCCCGGTTTTAACGAGGTTTGTATTATTTGTTTGAGTTCGTCATCCAATATGCACTGAGTGTCTAGAGGCACAATAAGCTCGTCTTGGCCGTCGGTTTCGTCGCCGCTATAATCGTATGTACATGTTCCATGGCCGCTATACATGAAAAATACGGTGTCACCGGGTTCCGCGTTGTTCAATAATGTTTGCAATCCATTTAGTATATTTTGTCGTGTTGGTTTCTCTGTGGTTTCGTCATTTAACATTTTAATATCTGTGTATCCATATTTGGTTTGCAACAGGTTTTGAATATTTTTTGTGTCGTTTATACATCCATATAATTCGTATGGGGTGTTGGTGTAATTTATTCCAATTAAAAGTGCCGATTTTTTGGTTTTGAATTGTTTTTTCAAAATTTCTAAATTAGCATTTGCTGCGTTGATGGCCGCTGTAATTAATCTCTTTTTGAGTAGAGATGATATGCGCATGGCATTAATTTTGCGAATGGTGTTATTTAGCTGTGCTTGCAGAGAGGCAACTGCGTTATTGTAGTAATCTAATCTTTGGGACATTGTATATATTTATGGACGACATAACGTTGCAGTTTTTAACTTCAAAAAAACGATACAATCAAATTCGTCAGTTTGTAGAACCGGAGGACCCTGTTGCGAGAGATGCAGCCAAGTATGTGAAACGCGTGCATCAGTATGAATCCAGAATGAAAGAGATTTTGGGTTTTTACTTTGCGGACCCTCAGGTGCAAGTGACGCTGAAACTGGATGGAGCTGTGGAACAATGTTTTCGAGCGTTAATTGAGCATATAATGAAGGACATAGAAGAAGAGAAGGCTTTGCGAAATGACTATGACGCTACAAGTGAAACCGAAGACGAAGACAAAGACGAAGACGAAGAAAACAAAGAAGACAAAGAAGAAGAGGAAAATTGAAATGTATATAATTGTTATTTATGATTGCATAAATAATAATGATTGAACTTGTAGTAACACTTGGTATTGGATTTGCGTTTGGGTTGTTGGTGGGAGTGCTTGCAGAGATTGATGAAGAAGAAAATACGAATAATAATAAAACCGAATAACCAGAAGGGTATTGGGGGTATCGGTAAAATTGAAATATTTTTTTGTGATTAATGTGAATGCATAAAATAATGACATTTGATTGACTATTGCTTTGAAAAGAACCACTTTACTTCGAAAAGAACCACTTTTGTAAAACCATGAACCAGACCGCCACTTCCTTCTTTATTCCCCGCGTGTGCAAGCGCTGGATGCCCGCCGATATCATGGCGCTTGTGAATGGCCTCAGCTTGCCTTTCCTTCGTGGATCCAAGGTGATTCGCGTGGATGTTGTGCCTATCGTATCGAATGATTCCAGTGCTCCATTCTTGGAGCGATTGAACAAGGAGCACCACAGTGTGTTTCTCTACTTCGATGCGCCCATTGATTACAGCAGATGGTCCAACGGTCTCAAGGGCGGCAAGCAGACTCGGCTTTACACTGGCGCCACATTGTATCCCACGGACCCTTTGGTTCCGTCGGTTCCCACGAATGAATATTGGGTGTTGATTCCCAATCGCGAGTCGGGCGTTATTCCATTCACCAATAAAACTGTGGAGATGTTAGAGGCGGAGTTGAAAGAGGTGAAGGAGAGATTGTATAAGTTGGATAATCTGGAGCAGTTTCACAAGGAGCTCGAGATTTGGGAGTACGATTGGAATTGCGTGCAGTTTCACAGGCTGTTGAACGCGGATGCGTCGGTTGATGTGTGCCAGGCGGCGTTTGACAAGATTTATTGTGCGTGGGTATCTATTCATCAGGTGGCGTCCAACGTGGAGAGACTTGGTGCGAGAGTTGTTTAAACCGAAGGTTTTCCGGGTAAGTATTTATATATATTTGTATATGTTTGTATAGGGCTGCTAATAAGGCGTAAGAGGTCATAAGACCTTTCCTATTTGTGTTTGTTTGTTTTTTTTTGTGTTCGCTTTTTCTTTTGTGTTTTTGTGCCGCCAAACCTAAATACATTTGCAGAGGCTTCTGTTTTATTGGGCTTGGAACCGTGCTTAAATTTTTTTATCGTTTGCAAAGCTTCCGCATCTAATCCGGCTCGTTCGCCTTTTTCGTTTCTAATTGCGTAGTCAGCTATTCCCTCTAGTGTAGGTATTTTAAGTAAATTTCGGTAGGCTTGTTCTACTGCGTCCGTTGGTTCATAAATAGTGTAAGTAAAATGATTAAAAATATTATCTTGTTCAGTTAAATTAAATTGAAATTTTTTGTATGCCAAAGTTAAATTTGTAGTGTTTATAATTAATTTAATATTAACTTTGGGATCAATATTATAACCAATATAAAACTTGGGTTGATTCGAAATACTTTCGTTTTTTCTTATTACATAAACTGCATTTGGTAATAACGTTTTTTTAACTGCACCATATGAAAAACTTAGTAATTCTGTATTTTTGTGAAGGTTTCCACTTTTAACCACTTGTTTGAATTCCCTAAAATATTGATTCATGATGTTAAATTGACAATAATTATCGGATATTTTCATTGCAATTACCTCGTTTGGGTTACTTATAGAACTGAATATTTCGTCAGTTTCTGGGTTTAATTTTAATATTTCATCGTCTGATAAGTAATTCATATATATATTGTGGATATTTAATTATTTTGTGGTTTGTATTAATGGTTTATGTGAAAGGTTTGTGTAAGAGGTTTGTACCAATGGTTTGTGTAAGAGGTTTGTGTAAAAGGTTTGTTCCAATGGTTTGTACCAATTGTTTGTGTAAAAGGTTTGTTCCAATGGTTTGTACCAATTGTTTGTGTAAAAGGTTTGTTCCAATGGTTTGTTCCAATGGTTTGTGTAAAAGGTTTGTTCCAATGGTTTGTGTAAAAGGTTTGTTCCAATGGTTTGTGTAAAAGGTTTGTTCCAATGGTTTGTGTAAAAGGTTTGTTCCAATGGTTTGTGT
>JACCDP011010089.1_pt1 | contig 26871 bp, 28 predicted proteins | sample 7445841 | NCBI WGS metagenome assembly JACCDP01 (sample SAMN15323441, study PRJNA562643) | freshwater metagenome | isolation source: river surface water | place: USA:Blue River Watershed | collected 2017-08-17 | reverse complement strand
GACTTGATGGTCGCGAGCGACTCGACCCCGCGGCGGAAGTCGGCGTGCTGTTCGGCTGTGAGATCGGGCTTGAGCCAGAAGAAGACAGTGTGGACGAGCATGGTGGAAAAAAAGAGGGAGGGGGATGAAGCGAAAGGAGGGATCGGACGGGATGCGGAAAGTGGCGTGACTGAGAGGGGAGGGCTGCTCTTCCGGTGCGGGGAGAAGAATCGGGGTGCGCGGGAGCGGAAGCGACTCCGCAGGAGAGAGAAGGACGAGCCAAAAGTAAATCCTCGGCTCGCCTTCCGAGTCCTTGACGCTCCGGCAAATTCCGGCAGCGTGCTTCCTTCACCCTCCTTGCCTGGTGGTGTAATGGTAGCACAGGCGACTTTGACTCGCCTAGTCATGGTTCGAATCCATGCCGGGCAGCCAGTGTGAACATCGGCGAGTGCGGGACGGAAGTCTTCTGGGCCGCAGTGCCGCCAATGGCCAGCCCGCAGCGGGCCTTACGATTTTGGGAATCTGCCGCGAAACACGATGTCCCATTGACGGCGAGCTTCCTCGAAATCGTCGCGTCTTTCCGCAAGGAGCGCGGCTTTCGCATGGTCGCGCGAATATTTTACGGAATCGAGCGCCGGCTCGCGGCGGGCGGTTGACTTGACGGCGGGGACGAGCCCGCTGATTCCGAGAGGATCTTGGAGACCGCGGCAGTCGCGCTGCGCCAAGCCTTGCAGGACTTCCGTCAGGCATTCGGCGTAAGACTTGATGCCGCGACAGGTGCCTTCGCTGGCGAGCACCATCTCGATATGAAAGGACGAAATTGGCACCGGTGACTGGCGGCATTCCCGCCAGAACTTCAGGAGTTGTGCGGTGCCACGCAGCTTGCTGCGGGAGGCTTCATCGGCCTGCCGGATGTAAGCATTGTGGTGGGCCGGGCTCGTCCTCATCCACTCGCCGCGGCCGTCGGGGATCGCATACATCGGATAGTTGCCCGCAGTCATTCCGGCGAAAAATGACGGCACCACATCCACCTGGCAGTCTGAAAAACCGACGACAATGGCATGAACGTCACGTGAGACGGAGGTCGCAGGAAACCGGGCGGCGAGCTCGCGGCGAAAATTATTCAGCACGGTTTCGGAACTCATGTAGCCGCGACCCCAACGCGCGTCGTCGCGGGTGATGACCGCAAACAGATCCACGTCGCTGCTGCCGCGGATGAAAGTATCGCGGCTATAACTGCCGGCGCGGACGAAACCCTTCAGGGTGTAGGCTTCCGCGAGGCGCGTGCGGATGGTCGCGATGTGGCGCTCGGCGGCGTCGATTTCGGACTGGAGCGGAGCAATGCGGGCGAGGAGCGTTTTGAAGCCGTCGGAAATAGTCATGGGCGACAACCCCAACCCTATGCCAACGCCTGCACAGCCTCAATCGTGGTCTTGTTAGCTCAGATGATGCACGTCCGGCGGATTCGCGGCCTTTCTTCGCGTCGGATTTAGCAAACGCCTCGTCACTCCCAACGGACGGGAGTTTTCCATTTCAAATCGGCGATCAGATCCTCGATCACACGCTGCGGCCGCTCGCCACCGGCGAAACGCGCCGGCGCGCGCTGGAACAGGTCGACGCACATCGGACAACACAGGGCGAACGGACGTCCGCCCTGATAAATCCGTGAAAACCTGCGACCGCCGGTGGCCTCGTTGCCGCAGACGGTGCAGGTTTCCTCGTGCTGTGGGGATTCATTCATGGCAGCGGGGCCAGGCAGACATCGCGCGGTTCAATCGGCATTCGCCATCCGGGCGGGCATGCAGCCGTTCATCGCGCAGTCGTGCGTGCCGCGGATCGCAACCGGTGCCATCGCCCCGCGCGCGTTGTGTCCGGAGGGCTTCATGACGACCAGCGGGACGTCACAGGAAGTGCAGACCATTTTCCGGCCGACCTCGGCGGTGCGCATTGGGCCACGACCGTTCGCTTGCACGAATTTCGTTTCGGTCACGGAAACGACCCGAGCGTCGGTGCAGACGACTTCGGTGCGGGGGCTAGGCGGCATCGGTGCAACCACGGGGGTGGTCGGCGCTGCGCCTTGATTGCGCCAGTAGCCAGGGCCGGGACCGGCGATGGCGGCGGGAACGACGAGACCGGTTCCGAGCGCCAGGGCGACCCCGGCGAGTAGTTTCGAGTAACGTATATTGGTTTTCATGGGGGGAGTTGGTGAGACATTGAGTTGGTTGCGGGGGTATCGTTTACTTGCAGCACACGAGCTTCGCGCAGCCGGCGGCGTGCTTCATGTCGGACTTGGCCTTGCCGTTTTCGGTGGTCAGGGCGCCCGAGCATGCGGTGCAGGAATGCGAGTAACCGGAAACGCGAAGACCGACGCCTTTGCCGGCGGGTCCGCGGTCACCGACCACCCAAATCGGCGACGTTTTGCAGCCGCCGCATTTGTCACTCGGGTGTTCGTCCATCTTGACCGGCGCAGGCTTCTCCGTCGGCTTCGGGGCGGTCTTGTTCCAGTATTGCGGCCCCGGGCCGGCGAGAGCGGCAGCCGCGAAGAGGCCGCCTGCGATGATTGCGACTGAGGTCCGAAGAAGAGTCCGATTTTTCATATGTCACCTCTGGTTTTGAGTGTTTGATCTGTTCATCAGCACTACACCCGAGAACGCCTTTTCCCCGCGGAACTCCCTGCGCATCTCTTGCTAGAAAGTGCGCGCTTTTTGCCGGGCCGCGCGGACCGAAGCGGACATAAAAAAGGCCAACCGCGCTCGCAGGCGGTTGGCCGTCAAACTCGGAGTCGTTCGCGATTACAGGCGCTCGATCGTGATCCCTTTTGCCCCGTGCTCGTAGGCAACCACGGCACCTTTTCCGTCGGGCAACGCCGCCAGCGAGGGGAAACGCCCGTCAGCGATTCTCTTCCCCGACGGCGCGTTCGTGACGCCGGGGGCAGACACCAAATGCGTGCCTTCATTCCAGATCACGAAGGGGCCTTTTTCGCCCGCGGCTGCGGCCGGCTGCCGGCCCTTGCCGAGCAAGACCTCCGGTCCGTCGGCGCGAATGAGGAAAACCTCGCCCGCCCGCTGCCAAACCGCGCCGAATTTTCCGCCGCCGAGAGACACGATCGTGCCACCGTCGTGCGGGCACCCGTTGATCTTCCAGGTGCCCTCGCCGAGCTTGCGCGCAGCGGTGAACTGCGCCGCGTCCTTCGCGCGCGTCATGAGCCACATGTCCCGCGCTCCCTCGATGGAGTTGCGCCACATCACGGCAAGATTTCCGTCCGCATCGAAGAGCGCGCTCGGGTGACAGCACTCGCAGATCGATTTGTCCGGAGATTTGTAGACCAGCTCGTTCTTCGCCCACGTGCGGCCGGCGTCTTTGGAACTCGCGCCCCACAGCTCCGTTTTTCCGTTCCGAAGGTCGAGCCACGTCACGAACAATTCACCGGTGCGCGAGCCGGCGAGGTCGTGCAGACCTTCGTGCGCGCTGTTCGGCACATCGTTGACCGTGACCGGTCCGCTCCAGGACGCGCCGCCGTCCGTCGAAGTGAAGGCGACTAGCTCGTGCGCGATCATCGTGACGGTGATGCGGTCACCCTGCGCCGCGATGCGCGGGCCGCGGCGATTCCCAACCATGAGCTGCGGCACATGCGCCACCTTGACCGGCGAGCTGAACGTGGCGCCGCCGTCCTTGGACGACACGACGAACACGTCGCCCGCGCGACCGGCCGGTCCATGCCCGCCTTTCTTGTGTCCCTTGGCCTCGTGGCTCTTGGCTTCGTGACCTTTGGCGTCGTGGCCTTTTGCCTCGGTGGGCGCCGCATGGCCGCTGTGGTCCGGGGCGGCAGGCGCGGCCGCGGTCTGGGCATATACCAGCCACACCCGACCCTCCGAGCCCACTGTCAGCTGAGGCTGAGAGGCGCGGGGAATTTCAGTGCGCGCGGCGGCACGGGGCGCAAACGAGATCGCCGCTGTGGCGGCTGCGACTGCGGCAATCGCAAAGCGAATTGGTTTCATGATTGGTCAAGACTTCGCTTTCTTCTGCTTCGCAGCCGCGTCGAGCTTCGCGAGAAATTTCGCCGGCTCTTTCTTGAAGTCATCCTCGCACCCAGCACAGCAGAAGACGAGCAGGCGATCCGCTTTGCCTTTCTCGCGATAGATGAGTTCCGCGTTGTCGCCCATGCTGCCGAGCTTTTCGTCCGACGTAAGGCAGACGGTGAGTGGATAAGCCGCGCGCTCCTTGGCCGCCCAAACCTTATCCTTCTCGTTCAGCTTGTGCAGCATGCCCGCCCCCGCAGCTGCCGTCGCGGTTTTTTCCGCTTCCTTCTTGTGAGCTTCGTGGGCAACAGCACCGTTGATGGAAAGGCCGAGTGCAACCGCGCACAGGCCGACGAACAAGCATTTTGATTTCATGGGTGTGGTATTAGGGGGTTAAACGTTCAGAAGCTGGCCGATCCCTCAACAAATCGCACGCCTTGCCCATTCCTTTCAGCCATTCCCGGAGTTTCCGCTTGGCGTGGTAGACGCGCAACTCGACCGTCTTGGGGGTGATGCCAAGTATCTCGGCCACCTCGCGTTGAGACTTCTGCTCGAGGGCAAACAGGATCAGCGCCTCCCGCAGCTGCGGCGGAAGCTCGTCGATCCCTTGTTGCAGCAAACGAAATTCGTCCCCGCGTGCGTCCGGAGGTGTTTCGCTCAGCTCCGGGCGCCCGCTTGCCGTGTCGAGCGAAATGTCCCCGCGGCGCTTGGCCAGCCGTCGCAAGTGGTCGCGGCTCACATTCAGCGCGATGGAGTAGAGCCACGTTTTCACCGTCGCCGTGGGCTTGAACCTGGCGGCCGCAAAATACGCCCGCACGAAGGCCTCCTGGACGATGTCGCCGGCCGCCACCCCGTTCCGCACCATGCGAAACGCAAAATGAAAGAGCGGTTCGCGATGACGCCTCATCAGCTCGTTCAGAGCCGAATCGTCGCCGCTTTGGAGCGCATGGATCAAGGGCAGGTCGGGATCCACGCGGTCAGTGCGTCTGTTCCAGTGCTTTTTGCGCCAACGCGAGAAGCTTGTCCCCCTGTTCGGGCGAGAGAACCGTTCGCATGTCGAAGACGTGGCGGATCGACGCCCGCTTCATATCGCCCATCCGCTGGTGCACGGCTTCGACCGCTGCGATCACGCGGGGCGTATGCGACTTGTCCTCGGCTATCGCCCGCGCGAGCGCGCGCCGCGCGTCGACGATGGCCGTTTCGAGCCGTTGGTGCTCTTCGGAAAACTTCGCCTCGATCGGCGCCAAAGCGCGCTCCTGTTCGCTCGTCAGCTTGAGCTCACGATGCAGCCACGCGTGGGCCGCGGAGTGGCCGCCGCGCAACTCGGGCTCGCAGAGCTGCACCGTGATGAACGCCGAGACGCCCGCCACCACGAGGACACCGAGGAAAAATAGAATCAGCCGTTTCATGTCAGTGACGATGGGCGCTCGACTGCGCCGGCTTCAGGCCGCTGACCACGTTTCCAGCCAGCTCCGTGGAGAAGACGTCGAAGTGCAGCGATTCACTCGCGAGCTGTTTCGAACTCTGCAGCTTCACGAGCACGACGGCCGGCGCGATGCCGACCAGCAGCGCGAAGGCAAGACCGGCGAGCGCCACTTTCGGCGACAGGAGTTTGTCCCAGGAGAAGGTGTCGGCGCGTTGGCCTTCGATCTGGCGCCAGACTGCCGTCGGCAAGTCGGCCGGCGCCGAAGGCAGGGACTGCTGCGCGTAAGCGCCTAGCTTTTCATCCAGCGGATCAGTGCTCATATGTCCTCTAACGTAAGGAAGGGGCCGCATCCCTCAATGCTCGGCGGTCTTCCGGCGTCCACGGGTCTACAACCAGCGCAGCCCGAAAACGAAGAACCCGCAGGCGCCCAGGCCGAGAAGGAGCGCGACGGCGCCGCCCAGCCACTTCTCCCGGCGCTCCACGGCGAGAATCAGGCTGGTCACCACGATCATCCCGAGACCCGCGGCGAGAGCGTCCATCGAGAAACTCCACAGCTTGGTGAGCCACCAGTCCCGCTCGGCCGTCGCGACGTTGGCGCGGGTGCCGGTGAACGTGTGCAACGCGCGAAAGATGCCCCAACCATTGACGCGGATTTCCTGAACCGCCGCCGTCTCGGTCTCCAGATTGATCCGCACGTCGACGGTGCGCCCCGGTCGCTGCACGCGGAAATCGAAGCGTTGGGCGCTCGGCCGTGTAGTCGTCCACTCGATCTCACCCGCGAGGCTGAGTTGTCGCATCACATCCTGCGCACGCTGCAAATCCGTCCCGGCCTTCGGCAACGTCACCTGTTGCTCACGCTTGCTCTCCTGACGTTGCGGCCAGAACTCCGTGAAGCTCCAGCCGTGATTGAGCAGCAATCCCGAAAGCGCGAAGAGCCACAGGAAGACCAAAAAGTAGAGGCCGAGGTAGGTGTGGACCTTTTGATTCCACGTTTTCCATGAGCGGCGGGACGAGGCCACCGCGGGCGAGTCGACGGCGTTCATGCGGTCACGATGGCGCCAACCAGCATGGCGACGCTGGCGGCTCCGCCGGCGAGCAGCGCCCAGCCCACGGCGCGTTCGCCTTTGATCTTCCACCACAAGTAGAGTCCGGAGACCGTGAGAAACAGGATGCCATACACGACGGCGTCGGCCGTCACCGCCCACCAGCTCATATAAACCCAGTTGCCGCGGAAGCGGACGTTGTGGGGTCCCGGCATCTTGTGGAGATAGTTCAGCGCTTCGCCCAATGTCCGTATCTCGTGCTCAATCGTCGCGGTCCTGGCGTTGAGATCCACCTCGACCCGGGTGCTCTCGCCCGGCTTCGAGACCGGGATAAGCAGCCGCCCGCTTTTCGCGTTGTGCCGCACGTAGTCCATCTCGCCCGTCACGCCTAGTTGCTGAAGCAATGCGCGGGCATGCGGGATGGAGCCCGGCTCGCCCGCCGGAATCTCCACCGGCGTTTCGCGCTTCGCTTCCGCCTTGGCCGGGGCGGACCGCGGAGGGTGATTCAACAGGGCCGTGCTGACGGCAAACAGCAGGACGAACGGACACAGGAACAGCCCCGCATAGAGATGAAGGTCACGAAGGCGGGAATAGAGGGGCTTCACGAAGCGGACGGGGCAGGTTCGGCCGCACTCACGCCCGCTTCCGCTTCACGGGCAAGCTTCCGCTCCCAATACCACGTGAAGAAGACCGGGACCGAGAAAAGCGAAACGATGTCGAAGATCATCCCGCCCACCACCGGCAGCACCATGGGCGTCATCAACTCCGAGCCGCGGCCGGTCGACCACAGCACCGGAATCAGCGACAGCATCGCCGTCATGTTCGTCATGATAGCCGGGCGGCGGCGCCGGAGGCCGGCGATGAAAACGCGGCGGTGCACTTCGGCTACGGTGCCGGGATGCGTCTTGAACTGCTCCTGGATATACGTGCCGAGTAGAATGCCGTCGTTGAACATCACGCCGAGCAGGACGAGGAAGCCCACAACGACCGCAGTTGTCATCTCGGCGCCCCACAGCCACACGAAGAAGAATCCCCCCGCCGTCGTCACGGTCGCATTGCACAGGACGATGATACTCGTGATGAGCCACGACCGCGTGCCGATGTAGATGAGCATCACCATAACAAGCATCGAGGCACTGATGATCCAGCGCAGCGTTTCGTCCGCTTTGATCTTCTGCTCGTAGCGTCCGACCCAGCGATAGGTCGCGCCGGCCGGCAATTCCAGACGGCCGTCGGCCAACGCCGCGCGCACCCGCGCGTCGGCATCGCGCACGACTTCGACTTCGCCGCGGCCGCGCGCATTGAGCAGCACATACTGCGTGCGCTTGCCGCCCTCGGAGCGGATCGCCATCGGCCCGATCGTGTAGGTGAGACCGGCTTCGCTCGGTCGCTCGCGCGAGACGCGGACCTGCTGGGCCGCGATGGCGTCGCGCACTTCGCGCGGCAGCGCATCGCCCGCGGGCACGGTCAGCTCGGCCCGGCGCGGCGCGAGAATCGTGAAGTTGCGCTGGGCCGCGAGCGGGAGACGACTCAGCAACGCGTCGGCGTCGGGTCCGTTCTCGGCGAACTCCAGCGTATGCACGGTCGGGATCGCGAGCAGGTTCGTGATCGGGATGGCGCCGTGACCTGCGGCAGCAGGAATTTGCAGCTGAAGCAGCTCGTCCGGATCGTCGCGCCGCTCGCGCAGGTAGCGGATGCGGATCGGATAGCGGAGCGCGCCTTCCACGGAATAGGTCACGGCCATGCCGCCGAACGCGCTCTCGACGGATTTCATGACCTGCTCGTTGCTCAGGCCGAAGCGCGCGACTCTCGCAGGATCGAGCCGGATTTCGGCATACGGTTTCCCGCCCTCGCGCTGCATCTGCACGTCGGCGGCGCCCGGCGTCGGCTGAATGATCTTCTCCGCCGCTTCCGCGAAGCGTTCGAGCGCGTCGGTGTCGTCACCGAGAATCTGGAGGGCGATCAGGCTACGAATCCCGGTCGACAGCATCACCACGCGCGTCTCAATGGGCTGCAACCAGCTCGGCGCGACACCGGGAATATCGCTGATTGCAGCGAGCGCCGCACGCACCTCGGCGAGCGTGCGGGGACGATGCTCCACCTTGCCGTCCGGCCGCGTGATTTCGTGCGTGGGCCATTCCGCGTAAGGCTTCAACAGCACGACCGTTTCGATCATGCCGATGGGCGCGGGATCGAGCGCGGTTTCCGCGCGCCCCATCTTGCCCATGACGCTCGCCACTTCGGGGATCGATTCGATGAGCCGATTTTGCGCGAGCATGATCCGCTGCGTTTCGCCCAGACCGCCGGTCGCGGGAATCGAGGGCATGAACAGCAGCGAGCCTTCGTCGAGCGGCGGGAGGAAGCTCGAGCCCACGCCAGGGAACCATTTCGTCATGGCCGCATCGAGGTGCGTTTGGGAAAAATCCGCGCCCGCGACCGTGAAGACCTTGCGCAGCGGCCAGCTCAGCGTCTGCCAGCCGGCACCGAGCAGATAGCCGCCGAGCGCCATCGTCACAATAGCGATGGTGAATGTGACCTTGTGCCGTTGGATGCGTTCGTAAGCCCACTCGTAGGCGACGTGAATTCCGCGGCTCATCGGATTCTCCTCGTAGTTCACGAGTCGCTCGCGACCGATCCGCCAGATGGCGGAGCCCACGAGGACCGCGAAGAGCGGCGCGAAAATCCAACCCGGAATCGTGATCGCCCAGCGCCCGTATTCCATTGGCAGCGACCAGCCGTCGCGCACGAACCACCCGAAGGCGAGCCCGCCGGCCACGCCGGTCAGCGCGATGAGCAGCGGCTTGCGGACGTGCCACGGCGGCAGGAGCAGTCGACAGAGCACGGGCACAAGAAGTGTGCCGAAGAGAACCGCACCGCTGATCGCGAGCGACTTCGTGAGAGCCAGGGGCTGAAACAGCCGGCCGGCCTGATCCGTCAGCGCGAAGATCGGGAGGAAGCCTATGACGGTCGTCGCGGCGGAGGTGAGCAGCGGCCGGGCGACCTCCTGTGCCGCGTGCACCACCGTGTCCGTGATCTCGGCGTTGAACGGCGACGTCGGCATCGGCCGCCCCTCGCGCTTGCACTTCTCCTGCAGGTCCACGAGGTGCTGCGTGATGTTTTCGGTCATGATGATGCCGAAATCGACCATGACGCCGATCGCGATCGCGATGCCGGCCAGGCTCATGATGTTCGCGCTCACCCCAAAGAGATGCATCACGAGAAACGTGAAGAGCATGCCGAGCGGCAGGCTCACCGCGACGGCGAGGCTCGCGCGCACGTGCAGCAGAAACGCCACGACCACGATGACGGTGGTGATGATGGCTTCGAGCAGGGTGTTCGTGACGGTGGCGGTCGTCTCGCGGATGAGCTGGGAACGGTCGTAAAACGACACGGCGGTCAGTTGCTCGCGGGCCAGCGTCGGGGCGAGATCGAGGAGCCGCTGCTTCACGGCCCCGATCACCGTCTTCGGGTCTTCCTGCACACGCATGCCGATCACCGCGCCGACGTGCTCCTGATACCCGTCCGCCAGCAGGCCTTGGCGGAACTGGCCGCCGAGCTGCACGTCGGCGATATCCCCGAGCCGCAGGCCCGCGCCCTTCAGCCGGTCGCCGCGAATGATGATGTTCTCGACGTCGGCAACGGAGCGGATGAAGCCCACGCCGCGGATCATCGTCTCGACGCCGGTCTGCTCCACGCTCATCGCGCCTACGTCGCGGCCGGCATTCTGCACCGCCATCATGAGCATCTCCAGCGTGACGCCCTGTTCCTCCAATCGCGTGGGTTCAACGTCGATTTGATATTCGCGCACAACGCCGCCGGCAGGCGCGACCTCGGCGACCCCCCGCACCGCGCGCAGGGCGGGCACGACGATCTGGTCGAGGATGAAACGTTTCTTCTCGATGCTCTGAGGGCCTTGCAGCGTGAAGGCGTAGACCTGGCCCATCGCGGTCGCGTCGGGCCCCAGCCGCGGATTCACGCCGGCCGGCAGCACGCCTTGGAGCTGGGAAAGCCGTTCCAGGACGCGCGTGCGGCATTCATACAAATCGCGCCGCTCTTCGAAGATCACGTAGATGTAGCTCGCGCCGTAGAGCGACATCCCGCGCACCGTCTGCACGCCGGGGAGCCCCTGCAGCTCGCGGGCGAGCCGCGAGGTAACCTGCGCATCCATGTCCTGCGGGCTCTTGCCCGGCCACTCCGCCCACACGATCACTTGGTTGTCACTGAGGTCGGGAATCGCGTCGACCGGCACGTGGCGCCAAGCCCAAAACCCGGCGACCGCAAGCGCGAGCGAGGCGGTGAGCGTGAGAAACGTATTGCGGATGACGAACGAGAGCATCGAAGCGGGAATGTGAGTGCGACGCGGAGTCCGGTGCGCAGTTGGAATAGTTTAGTGCTGGTGACCGCCAGCGGGCGCGACCGCGCCCTTCGGGAAAAGCAAGCTGGCGGTGCCCGCGAGCTGGGCCTGGCTGTCGATCAGGAAGACGCCCTGCGTCGCAACCTCGTCGCCGGCCTTCAGGCCGGCGCGGACAACATAAACATCGTTGCCCGATTCGTCCTCGAGCCGCGGCCCCAGCGCGAGCGCGGCGAGTTCGAAGCGCAGTCGGCCATCGCGCTGACGCTCGACCACACGCCACGCCACGTGACGCACGCCGGTCGAGAGCACGGCCGTCTTCGGAATGAGCGGGAATTTGCCCCAAGTGTCGGGCTTGGCCACATCGGCAACTTCCAAGTCGCCGCCGAGCGCGGTTTCAAAGCGCGCATTGACGAGGCTTCCGGGCAAAAGCCGGCCTTTCGGATCGCGCAAGTGAATGTGCACCTCGCGCGCCCGGATTTCCAGATTCAGCTCCGGGGCGACCCAAGCGATGGTGGCTTCGATGTCGCGCAGGTCGCCTTTGTCGTCGGACGAAAGGCGCGTGGGTTGCCCCTCAGCGAGCCAATGCGCGCGGTTTTCCGGCACATGAATCACGAGCATGTAAGCGCTCGGATCGACGAGCCGCAGCAGCGGGGCGTCGGCCATCACTTCCTGGCCGATCTGCGGTAGCGTCGCGCCCTTCATGCCGTCGCCTTCGCCCTCCAGCGCCAGCACCACCCGGCCGGCGAAAGGACTCGTGATGGTGAGCGTGTCCACCGGTGCGCCACCGTCGAGAATCGCCTTGGCCACGGCGCCGAGATTCCAGCGTTCGAAGCGGTCGGCCAGGGCGCGGATCGTCGGTTGATCGCCGAGCTTCACCGCCGCCGCGAGTTCACCCTGGGCGGCGAACGTCTCGGGGCTGTAGAGATCGACAATGGGATCGCCGACCTTGACGAGCGTGCCGACGTGCCGCGCGGCATTGTGGCGCTTCACGATCCGGCCGCTCACACGCGGAATCACGACTTGCAGGGTGCGGTCATCGTAACGCACCGCACCATACGCGCGGATCAGGCTGCGCGCCGGGCCTTCGGTAATCGTGGCCGTCTGCACGTCCATGCGCCGCTGCTGCTCGCGACTCAATTCGCCGGCGGTGACTTTCGTCATCTTCATGCCGCACACCGGGCAATCGCCAGGCTTGTTGCCGATGAAATCCATCATGGGGCAAGCCCAGCGCTCGCCCGGCACGGCAGCCTGGGCCGCATGGTCATGTTGACCGGAGACGGCGAAAAGCGCGTCACGCGGCAGGAGCGCGATCAGGCCGGCACCCAGCACCAGGCCGGCGGCGGCAAATATGAGGGCGGGAGAGCGCATGAAGGTTAATTCTTGATGACTTCGTTGCTCAGGTAGAACGGGCCGTAACGATCCGGGGCGGCCTTGAATTTCGGCGGGCACATTTTGCAGCCGAAGCCGATTTTCTTCCCCTGATAGTCCAGCGTCGGAAGCTTCGGATCGACGTCCATCCCGCAGATCGCGCACACGGTGTTCACCGGTTTGTCGCTCGCCGGAGTAGTCGCGGCGGCGCTGTGACCGGCATGCGGATCTGCCGGCGCTTTCGCGGTCGACGACGTGGCCGCCTCCGACTTCTTGGCGCCGGTGTTGGCGGGCGTGAGCGGATTGGAAACCATGCCGGCATAGTCGCCACCGGGAGCGGGGTGACCTTCGTGGCCCTTGTGGGGGGCGAACATCGCCGCCCGCGCGACGAGAGCGATCAGCGCACCGGCGACAAACGTGCCGAGGAAAATGAAGATGTTTCGAGTCATGGTAAGAATCAGTTGTTTGCTTTCTGAAATTGGCTGGCGGGCATGTAGCGCCAGAGCTCGGCGCGCGCCGTGCGGACCGCGGTGTCGGCCCGGATTACCTGGATTTCCGTGTCGGTGGACTTTTCGAGAATCTCGACCGTCTGCAGAATCGTCGATTCGCCCATCGGCGTGCCCACGCCGGCGGAGCGGATCATCGAATCGAACTCGGCATTCAGTCGTGCGAGCGTTTCACGGCTCAGTCGCCGCGCGGTCGCGGCCAGCCGCTCCGCGCGGTCCACGCGGGTCAGCGCGGAGGAAATGCGGTAGCGCGTGGCGGTCGCATCCGTCTGGGCTGCGGCGCGGTCCGCTTCGGCCGCGCGGACCTCCGCGCGAGCATACCGGCGGCTGCGCCAGGGAATCTCGGTCATGAAGGCGAGGCCGAGGGTGTTCTCGTCGCCCATGGCGCGCCGTTCGTTTTCGAAACGCACGCCCACCGAGGTCATCGGATTCGCGGAAGCCCGCGCCATTTTCACCATCGCGTTGGCCTCCTCCGTGCGGGCCGCGGCGAGCCGCACGGCGGCGGCCTCGTCGGCCTTGATGTCAACGACGGTGGGCGCCGCGAAGGACGGCAACGGGGCTTCCGGACCCAGTCCGAGTCGCCCGCGTGCCTCAGCGAGCGCATCGGCCGCCATCCGGCGTTCTTCCTCGATCATCAACTGCATCGACGCGACGCGCGATTGCACGGTCAGGCGATCGGCTAGGCGGCCGCCGCCCGAGGCGATCCTGGCCTCGATGCTGCGGAGCACCGCATCGAGCCGCCCCACCTGTGTTTCGAGCAACCGAATCCGCGCATTCGCGCCTTCCGCTTCGGCCAGCGCCATCGCGGTATCGGCGGCCATTTCGCCGGCCATCAGCGCGTAGTCCGCGTCCGACATGGCAACCACGGCCCGGGCGCGTTCGCGATCCGCGGCGCGCTCGCCGCGTTTCGGCAAGGGCTGACGGACGTTCAGCTCCCACATCGTGGCGCGTTCGTTCATGGGGCCGACCATGCGCGAACCCATCCCTTCGACTTCCACGTCTGCCAGCCGGCCGGCGGCGTCGATCCGCTCACGGGCTGCGGTGGTCCGGCGCGCCGCCGCGTTCAAGGCCGGAGCGTTCGCCACGGCACGCAGCAGCTCAACTTGCTCGTGAGGCACGGACGGCGATTGCGCACCGGCTCCTGCGGTCAGAGTCGCGAGGAGCACGAGTGGGAGGTAGAGTCGAGTGAAGCGCATCGGAAGGGAGGACGGAGCAGGTCGGCGAATCTCACGCGGCGGACGAAAAGGAATTAATGATGTCCCTTGTGCGCGTCCTTGGCCGCGCCAGTGCTGCCCGCCTTTCGGCCCTTGGCCGCATCGATCTTGGCGAGATGCTCCGCGGCGTCCTTCAGGAAATCCTCGTCGCAACCCGCGCAGCAGAACACCACGAGCCGATCCGGTTTCCCCGCCATGCGGTAAATGTATTCCGGCGACTTGCCCATACTGCCCAGCTTTTCGTCCGAAGTGACGCAGACATCCAAGGGATAGCTCGCCCGTTCCCTGGCCGCCCAAGCAGCGTCTTTTTCGGTGACCTTGAGCAATTGGCCGGCTTTGGCGTCGGCTTGGCCCTTGGAAGGAGCTGCGTGGTGCTCGTGTTGCGCAAAGGCCGAGACCGCAGAGAGCAGTCCCAGCGTTACGGTGAGGGCGGAGAGGTATGATTTGAGATGCATAGAGGAGTGTTCAGGGGCTATAACCCCGGAAACGCAAAATCCCTCGAAAATTCTTCGAGGGATTTTGCGCGCTCAGGTTTATAGCTGGTAGAAGACTCCATGAACTCGTCCCCTTCCAACGATCCTTTCTCCCGGACCCTCGCCGACTGGCGGGTGAGTCCGAAGTCGGACCCGAACTTCCGTCCGGCGGTGTGGCAGCGCATCGGGCAACGCTCGCGCGAAACCTGGGCCGCTTATGTGCGGGCTCACCTCGCCGCCTGGACTGTTGCGGGTGCCGTTGCCCTCGTCGCCGCCAGCTGGACCGGCCACTCGTTCGCCCGCGCCAAGCTCGATTCGAGCCGCGAGCAGATGGTTGTGTCCTACCTCGGCAATCTCGATCCACGCGTGATGGCGAAACTTCGCCCCTGAACACCATGAAGCATCTGGTTGCCACCATCGCCCTGCTTGCCGCCGCCGCCGGCGCTGCCGGCGTCGTCGCGTTTCAGGCCACCAGCGATCCCGAGGTTTCACGCGCACTCGCCAAGCAGGACGCGATGGAATGGCTGCGCGTGGATTTTGACCTCAGCGAGGCTCAATTCACCGCGATCAAGAAGCTGCACGACGCGTATTCCGTCGTCTGCGAAGAACACTGTCGCGAAATCATGCGCGCGATGCGCGCGCGCAATGAACTGAAAGCCGCGCCCCAACCGAAGGCGGCCGAGATCGCTTCCGCCGACCGGCGCGTCGAGGAGCTGCGCTTGGTCTGCGAGTCCGCCATCGCCACGCACGTCCGCGAATGTGCCGCTCAAATGTCCCCCGAGGCGGGCCAGCGCTACCTCGCGCTGATATTGCCCAAGATCAAGGATTTCGACCACCACGCTCCGCCTGACCTTCAGCTCAACAAGCATGGGCACTAAAATCATGTCACCCGACGCGGCCGCACTGACCACTCCGGGTGAAGACGCGGAGCTCATGCGGCGCGTGCAAGCCGGCGACGAGGCCGCGCTGGGGGCCTTAATGCAACGTTGGGAGCTGGCGGTGAAAGCCGTCATCGGACGGATCGTTCTGAACTCGAGCGAAGCCGAAGAACTGGCGCAGGAGACCTTTGTGCGCGTGTGGGAGCAGCGGGAAAAATACCGCGCGGGCGCCGCGTTTCGTCCGTGGATATTTGCCATCTCTGTCAACCTTGCCCGCAATCGACTGCGTTGGTGGAAGCGGCGCCCCGTCGTCGCGCTCGAAGACTGGACGGAAGCCCTCCCCGACGAGCAAGTCGCTGGAACCACCGGAACACGTGGCCTGGAAAGGAGCGAACGAGCGAGCGCGGTGCGCGATGCCGTCGCCGGACTGCCGCCCGATCTGCGTGAGGCACTCGTGCTCTTCGAATACGAGCGGATGTCCCAAGCGGAAATCGCCGAAGCCGTGGGAGTCTCGCCGAAGGTGGTGGAAAACCGCGTCGCGCGTGCCCGGGAAAAGCTGCGCCCGGCCCTCAAGTCCTGGATGTAAACGACCGTTATTCCGAGTTTGGCTCCCTTTTGCCCCGGATCGGCGTCAGCCGCTTCGTGGAGCTTGGAGCAACCGGAGAGCGTTCGCCACCACGAGCAGCGTTGCACCTGTGTCGGCGAGAATGGCAAGCCAGAGGCTCGCGTAGCCTGCCAGCGCCAGCACGAGAAACACGAGTTTCAGCGCGAGAGCGAAGACGATGTTGAAACGGATGATTCCGAGCGTCCGCCGGGCGAGACTCACCGTCTCCACAATCTTCGCGAGGTCGTCCTGCATCAGCGTGACGTCCGCAGTCTCGATGGCCGCGTCGGTGCCGGCGACGCCCATCGCAATTCCCACCGTCGCGGTCGCCATCGCGGGGGCATCGTTCACGCCGTCCCCGACCATGCCGACAGTCTCGTATCGGTCGCGCAGCGCTTTCACCACGGCTACTTTCTGCTCCGGCAGCAAATCGCCGCGCGCCTCATCGATCCCCACCTGCTTCGAAATGAAATCGACGGTGCGCTGATTGTCGCCGCTCAACATCACCACCGCTTCCACGCCAGCGCGGTGCAGAGCCTGGATGGCTGAGGCTGCGTTCTCACGGACGGCATCGCCGATGCCGATGATGCCGAGGACCTCGCCGTTGCAATCGTCGTGCGGCCGATGACCGACGACGACGACGGATTGCCCGCGGCTTTCGATGGCGGCGAGCCTCCGCTCGATCTCCTCGGAGCAAACGCCGAGTTCGTGGGTGAAGCGGTGATTGCCGACAAAGTAAGCATGCCCATCGATGACACCCTGGGCGCCACGCCCGCTGCGGCTTTGGTAGTCCAGCGCGCGCGGGTATTTTACGCCGCGCTCCTCGGCATGGCGCACCACCGCAGAAGCCAGCGGGTGAGCCGAATGAGAATCGATGGCCGCAGCGATCCGGAGCACATCCTCTGCGGTGTGAGGCGCAATCGCCTCCACTCCCTGCACCGTGGGTTTGCCCTCGGTGATCGTGCCGGTCTTGTCGACCGCAAGCGCCCGCAACCGAGCAATCGACTCCAAATGAGCGCCGCCCTTTATGAGCACGCCGCGACGTGCCATCGCGGTCAGCCCGGCGACAATGCTGACGGGCGTCGAAATCACCAACGCGCACGGGCAGGCAATAATCAGCAAAACGCAGGCGCGATAAAGCCAGTCCGACCACTGACCGCCGAATACAAGCGGCGGCACCACGAAGATTGCGAGCGCGGCAATGGTCACACTCGGCGTGTAATAGCGCGCGAACAGGTCGACGAAGCGCTGTGTCGGCGCCTTCTGCTCCTGCGCTTCTTTCACCAGGCGAATGATGCGCGCGAGCGTGGAATCGCCGGCGACCTTCGTGACCTGAATTTCGAGGGAGCCTTCGCCGTTGATCGTTCCCGCGAAGACTTGATCGCCGGATTTCTTGTCCACGGGAACCGACTCGCCGGTGATAGGCGCTTGGTTGACCGCGGATTCTCCCGCCACGACTTCTCCATCAAGCGGAATGCGCATCGCGGACTTTACCGCCACGACATCGCCGATCTTTGCCTCTCCGACTGGCGTCTCCACGAACTGATTGCCGCGCTTGATCGCCGCGGTCTTGGGCGCGATCTCGAGCAGGGCTTCCACCGCGCGTCGCGCACGGCGGTCGGCCCATCCTTCCAGCCATTCCGCGACGCCGAAAAGGAACACGACGGTCGCCGCTTCAACCCACTCGCCAATGATGGACGCGCCGACGGCCGCGATTGTAACGAGCAGGTTGATGTCGGGCCGCAGGCGAAGCACCGCACGCCACGCTTTCGGCAGCAGAAACCAACCGCCCGCCAGCATCGCGGCGAAGGCCGTCGCCGCCGTGGCCCATGACGAAAGGCCGTCGATCCGAGGGAGCAGCAAGGCGCCCCCCACCAGCACGCCCGAGACAATCAGGCTGATCGACTCGGCTTTGCTCTCCTCGTGATGGTGGTCGCAGTGTCCGCAGGAAGACGATCCTGCGTCCGCGTCGACGTGCGGGTCATCGCGGGATTGCATGGCCGCAACCTAAGACCGCTGATTCCCAGCGCGTGCGTTGCGATAACGACTTTGGCCACGAAAAAACCTGCCAGCGGCAAGCGCGCCACCAACCAGGAGGCCGCCAAACGCACCGCCCTGCATCAGCAAGAAACTATGGCCGCCACGTGTGAGCTTCCAAATCATGCCAGCCAGTATCCCAACGAACAGGCCGGCGGCGACGAGGCCCCAACTGAACTCCGGCTTCGTCGGGAGTCGGCTACGCTCCATTCTGGAACGGTTCATGTCGCATCAATGCGCCCCTTCGTGGGCGGCCACCCGGATAGTCGCGGTTCCGGCGGGAAGAGGATCGAGCATCACACGGTATTCCGCGCTTCGGAAACGCCGCGTCCGGAGTATTTGGCGAGGTTGGAAGTATTCCACGGATGACTTGAGCGTGCGGCCATTGCCATCGAGCAGCGTGACATCGAGGTGGGTGACCGTGGTATCTTCCACGCGAAGTTCGGGAGAAACGTAGCCACGCACGACCAGCGGGCCGTCTTTCCGCTCCAGCCAGATCTTGTCGACCGACATCAGCGGAGATGCCACCGCCTCAAGCTTGAGGTGGGCAACATCGGCCGGCGCACGAAACGGCGTTACGCAACCGGTCGCAATTGCCGCGAACGCGACAAGTATCGCGGCAATTGTTTTCATAAACGGAGAGCGCGCCGGTGCCACGGATCAATGATCGCAGGTGCAGGCGTATTCCAGCCGCTTGCACTCACCGCATTTTTCGAGGTTCAGGTCGACTCGGTAGTTCTTCGGCGACGCGTCGGCCTTCTCGCGCAATTGCACGACGACGCGGTAGGGCTCGGCCGACTCGGGCAGCGCGGTTTTGGAGATGTAGCCATTGGCCGTCTTCTCCATTTCGAGCGTCTTCCGGCCGCTTTTCGGCTCGGCGGTGATCGCGACCACCTGAGCGCCCAACGCCGCCGGCTTCAGGCCGGCATCGTAGAAGGTGATTTCGGCTTTGCGGTCCTTCGTCACGAAGAACTCCGCTTTCTGTGCGCCGGCGTCGAGCAGGCGGCCGCCTTTGGGGCCACCGACGATCTTTTCGGCGGCCGAGGCCGCGAGGGCGCTGCCGACGAGGGCAACGACGATGAGGAGCGATTTCATTTTCATGGGTGCGAGTTTGTTATTCAGGACAAATTCATGGCCGGGGTGCGGGTCTCGATTTCCGCCTCCGGGACGTCGCGCTTGCGCGGCCATTTGGCTTCCATCCAGTCGTAGAGGACGGGCAGCACGATCAGCGTGAGGAAGGTGGAGGTGATGACGCCGCCGATCACGACGGTCGCGAGCGGACGTTGCACTTCTGCACCGGGGCCGCTCGACAGGGCCATGGGCACGAAACCCAGCGAGGCGACGAGCGCCGTCATGAGTTTCGGCCGCAGGCGGGTGAGCGTTCCGTCCATGACCGCGGTGCGGACATCACGACCACCCGCGCGGAGCTGGTTGATGAAGCTGACGAGCATGATGCCGTTCAGCACCGCGATCCCCGAGAGCGCGATGAAGCCGACCGCAGCCGAGATCGTGAACGGCAACCCGCGCAGCCAAAGCGCGGCGACGCCACCGGTGGCGGCGAGCGGCACACACAGGAACACCAACGCCGCCTGTCGGGCGCTGCCAAAGCTGGCGTAGATGAGCACCAGGATCAGCACCAAGGCCGCCGGGACCACGACGGCTAGGCGCGCGCGCGCGGCTTGCAGGTTCTCGAACTGGCCGCCGAACTCGTAGTAATATCCCGGCGGTAGTTTTAGCTGCGTGCGCAATTTCCCCGCGGCTTCGTTCACGTAGCCCTCCGTGTCCCGGCCCCGGACGTTGATCAGGATGGCGACACGGCGCCGCGTGTCCTCGCGCGTGATCGTCACCACGCGGTCGGCGACGGCCACATCCGCGATTCGGCTGAGCGGCACCTGCACGAACTGATCGGTGATCACTGGCAGTTCGCGAATCGCGGCCAGGTCGAGGCGGCGGTTCTCCGCCAGCCGAACCACGACTTCGGTGCGTCGGTTGCCTTCGACGATGCTGCCGGCTTCTTCGCCGGCCAGGGCGGTCGCCACGGTCGTGTTGATTTCGTCGGCGTGGAGATTCAGGCGCCGGAGCGCGTCGCGCTTCGGCGTGATCTCAAGCATGGAAACGCGGCCCAGCGCTTCGAACTCAACGTCGCCTCCGCCGGGAACGGTCTGGAGCACGGCGCGCGCTTCCGTCGCCAGTCTTTCGAGCTCGGCGAAGTCGTCGCCAAAGATTTTCAGCGAAAGATCGGCGCGGGCGCCGGCCATGATTTCGTTGAAGCGAAGCTGGATCGGTTGAGTGAAAAGGTAGGTCTGCCCGGGAACGTTCGCTACCAGTTCCTCCTGCATCAGCTCGACCAGTTGAGCCTTGGTGATGGTCGCTCCATCGACTTTGCGCCACTGCTCCCGCGGTTTCAACGAAACGTAGGTGTCGGCGACGTTCGGCCCCATCGGGTCCGTGGCGATTTCCGCCGTGCCGATGCGGGCGAAGAGATGCGTCACCTCCGGGAACTTTTCGAGGAGGAGTTTCTCGGACCGCCGCTGCAGTTCGCTCGACGCGTCGAGTCCGATGCTCGTGCCGCGGATCATCTGGATCGAAATCGAGCCCTCATCCAGCTGCGGGATGAATTCGGCGCCGAGGCGGCTGAACAGCCAGCCTGCGCCGGCAAACAGCACGACCGCGGCCAGCACCACGAGCCAGCGGAGCCGGAACGCACCGGCGAGGAGCGGCCGGTAAACCGCCTTGGTGACGCGCACGAGCCAGCCGTCCGATTCGCTGATCTTGCCCGCGAGAAACCACGAGCAAAGCGCCGGCATGAGCGTGAGCGCGAGGGCGAGCGCGCCGCCGATTGCGAGCATAACCGCGATCGCCATCGGCTTGAACATTTTCCCTTCGATGCCGCCCAGCGCGAGAATCGGCACGTAGACGAGCGTGATGATTAGCACGCCGAAAAACATCGGGCGCGCGACTTCGCGGGCCGAGATGCGGACTTCCGCCAGCCGTTCGGCGGGGGTGAGCGGCCGGCCGAGGTGGTGCTGTTTTTCGGCGACGTGGCGAAGGATGTTTTCCACCATCACAATCGCGCCGTCGACGATGAGCCCGAAATCGATCGCGCCGAGGCTCATCAGGTTCGCGCTGATCCGGCCCTCCGCCATGCCGGTGAGCATGAAGAGAAATGAAAGCGGGATCGCGAGGGTCACGATGATCGCCGCGCGCCAGTTGCCGAGGAACGCGAAGAGAATCACGGCCACGAGCACTGCGCCTTCGAGCAGGTTCGTCTCCACGGTCTTGATCGTCGCGTTTACGAGGTCCGAGCGGTCGTAGACGGTGCGAAGCTCCACCCCAGGCGGCAGCTTCGCTTGTATCTCCTTCAGCTTGTTCACGGCCGTCTGCGCCACGACGCGGCCGTTCTCGTTCACCAGCATGATCACCGCGCCCGTCACGGTGTCCTCGCCATTCTCGGTCGAGTTGCCGGTGCGAACGGCCGACCCGATCCCGACAGAGGCAAGATCCCGCACCAGCAGCGGCTCGGCTGCGCCCGGAAATTTCACCGGCAGCGAAGCGATCTCTTCGAGCGTTTTCACTCGCGTGTCGGCACGCACCGCTACGGCCTCCCCGCCGATTTCGATGATGCCACCGCCGGCGTTCTCCGTGCTGCTGCGCAAAACCTGCACGAGCTGCGCGAAGCTGACGCCCGAGGCGGCGAGCTTCGCAGGGTCCGGCTCGACGACGAACTGTCTCTCGTAACCGCCGATCGCATTCACCTCCGCCACACCCGGCGTCGTGCGCAGCAGCGGTTTCACCATGGTATCGTGCAGAATCCGCAGCTCGCGCAACTGGTCCGCACGTTCCTTCGGTTTGTTCGGCGCGTCTTCGCGATACCGCAGCGTGTAGTAGACGATTTCGCCGAGACCGGTGCTGATGGGGGCGAGCACCGGCGAGATATTGGCCGGCAAGCGGTCGCGCGCGTGCGAGAGTCGCTCGCCGACGAGTTGGCGCAGCCGGTAGATATCGACGTCGTCCTTGAACGTCATCGTCACCTGGGAAAGGCCGAACTTCGAAAGCGAGCGCAGCTCCACCATGTCGGGGAGGCCGGCCATCTCGATTTCGATTGGAACCGTGATGAGCGTCTCGATCTCCTCGGGCGCGAGCGCGCCGACCGCGGTGTTGATCTGCACCTGCGGGTTCGTGATGTCCGGCACCGCGTCGATGGGGACGCGGAAGGCCGACCAGACCCCGACCGCCGCGAGCACGACCGCGGCAAACGCGATCAGGGCGCGACGACGCAGGGAAAACTCGATGAGCCGTTCCAGCATCAATGGCCGTGAGCGCAGCCCACGCCTCCGTTGACGGCCTGCACTTCGGCGAGCCACAGCGCCTTGGTGCCGCTCACGACGATCTTGTCGCCTTCGTAGAGGCCTTCCGCGACTTCGAGCCAGCCGTCGACGGTCGCACCCACTTTGATCGCGGTGCGGAGGAGCCATTCGCCGTTGGCGACGTAGACAAAGTCGCCTTTGACGGTGCGGAGCAGCGCATCCGCGGGAATCGCCGCGACGTTCGCCGCGGTGCCCACCGTGCGCGCGCCGACGTCGGCGGTCTTGAGCGCGACGAATTGCGCGCCGCGTTCCGACAGCTTCAGGCCGTGGCCTTCCTTGTAGGTGGCCGCGGGCGTGTGCTCGTGGTGGGCGGTTTCAGCGACGGAGCGGTTGCAGCCGGAGAGGACGGCAGCGGTGAAGACAGAGAGGAGGACGAGGATCGTTTTCATTGGTAAAGTGCGTTTGGAGGTGTGCGACGGGCCGAGGCGATGATAGCCGCGAGGTCCGCGGGAATCGGCATGGGCTGCAGCGCCGAGACGTCGGCGCCGCCCGTGTTGCCGACGGGAATGCGGCCCACGAACGATTTCACGCCGCCGAAGATCAGACGTGGAATCTGGCCCGCGATCTCCCTGAGGTTTTTCAGGCGAATCCCAAACCAGAGCATCCGCAGGTGAACGGCGGTGTGGGGCACCGGATAGGGCTGGCCGATGATGTGCGCTCGTTCGAGGTGCCGCCAGCAAGCGACGTAGTTGCGCGCGGCGAATTCCTGACGGGCCGCTTCGAGTTCGCGGCGGTAGTGCGGCCGGAGTGCGCTGGGCATGGACGTGTTCATCGCGCCACCTCCGACGGTTTGAGATCCACCCCGGTCAATTGCTGGAGCTTGAGGCCGGCTTCCAGCGCCTCGCGCTGGGTGGCGAGGAGCGCCTCGACGGCGTCGAGATAGCTGTTCTGGAGTTCGACGTAGGTGGCGATTGGCACCGCACCCAGGCGAAAGTGGCGATCCGCGAGTTCGGCTGATTCGCGGAATTTGCGCGCCGAATCCGGCGCCCACTTGCGCGCCTCCGCGGACTTGATCATGAACGCCTGCGCGGCCAGCAGCACTTCGCGTTCAAGCTCACGCTGCGCGACAATCATCGCCGCTTCCGCTTGGCGGCGGCGGGCTTCAGCCACATCGACGCCGTTTCGCGTCCGGCCGGACACCGGCAGCGGAATGCTCAGGCCCACGCCGACCGTGGACTCGCGCTCGCCCGCCTTCTCCTGGGAGTAGTAGGGGCTGACGCTGATCGCGGGATAGCGCTCGTTCCGGGCCAGCCGGACTTCGAAGCCCTGCTGCTCCACCTCGGCGCGCCGCATCTTGAAGTCGAAGTTGTTCTCCCGCGCGGCCGTGAGCAGCGCTTGCGGCGTGGGCGCCTCGCCAAATTTCATCTCGGGCGCGTCCACCCGGAGCGGTGCATCGGGCGCGGCGCCGCGGAGCTGGTTGAGTTCAAGCAACGCGGCTTGCAGTTCCAACTCGGCCTCCGTCGCGCGCCGTTGCAGCGCGAGTTCGCTGGCTTCTATGACGCGCGTTTCAAGCTGGGGTGTAATGCCAGCCGGCTCCCGGGCGAGGTAGGTTTCCTTCAACGCGGTGAAGCGGTCCGCGACTTCGCGGACGGCGCCAGCCTTCGCATTCGCGGCGTGCAGTCCGTAGGCGAGCGTCCGCGCGCGGGACTCGAGCGCATGGCGAAATCGCGCGAGTCCGAGTTCGGCGAGCTGGACATTGGAGTTGGCGATGGCTTTCCGGAGGGCGAGGCGGCCCGGCCATTCGAAAGTCTGCGTCACGGACACGGACCACGCCGTGCCTTCACCGGCGAGCATGCCGGTCACGTCCTTCACGCGCTTACGGCCGAGCTCGACCGACAACTCGGGATCGCTCAGCGCCGAGGCACCGCGACCGCGGGCTTTCGCCGTGGCGATCTCGGCGTCGTAGAACTTCAACTCGGGATTGTTGGCCGCGATCTCGGCCACGAGCATGGCGGCTGAAACGCTGGCGGGAGCAGCCGCGGGTTCCGCGCCTTGGAGGAACGTGAACGAGCTGGCGGTAAGAAGGAGAAAAGTGCGGAAAGATGTCATTGAGTAGGCGGGAACACGAACATGCGGGCACGCGATGGCCCGAAAGACACGACGCCGGAGGCGTCATACGAAACGTTCGCCCGTCAGTCCGCGCAGGGACCGATCAGGCCAGACTCAACGAAGGGGCGCGCGCAGGCAGCGCCGCTCTCTGCACAAAATGCCACGTAGGCGCCCCAGCATCGGAGCGCTCGAAATCCCGGCGCAGCACATTCCCATCCGGGGGCTCCAGCGGAAGGATTGCTTTCAGGCAAATCTGACATGCGCACGCGACGAACTGCGGCGTGGCCAGCTTGAGGTCGCGGTCGGGCTTGTAGCTGCCGCTTTCGACCGTGTCGCAACCGTCCCGCGTGCAAGAATCATCGTTGCCCTTGCAGCAACTCGAGCCGGTCGTTTTCTCCGCGTTAGCCGCGAAAAGGCCAAGATTCTCCAATCCGCAATGCTGTGTCGCCGCGAACCAAATCGCGAGGAGCAAGACGACAAGCAGCCTGTTGCGCAAAACGATCACCTTGCGAGTAAAGCCGACAAGACGGGCAAAGTCAATGCGAGTGCATCGCACGCATTATCCTGAAGGAAAAGGCCACTCGGAGGTGGACCCCGAAAATTGAAGTGAACCCACGGGCCAACCATAGCCTCGCGAATGCCGCGTGCCAAAAGTGCGAAAAACGCGTTGAGTAGCTTCTCGGTTACGAACCCTCCCTCGTTTCAGGAGCGAAGATGGCCTACATCTGACTGAACATCCCAGTGCCTTGCCCTCCTCGTGGCACTTGTCCTTGGTCAACCACGGGAGCGCCCGCCGCCTCTTTCATCGGCGATGCGCCCGAATCGAACTGAAGTAGGGATGCGACTGCCCAAGCTATGTCGCGACATTCTGTTCCGATTGCCGGCCAATGACTCAATGTGAATCAGGTCGCAATCCGGCGCAATAAGGCCGGCTTCGGGAGGGTGCGGCACCCCTAGCAAGCCCCGGGGAATGACAATTACCGACGGATGTGACCGATAAGGCCCTTGAAATCGGCAGCTGTTCCGCCATTTTGAGACTCAGAATGGCATTCATTCCGCGAATCTTCACGCCGGGCCGGGATCATTTTTTCCTGCTGGGGCCGCGCGGCACGGGCAAAACGCTCTGGTCCACCCACCACTATCCCCGGGCGCTGCGGATCGACCTGCTGGACCCGGAAACGCTGCGGCTGCTGTCCGCCCGGCCGGAACGCCTGACCGAACTCGTGGAGGGCAACCGGGACAAACCCCAGGTCATCATTGACGAGGTGCAAAAGCTGCCGGGTTTGCTGGAGGTGGTGCATCTGCTGATCGAGCGCAAAACCGGCCAACAATTCATTTTGACGGGATCGAGCGCCCGGAAGCTGCGCCGACAGGGCGTCAATCTCCTGGGCGGTCGGGCGGCGCAAAAGCATCTGCACCCCTATCTGGCGGCGGAATTGGGCAAACGGTTCTCGCTGACGGCGGCGTTGCGCCAGGGCATGCTGCCGCTGGTGTGGGCCGCCGATAGTCCGGCGGATATTTTGAAAGCCTACAACGGGCTCTACCTGCGGGAGGAGGTGCAGATGGAGGGATTCGTGCGGAACGTCGGCTCATTTGCGCGTTTCCTGGAGGCGATGAGCTTTTCGCACGCCAGCGTGCTCAACCTCAGCAATGTCTCCCGCGATTGCCAGGTGAGCCGGAAGACCGTCGAGGGCTATCTGGAAATCCTGGAGGATTTGCTGCTGGGCTTCCGCTTGCCCGTCTTTGCCAAGCGGGCGAAACGCGAGTTGGCGACGCACCCGAAGTTTTATTATTTCGATGCCGGGGTGTTCCGGGCCAACCGGCCCAGCGGCCCCTTGGATGCCCCCCAGGAAATCGACGGGCTGGCGTTGGAAGGATTGGTCGCTCAGCACCTCCGCGCGTGGTGCAACTACTCCGAAGGGAATCACCAGTTGCACTACTGGCAGACCCGCTCGCAGGTGGAGGTCGATTTCGTGGTTTACGGCGAATCGGGACTTTACGCCGTGGAAGTGAAGAACTCGACGCAGGTGCGCTCCGATGACTTGCGGGCGCTGAAGAATTTTGCCGAAGACTATCCTCAAAGTCAGCGCTACTTCGTTTACCGAGGAAAAGAGCGCTTCAAGCGCGACGATGTCCTTTGCCTGCCGGCTGAAGAGTTTCTGTTGGGGCTGCGCCCTGGAGAGTTTCAACCGTAAGGTGCCTGCGGTTGGTCTGAGTGTGGTCTCCGACCTTTGGTTGTTTCCAGCGTTTGATTCGCTCCAGAAGTTCGCCTCCATGGCGGTTGAAGCGAATGAAGCGAATTGATTTCCGGAACCAGCGTCCCGCTTCCGATCACAGCTGACAGATTTTGACTCAGGCCTGGGTTTGCCGAGGGAAACTCCCTCTAAAAACGCCCGATTCGCTTCAAAAGTTCTCGGTTTCATCCACGCCGGGCAGCCAGTGGGAATCTGACGCGAACCGTCTCACGGTCCGGTCTTGGTTGGGGCCGTTGAGGTCGAAGGGCGAGTCGTGCAGGCGGGCGCGCGGGACGAAGGTAAACGGGCGAAACGGGGCG
>JACCDP010038456.1_pt1 | contig 26873 bp, 24 predicted proteins | sample 7445841 | NCBI WGS metagenome assembly JACCDP01 (sample SAMN15323441, study PRJNA562643) | freshwater metagenome | isolation source: river surface water | place: USA:Blue River Watershed | collected 2017-08-17 | reverse complement strand
GACACTGAGTTTGCCCGCTGGAAAGTTCCAGCCCTGCGCGACATTCATCCTGGATCCTACGAAGCCTCAATTCACCCTGATCTATGGGATGACAACGATGTTTACATCTTGAAGCGTTTCCCGTCAGCTTTCTTTGGTACTGACATGAGCAGCATCCTGACCACAAATGGCATTGATACTGTGCTCGTGACTGGGGTAACTTCATCTGGTTGTGTTCGCGCAACAATAGTTGATTCCTTCTCATACGGTTTCCGCACAATTGCAATTGATGACGCCTGTGGCGATCAAGATGCCGGCCCACATGATGCAAATATGCAAGATGTTGGTCGCCGTTATGCTGACGTCATTCAAACTGACGAAGCGATTTCAAAGATCAAAGCACTGAGTTAAACATCAAACAATGACTCAGCGTGTGGCTTGCTTCACTGGCAGATTCCAACCCTTCCACAACCAACACTTGGAAGTGCTGTTAGCGCTAAGCCACAAGTTCGATCGAATCATTATTGGGGTAACTAATCCTGATGTGACCAACTTGCAGGAACACAGCGCGAGTAAGCATCGTCACACTGATGCTGCAAACCCGTTTTCTTATGAATCTCGCGTCTGCATCATTAAAGATTCGATTGATGGTAGTTCTGAATTGATTTCAGTAGAAATCGAAATCATTCCATTTGATTTAACACAGCCAAATTCCTGGGCAGTGCCCGCTGAAACTGTGTTTGCATTGCGGATCTTTAGTCCATGGGAAGCAAGTAAGTTGGATCTCTTTACTGGCCAAGGATTTGAAGTTCTTGAGTTACCAGCACCAGCTACAAAGTTATCTGCGTCTGACATTCGCGAGGCACTAGCAACAAATGATTTGACTTGGCATTCGCATGTTGCGTCCGAAGCAGTTTTTACGATTCAACATTCATGGGATAACGCAACTTCCAAAGTGAGTGCTTAAGTGAAACCAGCACCGATGTGGGATGACCGCACGCCAATGATCCTGATTACTTTTGATGGACTCGGCGATCGGCCATGTGAAGAATTGAATGGGAAAACTCCCTTGGAAGCAGCCCACACCCCAAATCTTGATGAACTAACTCGACAGGGTGTCTCTGGAATACATCAGCCATTTGGTCCAGGGCAAGCAACTTCAAGTGAGCGTAGCCACTGGGCAATGTTTGGTCAGACTCAAGCTTTTCCTGGTCGAGCGTTACTTGAGGCAACCGGAATGGGAATTGAGATTGCAGATGAGCGCCCACATTTTCACTTGGCACTTCGCCCAGCAGAGATTCGTAATGGCCAACTTCATGCCGTTGGTCGAGTAAGTTTCGAAGACTCAGCTGATTGTTTAGATTTATTTGATGCGCTTCGAGTAATGCCTCATGAATTAAATCCAGTGTTGCATCCACTACGTAATGGCGAATGCATTTTGGAATCGACTGCACTTTCTTCCCATGAGATTAGTGACAGTGATCCCCTTTTTGGTCACCTGCATCCAGTATTGAAGCCACTCCCGCTTGATGATGCTGCGGATTTAATAGCAGCTAAAGCTTCTGCAGATCTAATGACCAGTTGGCTCAGCGCGGCGGTGAAAATGCTGCAAGACCATCCGATCAATGAGGCCAGACGTGAAGCTGGAAAACTCGAACTGATTGCCCCGGTAACTAAATGGGCTAGCTTCAAGACTCAACTCAATTCATTCGAAAAGGTAACCGGGTTAACTGGTGCAGCAGTTACAAGTTCTGCGCTGTATCGCGGTTTAGCTGCAACTCTAGAAATGACGCAGATTCACATCCCTAGTGATCTGGAAAACATTCAAGAAGATTTTGAGGCGCGAATTCGGGCTGGAATCGAACTTAGTAAAACGCATTCCTTTGTTCATATCCATACCAAGGCAACGGACGAAGCCGGCCACACCAAGTCTCCTTCACTAAAGCGCGATGTAATTGAGGGTTTAGATCGCGCCTGTCATGCACTACTGGCGCTGGCCGAAACAACCACAATCGTGATTACCGGCGACCATGCCACACCTTCTACTGGCGGCATCATGCATTCAGCGCATCCAACATCAATCATTTTGGCTGGACCACACGTGCACCCTGATGAGCCAACTACCTGTGGTGAAAGCTCGCACAAATCTGGTGATCTAGGAAAAGTTTCTGCTCTCGACATTTTGCCCCTTATGTCGCATTACTCTCATCGAGCAGCCTTCAAGGGGCACGCAACTGGATCTTGCGAAACAATAGCCTTACCCGACAACCCGATCGCCCTCGATTTCTCGGAACCAACAAAAGAAAATCACGTCACTCAAATAAACCGAACAGGAACAAAATGACCAGCAAAGCAACCTCCCCGCTCGATGTAGAACTTCACATCCCAGCACACCTTGACGGTGTCATCGCTGAGGTATCTGATCTTTACGACAATGAAGTTGCTCCCCGCGAGCAGGCGCTTGATCACTTACTTAGCGATCAGTCCAAGTTTCTAGATGAGAATGGCCGTCTACATCAGGACATCATCGCCGCTCGTCGCGAAATCATGGCAGCTGCTGGTGCCAAGAACATTTACAGTGCACATCTTCCAGAATCTTTAGGTGGTCGGGGTCTTGGACGCGAAGACATGATCTATGTCGAAGAAAAGGTTTATGGCTACGGCGTTGGTTTGAACCCAGCACTCCTGTCCTGGTCTGAAGGTGCAACTCCTCGACTACTTCATGCGCACGCACATCAGAAAGAACAGTTCACTGATCCGCTAGTAAAGGGTCTTAAGACTTCCTTGCACGGCGTAACTGAAACTGGTGCAGGCTCAAATCTTTACGACATGAAAACCAATGCAGTACGCAAGGGATCTGACTGGGTTCTTAATGGCACTAAGGCTTACATCACCAACTACTTTGATGCTGATGTTGCGCAAATTTTGGCAATCACAAATCCTGGTGGTGGCCGTCAATCCTTCACTTACTTCATGTTTGATACCAAGGAGTACGCAAACAAGGGCTACAAGATTGGCAAGCTTTACCAGACTATGTTCGGTGACGGCTACACCGGCGAAATTCACTTCGAAGATATGGTGCTGCCAGAAAGCGCAGTACTTGGAGAAGTTAACGGCGGTTTTGACATTGCTGTTATGTCGTTCAACTACACCCGGATGCGTCGGGCTGGTATGTGTTCAGGCTGGAACAAGTACCTGATTGAAAAGACACTTGAACGCGTCAAGACCCGCATAGTTGGCGGGGAACCACTTGGTGCCAAGCAAGGTATTCAGTGGATGATCGCTGACATGTATCTAGATTGGCAGCAGACTCGTTCGCTTTCACTTGATGTTGCTCGAGCCATTGATACCCCTGGTCCATGGTGGAACTTGCCACGACCAAGTGATGAAGTTCGACGGATTTGTGCACTCAAGCTAAGCAATGATGAGTCGTTCTATCGAGTGGCAGATCGTGCCCTACAGATTCACGGTGGCTCCGGAGTGCTTCGGGACACCGACATTAACAAACTGTTTCAGATTGCACGTAACTTACGAATTCCAGGCGGTACTGACGAAGTACAGCGCACCACAATTGCCGAAACTCTCGGCTTACGATTCAACTAGGAGTAACCATGTCAAACAATGAAACTTTGTCACTTGAGATCGGTACTTGGGCACAGGCAGTTTCAATAACTGACGTTCCAAATCATGTTCAGGATCAAGCGTTACTCAATATCCTCGATGCAGTTGGAATCGCGTTTGCGTCTACTCACTATGAATTTGCAACACGCAGCATCGCCGCATCCGTCGCCTTGGGTTCAGGTCCACGTGGCGTTATCGCTTGTTCTGAGCGCCTAACGGTTCGCGATCAGGCAATGCTTAACGGCATCTTGATTCATGGTCTAGATTTTGACGATACCCACGTTCCTGGTGTCATTCATGCCACCGCAAGCGCACTACCAACAGCGATCGCTATTGCTGACGATCGCGAACTTAGTGGTAACGATCTAGTGCTGGGCTTTCTAGTTGCGTTAGAAATTGGTGCCCGAGTTGGTACTGCAGCTAATGGCGGCTTCCATGCTCAAGGCTTCCATCCAACTGGACTAGCTGGAGCATTTGGCGCTGCCACTGCAGCCGCCAAAATGATCGGCCTTGATGCGCATGGAATCGCCAGTGCTCAAGGAATCGTTGGGTCACTAGCTTCGGGTTCAATGGAGTTCTTAGAAACCGGTGCTTGGACCAAGCGTCTCCATCCAGGCTGGGCTGCAGTTTCAGGTATCACTGCTGCGGAACTTGCAAAGGCCAAGTTCGAAGCACCGCTGGCAATCTATGAAGGTCGATTTGGACTTTACACAACACACACTCCAGCAGGTCATGACCTAAAGATGGACGCAGTTGCTGCTGACTTGGGTTCGGCTTGGGAATTAATGCGAGTTGCTATTAAGCCTTATGCAGCTTGCCACTTCACTCACGCATGTATCGATATTGCGATTGAATTAGCTACCGAGAATAACCTAACTGCTGCAGACATCGAATCTGTGACCACGATTGTGCCATCACAAGTTGTTCCCGTGGTTTGCGAACCAGCACAGGCAAAACTAACTCCACGCAGTGATTACGATGCTAAATTCTCATTGCCATTCATTGTTGCTACTGCAATTGCAAAGCGTCGCTTCACTTTGGCAGATCTTGATGATGAGTGCTTAGTTGATCCTGAGCTGCTGCAATTGGCCGCCAAGGTTTCCTATCAAAATGATCCAAATCCAACGTTCCCGAAGTACTTCCATGGCGAAGTGATTATTCAGACCAAGGATGGCCGCACGCTTCGCAAGCGCGAAGACATCAATCGCGGTGCTGATGAACGTCCACTATCAGTAAGTGATGTTGAAACTAAGTTCCGTGACAATGTTTCATTGGTTGCCGGTACAGATGTTGCAGATCGAGTGCTAAATGCAGTCATGTCACTGCCAACAACTAAGAACTCACGTGATTTCGTTGAGGCCTTAAGAGTTAAATGACACTTGATGTAACGGGCTTAAGTCTTAGGGACTTAACTTCATGTGGTGGGTGTGCTGCAAAGGCAGATGCATCCCTGCTGAAGTTACTTCGATCTGCCGCTTACGACCAGCAAGGTATTAACACCCTTGTTGGTCTGGCGGCTCCGGATGATGCAGCCGTTACTGCAATCAATGAAACTACTTCACTGATCACAACCATCGATTTCTTTCCTCCGGTTGTTAGCGATGCCTTTGAGTACGGATACGTAAGTGCTCTTAACTCACTCTCTGACATCTACGCCATGGGTGGCTTAGCAAAAACGGCTTTACTGGTTTGTGGCTTTCCAAAAGAAATAGCTGATGCGGAAATCTCCGCATGTGTTTTAGGAGCAGCCCTAGCGTGCAAGGAAGCCGGAGTTGAGATTCTTGGTGGTCACACAGTTCGTATTGCAGAACCAATTTTTGGGTTAGCCGCTACTGGATACGTTCACCCAAATGAGATCTGGCGTAAAACTGGAATGGCCGACGGTGACTTGCTTATGCTTTCTAAGCCATTGGGTGTAGGGGTTTTGCTTTCTACACGGGAGCAAAGTGATGAAGAAATCGCCCTGGCGCAAATGAAGGTTTCAAACTTAAGTGCCCGCAACTCCTTAGTTCAATTAGGTTCGGCCGTCCACGCAGTAACTGATGTAACTGGGTTTGGATTGATCGGCCACCTAAGCGAAATGCTTGGAACCTCATTCCTAAATGCTCAAGTGAACTTACCTTCGCAGGCAGTTTTGCCTCAGGCGCAGTCACTATTTGATTCCGGGAAGCGAACTTCAGCAGATGCTCGCAACCGGGATGCCTTAGATCGAGAAGTCTTGGGATTAACACAGAGCCATTCTCAAGCTGGCCTATTTGATCCACAGACTAATGGCGGACTCTTGGCCAGTGTTAATCCTGCTTTTGAACTTCAACTAGTTGAGCAAGGATTTATCACGGTAGGTAAAGTTGTAACAGGTTCAGGGAAGATCGAAGTTTTTAGTAATTAAACGCAAACAAAAGGATAAAAATGCCACGCCCCCTAGAAGGAATTACCGTTCTCTCGCTTGAGCAATTTGGAGCAGGACCTTTTGGTACTGTCCATCTTGCAGATCTTGGGGCTCGCATTATCAAGATTGAAGATCCAAGTTCCGGTGGTGATGTCGGCAGATATGTCCCGCCTTACGCACATGAAGAAGATTCCCTATTCTTTGAGGCTTTCAACCGCAATAAGGAATCGATCTCATTAGATCTTTCATCCCCAGCTGGCCGGGCAACTTTCGAAGACTTGGTAAAGCAAAGCGATGCCGTGTACTCAAACTTACGTGGTGACGTTCCAGCGAAACTGAAAATCACTTACGAAGATCTAAAGCACCTAAATCCAGCAATTGTCTGCTGTTCGCTAAGTGGCTTCGGAATGAGTGGTCCGCGTTCAAAGGAACCAGGCTATGACTACATGTTGCAGGGTCTAGCTGGCTGGATGTCTCTAACTGGTGAACCTGATGGTCCCCCAACCAAGAGTGGATTGTCGCTCGTTGATTTCTCTGGTGGCTTCGTAGCTGCTCTTGCCTTGGTTAGCGGTATCCACGCAGCCAGGCGTGACGGGGTTGGCATGGACTGCGATGTATCGCTTTACGACACTGCGCTTTCAATGACTAGCTACATCGGGGCTTGGCATCTATCCGGTGGCCACGAACCAATTCGTCACTCGCATTCTGCGCATCCTTCGTTAGTGCCATTCCAGGTTTTTCAGACTAAGGACTACTGGATCGTTATCGGTTGTGCCAAAGAAAAGTTCTATGAACGCCTGTGTGAAGTCATTAAGCGTCCTGATCTAGCTACTAATCCAGATTTTGCTAATTTCACGGTCCGTTATGAAAATCGTGATGCCTTGGTTTCGCAATTGGATGACATCTTCAAGACTCGAACTACGGCAGAGTGGCTGGCAGATTTAGTCCCAGCCGGCGTACCAAGCGCGCCCGTTAACACTATTGAACAAGCATTCAAAGAAGAGCACACAATTGCACGCGAGATGATTGCCCACAGTGACCATGAATACTTTGGCAAACTTCGCACACCAGCATCACCAGTAAACGTCGGACCAAAGCGTCAGACCTACCAACGCGCTCCAAAGCGCGGCGAGCACACTATTTCAGTTCTAAAAGAGTTGTTGGATTTGTCCGATGAGCAAATTAGAGCGCTCGAAGAAACTGGAGCTTTCGGGGAAGCCAAGTGAAAGCCTGGGATGGCGTCGCCTATGACGCACTACCGCTACCCCACGAACATTGGGGTATCCGAACCATTGCAGCTCTAGATCTGCAACCCGACGAGACATTACTTGATGCTGGATGTGGAACTGGTCGAGATGCTCAGTTAGCCCTAGAGCAACTTCCCAATGGCAACTTGGTTTGCGTTGATCAAAGCGCCACCATGTTAGACCAATGTCGAACCCGATTTGGCAGTGACTCCCGCGTGCAAATCTTGGAAGGTGATTTAGATCAAGCGCTTCCAGTCGAGGCCGACAGCGTTGATGCGATCATGTCAGTTGCTGCCCTTCATTGGCTCACTCATCACAACAATGTTTGGCAACATTTCTACCATGCTTTAAAACCTGGTGGTCGAATCGCAATTGATTGTGGTGGATTTGGAAATCTGGAAAAAACTTTAGGTTTAGTGCCACAAATTGATCCAAACATTAAGTTTCCAAACTGGTACTACGCGAATGTTGCAGATACGGAACGCTTACTCAAAAAAGCCGGATTTGTTGACGTTGAAGTAAGTCTTCGTCCGCACCCAACTCCCTTGCCTGACAAAGAAACCTTGCGAACATATTTGAGAACCTTAGTATTCCGAGAATGGTCAGACGATCAGATTTTCCAGATATCAGAATTGCTAACTGATAACACTCTTGACTATGTCCGGCTTGAAGTTCGCGCCCGCAAAGCTTGAGTGAATTAAGTGGCTGAAGGTGATCTAAAGATTGGCGTCCTATCCCGACGGGCTCCAATCGGTCAGACTCCAGATTCAACTGCGACTCTTGAACATGTCGGTGGATTGACCAGAGTTATTCCTGCACTTGCCGAGTTTGCCAGCATCGACTGGACAGCCCTGACTACCCAGAGCCAAGTAGGGCTACCTAGGAATTACTCGTTTTCGGATATTTCAAATCAGATTCATAAACACGGCATCAACTTATTTCTCGCTGAAGTCGATTCCCAGGAATTAGACCTGAGCGATTGGTTTTGTGCGCACTTCATGTGGCCATTACTGCATGACTTAACTATCCCCGAGCTTGTCGAAGAAGAGTTAAACCAGCACTTCAATGCACTCCGTATCACCAGTCGAGTATTGGCAGCTGAATCTATCGATGTTGATAATCACGGTTACTTTGTAAATGATTTCCAGCTCTCCCAAGTTCCACTTGCCCTGCGAGAGCTTGAACCAAGTAAGCAGATTTCATTCTTTCTCCACACGCCTTGGCCAAAATCAGCGCCGAGCAGCAATGTGGTGATCAAGATTCTTGAATTTTTGGCTTCTGGAATGTTGGCTTCGGATGTAATTCAATTTCAAACCCAAAAAGATTTGCAAGCATTTGAAGCGTTTGTCATCAACCGCCTGCCATTGGAGCTAGCAAACGTGCAACTTGAAGTTAATCCAGTGTCAGTAAAGGTTCAGCAATTGAAACTGCAGTCTTTGGGCACAGAAGAATTGTTAAATCTTCATGAGGACGAAATCAGTTATGTTCACATTGCACGAAGTGATCCAATAAAAAACACGCTGGCTAGTATCAATGCTTTTGCTGAGCTTGCGCAGGAATTCAAGGAATCTGCGCCTCGCAGTTACCTAGACCTATTCATCGTTCCCTCGCGTCAACAATGGCCGATGTATCAAGGGCTACTTTCTGAAATTATTCAAACCGTTGAACAATGCAATTCAAAACTTTCTTCGCTTAACTACGCACCGATTCGACTTCACATCGGCAACGACTACCAGAGAGCCAGTCAGGCACTAACCCGTTATGACTACTTAATTGCTTGCTCTGTAGCCGATGGTCTCAATCTGGTAGTCAAAGAGGGTGCAATCTTGAATGATCGAAATGGTGTGATCGTAAGCACTAAAAACGTTGGCGCCATGGCTGAGCTTGGAAACTTCTGCATCGTTGCTGCCAATGCTTCTGAGATATCTATTGCTAAAGCGCTGAGGGAAGCAACAAGTCTCGATTTGGATTCGCGCAAGACGATGTCAGTTAAGTTAAAGCAACAGGTTCAACAATCTGATTCCCATAATTGGGCAGATAAAGTTGTTGCAAGCCTTAAAGTTTTGGAAATAGTTTAGAACTTAACTTTTTTCAGGTTGCAGGCTCACATCAGTAATGTGGACGCCATTAACATCAACCAGATTCTGATCTAGGTTCAACAACGCAAACTTCAAACGATCGATATCGGACAGATTTCCCTTATTTCGAGTTCGAACATCAAGTTCAATCGTTACCCGTAGATCTTGTGCTTGACCTACCGTTACGCCAGCTGCCTTTGCCATCTTGTCTGCGACAATTGAGGTGATTTCGCCGCGGGCAACCATGGCTGCCAACGATGCGGCGAGCTCAACCTTCCACTTGTCGGCATCCTTTGGACCCAAGTAAACCGGTTCGTTGTTACCAACATAATGCGGACGCCAGACGAAGAAGGAAGATAGTTCACCAGTTGGAACCAGAGTGAATTCACGTTCCACCTTGACCCGGCGTGGACCTGGGTAAGGCATTGGGGTGTTCTGCACACCAATGGTGTGTGGGAACCAGCGGAACTCACGCTTAACGAAACCAACTGAGTGTGGCGACCAAACGAAAGTAGATGGTTGCTTCTCGTACTGAACAGCTGGTGGTGCCGGTGTTGGCCATTCAACTTCAGTCTTGTAGCCAATCTTGTGTGGTGACCAGGTGTAGTTACGTGTGACATGAAGATAAGGACCCTTCAGGCCGTTCATGTGCGGACGCCAGACGAAGCCACGCTTGATACCGCCACCCTTACGAGTGCCTAGGTAACTTAATTCAACAATCTTTTCTGGAGTTAATTCTCGGCCAGTTAGCTCGGCAACAACTTTGCCTTCAGCAAAGATAAGTACCCGGTTGCAAATGTTTGCTAAGTCTTCATGTTCGGCTGAGGCAACGATTACACCAGTACCAGCACGAGCGGCATCAGCAATTTTTCCAAAGATTGCTGCCTTGCTGCCGACGTCAACACCTTGTGTTGGTTCGTGGAGCAAAAGGACGTCTGGCTTAATCTGAATCCACTTTGCAAGCAACGCTTTCTGCTGGTTACCGCCCGAAAGTTTGCGAAGTTCGATACCTGGAACTGGAGGCTTTACGTCAAAGCGACGAAGTAGTTCGCCAACATCTTTCTTCAACTTATTCTTGCGAAGACGCCCGGCTGAAAAATACTTGCTAAGTACAGGCATACCGACGTTATCCGTAAGTGTTGCTAGTAAAACACCACTAGCTCCAGTTCGGTCACCTGGAAGCAGTGCCACACCAGCATTGACTGCCTTGCGAGGATTTAGCTCCTCTTTTTCAAACTTCTTGTTCTTGATAGTTATCGTGCCATCAGTGTGCTCAAGTGCACCAAATAGCGCATAAGGAACCTGGTCATGGCCTGCGCCCATGAGTCCTGTCATTCCTAATACTTCACCTCGGCGAAGTGTGATGTTTAGTTTTGGAATTGATCCCGCTGCCATATTCTTTGTTTGAAGAATGATTTCTTTGGAAGGCGTAGGCACGTGATCTGGATAGAAAGCATTTAGTGACTGACCAAGAATCATTGCAACCAAATCAGCTTCTTTGGTTTCCTTGGTGTTTACTGTGGCAACCTTGCGACCATCTCGCAAAACTGAAATTCGATCAGTTAAATTCAAAATTTCATCAGTGCGGTGGCTGATGAACACTACGCCAGTTCCCTGTCGAGTTACCTTCTTAACAGCATCAAAAAGCTTGTCAACGGATTCACTCGGTAGATATGCAGTTGGTTCATCAAGAACAAGTACGTGACCTTCTGGGTTTGTGGCAATCTCACGTATCGCACGAGCAATTGCAACAATCGCGCGGTCAACCGGCGGCAACGCGCCAACTGGAGTTAGCGGGTCCCACTTAAGACCGAACTGAGACAGTTGATAAGCAACTGCGCTTTTCTCGTCTGCCCATGGAATCTTTGATAACCCACCGCGACGCCAAGTACCCAGGCGCAGGTTTTCAAGAATGCTAAAAGCAGGAACAAGTCCCAAGTCCTGGTGAACGAAAACCATTCCAAGTTGTGCTGCATCACTGCCACGAAGTGGGAGTTCGATATCTTCTCCACGAAGCTTTAGCTTCGTACCGCGATCAGGATCATGGAATCCGCTGAGAACTTTAATAAGAGTTGACTTGCCGGAACCGTTACGGCCAACCAGGCCATGAATCTCTCCGGGGCGAACATCGAAATCTACATTTGAAAGCGCTTTAGTTGGCCCAAAAGTCTTGGACAGATTAGTGAACTCAAGTACTGGGCGAATGCCACTGTCTTCAGTCACGTTTATCTCCTACGCACTCAATCTAAATACTTCAAAAGCTTGCCTTGCAAACTTAAAGAAAAGTGTGACTGGTTGAAGCCAATACTGACTTCAACCAGTCACAACTAATTACTAGCTAGCGGTCCAGAACTTTGCGAATTCTGCTGCAAAGTCAATGCCGTACCAGTTAACTGAATCTTCAACAGTTGCATCGATTGAACCAATGTTGGATTCATCGAATACCTTGCAACCGATGCCGTAGTTGTCAGGAACTGCATTACCTGTTAGGAGGCGAAGCGCAGCGTCAACTGTGGCGTAGGAGAACCAGTCATTTGGACAACCGACATCCATCTTGACTGAACTTGTACCGATACCAGCTGCAACAGCAGGAGTCATGTTAAATGACGACTGAATTGCGGCTGAACCTGCAGCGTCAAGACCAGCGCCAGTAGCGATAGTCATGCCGTCGTAGATTGGCATCAAGTGAGTGATGGTTGGGTCTGCAGTAACAGCGTTCTTTGCAACACCGTCAAGTGTTCCGTCGAACCATGTTGCTAGCGGAGCATCCTGGTAATCAACCTTGGCATCTGGGCAAACTTCTGCCACACGTGCCTTGATTGTGTCAATCATGATTGGGCTGGAGGCCTGGCCTTCAGAACCCCAAACAACTGCATTGCCTGCACCTTCACCGGTTACACAGAACCAGTCAGCCATAAGGCTAGCTGCAATTGTGTAATCGAATGATGGATCTGCGGCAATACCGTCAGCAACTGCAACACCTGGAGCAGCAGTCTGGTTGGTTGTCATTACTGGAATGTCGCCCAAGTCAGCTAGCGGAATAAGTGCAGCTGGAACTGCGTTGGTGACGATTAGGTCAACCTGATCAGTTACTGCCTGTGCGAAGAACTTAGGTAGTGGATCGATAACGCCACCAGCATCGCTCTTCTGGGTCACAGTTACACCCTGGCTTTCAAGACCAGCTGCAATTGTGTCGGTCCACTGCTTCAGAACTGGAATCTGGTCGTTGATCGAAATCATTGCAACCTTCTTGCCAGAAGCAGCTGAAGCATCAAACGCATCGCCTGGGTATGCAAATGTCAAAGAAGCAGCAAGTGCGGCATCGTATGCTGCCTTCGCTGTTGCTAAGCCATCGGCAGCCGCAGGTGCGCTAGCAGCCTCGGTAGGTGCTGCTTCTTCAGACGAGCTTGAGCAACCGCTCAAAACTAGTCCAGCAGCAAGTGCGGCGGCTACGAAGCCGAAACGCATTTTCTTTTTTGCTTGCATTAGACGTACCTTTCCCGTTGTTTTGATTCAGTCACTCGACCGCGACCGAAGGTTGGATGCCACCGTGGCTACGAGCACGCCAATAACAAGCGCGAGACCGTAGAACACATCTGTAATCCAAACCTCGAAGCCCTTGAGCTGTAAGCCCGTGATTCCGGTTTCGAGGAAATATACAGCTACAACTGTGCCCCAGACGTTGAAACGTCCTGGCCTAATTGCAGTTGAACCTAAGAATGCTGCCGCGAACGCAGGCAACACATATGATTTGCCGATGCTGGATTGGGCAGCACCTGCAGTTGTTAAAACCATGGCGCCAGCAAGAGCTGCCAAAGTTGAGCACGCAATCAAGGAGTAGTAGCGGTATGCGTTTGTGCGAATACCAGCCAAGCGAGCAACTTCACGTCCCTGACCGACGAAGTAAAGTTGGCGTCCAATTGGAGTGTGTTCCAAGATGTACCATGCGATGAAAGCCAAAATCAGCATGAACCAGAAGGCTGCGTAAAAACCAAAGATACGAGTCTTTACAAGAGCTACGAATGAGAAAGTTTGAACGCTCAAAGTGGTATTGCCCGCTAGACCACTAACTATGCCACCGAGTGCCGTACCAGTTCCCAGGGTCACTACCAGTGACGGGATCTTGCCTTTAACGCTGAGTAAGCCATTGATCAATCCGAACACTGCTGCAAAAGCAAGCGCAATCAAGATTGCTACCGGAAGCGAGATGCCATGCTTAGTTGCAAGCCAAGCAGGAATTGCTGCGCCAAGTGAAACGGCGCCACCGATCGAAAGATCAAACTCGCCGGCGGAAAGTGCAAATACCAAACCAAGCGTTAACAAAACAGTTGCAGCTTTTTGATTTGCAATCGAAGTTACGTTTTGCCATGTTGGGAAAACTTCTGGAAGTAAGAAACTGAAGACAGCAAAAAGGACAAGCCAGGCAACCAGGATCGCATAAGCCTGGATTCGGTAGCTTGCTGAAACCGCAGCACTGGTGTTGTCCTTGCTGCCTTTACGTCGAAGGTTCAACCGACGTAACGAAACGGTTTGTGACACTTAATCTCCCTATTGCTTCGGCTTAAATCATCCCAAGAAACGACTTCCGATGAGTGTAAGTCTGGGGGAAAAATGGCGCTAGCGCAGGACATATTAGGAACTTTGTATACAACATTCAGATAACGGTATTTTCCAAATTCCCCCATAAAATCGGACTTTTCATGGAATTGGGCTACTTTTTGGGCACAATGGGGCAAATATCCGAATTATCTGAACCTGCCCAAATCGGGCATTGTTTGGAATTTGTATACGAAGTGGCGGAAAGTCCATTAGTTTGGGCACATATTCAATTCAGGAGGATCCGTGAAGGTTTCAGTAGTTCAGAGTGGCAATTGCACGCAGGATGTGTCAGAAAACGTTGCGATGTTGCTCGAATTATCCGAACAGGCTGCTAGCACTAATCCTGACTTGATTCTGTTGCCAGAGCTGGCCACTACTCCTTACTTTGCTGCAGGCGATAAGAGTCCGAAGTATCGCGACTGGGCTGAGCCAGTAGTTGGTGGCGCTTCGACTGCCGCGTTTGCAAAGTTTGCCAAGGACCACAACACGGCCCTTGGGTTTGGCATGTATGAATTAGATAACGATGTTCGCTACAACTCTTTGGTAATTCTTAATCGCAACGGTGAAGTTGTGCATGGCAAAACTCACGACGGAAAAACCTATCCAGCCTTTCGCAAATTAACTGCGCCATCGGTGCACATGCCAACTCTTGATGTGCATGAAGATGAGTACTGCACGGCCGGTCCCGGTCCAATGAATTTTGATGTTGACGGCGTCTCAACCGGAGCATTGATTTGTTACGACCGCGCTTTCTCCGAGCCTTGGATGGCTAATCGCGCACTTGGCGCCGATGTTGTTTTGCTTGCTGTGTCTTCTTTGGGTTGGCGCGAATCGCTATTCATCAATGACCTTCGACTGCGCGCTATGGAAATGGGCGTATTTGTAATCGCTTCAAATCGTTCGGGCGAAGAAACTTGTGGCGGAAAAACTCACGACTTCTTTGGCCGGTCTTGTGTCATTGCCCCTACCGGTGAAGTGCTGGCTGAAGCTGGTGGACACAACTACCCAGAAATCATTCATGCCGAACTCGACATGTCGCTACTTGCCAAGGCGCGTAAAGACTGGCCAGTTTGGAATGACCGTCGTCCAGAAATCTATTCCTGGATGTACAAGTAAACCCAGCTTAAAAATCTTTCATTAGCTCAGAGTTACTTAATGATTCCCTTGGCGCGCAAGTCAGCTAATTTCGCTGCGTCGTAACCGAGCAAATCTCCATACACTTCGTCAGTATGCTCACCATGGGCTGGACCGCTCCAACGAATTGATGGCTTGGTATCTGAGAAGAACGGGAAGATATTCTGCATTGGGAATTCACCAACACCAGGAACATCAACATTGATAATCGACTCACGAGCTTGAATGTGTGGATCAGCAATCATGTCTTTAGCGGTGTAAACCAAGCCATGCGGAACTTCTTCTTCGATTAAGTGATTGATCAAGTCCTTCATTTCCCAAGTGCGACTCCATTCAGCGATCATGGCATCTAGCTCTTCGGTGTTGTCCCCACGTGCAATGTGAGTTGCGTACTTTGGATCATCTGCAAGTTCTGGCTTACCCATTGCATGAGCCAGGCGCTTAAATACTGTGTCCATGTTGGCTGCAATCAAAAGCATTTCGCCCGACTTAGTTGGGTAAACGTTACTTGGTGTGATTTTTGGCAATACTGAACCAGTACGCTCGCGCTGGTAACCGCCGATTGCCCATTCTGGAATCAATGACTCCATGTAAGCCATAACTGATTCGTAAATCGAAGCATCAATAACTTGGCCCTTGCCAGTCTTTTCCTTTGAGTGAAGCGCGGCCAATGCGCCAAGCGTTGCGAAGGTTGCGGCCAATGAATCACCAAGTGAAATTCCAGCACGTGCTGGCATGCGATCTGGTTCACCGATTACATAACGAAGTCCACCCATAGCTTCACCAACTGATGCATAGCCCGGTCGTGGTGCGTAAGGTCCGGTTTGTCCGTAGCCACTGACGCGAATCAAAATCAAACCTGGATTTATTTTGGACAAAACGTCATAGCCAAGTCCCCAACGTTCCAAAGTTCCTGGCCGAAAGTTTTCTAGCAACATGTCGGATTGCTCAACAAGTTCTTTTACAATCTGTTGACCTTCTGGCGTGCGCAGATCTGCAGTAACGCACTTCTTATTACGAGCAGCAATCGGCCACCAAAGTGACTTGCCATGTGCTTTTTCTTGACCCCAATCGCGAAGTGGGTCACCGCGCTTTGGATCTTCGATCTTGATGACTTCTGCGCCGTAATCGCCCAAGAGCTGGCCACAATAAGGTCCGGCAAGTAATTGACCTAGTTCAACAAGTCGTAGGTCACTTAGTGGTCCAGTCACGATTAATCCTTTTCGATTGGCTGCTCTATTTGTATACAAAATTTAACGTACTTGCCACTCAAATTCTAAAAAACCCGATAAATCAGGGAAATCCATATCTAGATTCAGGTGGACTTGTATACCATCTCGTACGAGAATAGGCCTATGACCGCCACAATACCCGCTCCTCGCAGCGATATTTCCATTATTGAAGTCTCTCCCAGAGATGGCCTTCAGAATGAAAAAATCCCACTTTCGGTGGATCAGCGTATTGACTTGATCACCCAGCTTGGCAACGCCGGCACTAAGCGGATTGAAGCTGTGGCCTTCGTGCATCCAACTCGGGTCCCTCAAATGGCTAATGCGGAAGAGGTAATGGCGGGACTGCCTCGGGATAACGGAGTTTCTTACTCAGGTTTGATTTTGAACCGCAAGGGCTTAGATCGTGCGCTTGATAGCAAGGTAGATGAAGTTCATTTAGTGATTCCGGGCACCGATGAGATGAGCCTTGCGAATCAGAATGTAACGGTTGCCGAAATGTTGGTTCTGGCTAAAGAAGTCTCAGATGTTTGCAAAGAAGAAAATGTTCCTCTAACAATGACTGTTGCCGTCGCTTTCGGATGTCCGTTCGCGGGCGAAGTTCCAACTGATCAGGTTGCTCGAGTACTCGATGGCATGGTTGGACTACACCTTGCTGAAGTCGGATTAGCGGACACCATCGGAGTTGGCGTGCCTTGGCAGGTTCGCGCTTTAGCTGCGGCAGTTCGGGAACGTTTTGCAACAGAACCAATGCGCCTGCACCTTCACAACACCCGTAATAACGGATACGCCAATGCACTTGCTGGTTTAGAGGCTGGTGTTGTTGGTTTCGATAGCAGCGTTGGCGGCTTTGGCGGTTGCCCATTTGCCCCCAATGCAACTGGCAACATCGCCACTGAAGATTTGAACTACATGCTTGAACGTTCCGGTGTAACTACTGGGCTTAATCATGACGCATTAGTAAGTACGGCATCATGGTTATCTAAAGCACTTGAAAAAGATGCCCCCGCACTACTTGGCCGCGCTGGCCAATTCCCAGCTAAGGAATCAAAATGACAAACATTGCAATCGTTTATTACTCCGCAACCGGCAACATTGCAGCCATGGCTAACGCAATTGGCGAAGGGGCTGCAAGCTTAGGTGCGGAAGTTCGAGTTCGCCGGGTTGCTGAAACTGCTCCAGCGGAAGCAATTGCCAGTAACCCAAAGTGGCAAGCTCACTTTGATGAAATGGCTAACGAACCAATTGCGACTCTTGATGATTTGGAATGGGCAGACGGTATTGCACTAGGCAGCCCAACTCGATTTGGTGGACCCGCTTCCCAATTGAAGTCATTCTTAGATACAACTGGTGGACTTTGGTTTAAGGGTGCACTTGTGAACACAGTAGGAACAGCATTCACAACTGCTTCAACTGCACATGGCGGCCTTGAGTCAACAACCTTGGCAATCAACAATCACTTTTACCACTGGGGTTCATTGATCATGCCTCTTGGTTATGGCGATGAGCATGTAAGCAAAGTTTCAGGTAACCCATACGGTGCCTCACATGTCTCTCGCAAGGGTTCAGTCCCAGATGAAGATTCACTTAAGGCCTGCTTCGTGCAGGGCCGTCAGTTAGCGCAAGTTGCTGGCTGGGTTGCAGCTGGAAAATCAGGAGCTTAATTATGACAATCAACATCCTTGCTATTGGTGGCAGCACTCGGCCAGGTTCTTCCAGCGAACAAGCATTACGTGTAGCTGGTCGCGGCGCCGAAGGCGCAGGAGCGAAAGTTACTTACATAACCGGTCGCGATCTTATGTTCCCGATCTATGACACGGAAACTCCAGATCGCAGCGACAATGCCAAGAAATTTCTTGAAGCTGTTGCCGCTGCAGATGGTTTGATTATCAGCACACCTGGTTACCACGGTGGCATGTCAGGCATGATCAAAAACGCTTTGGACTACATCGAAGATCTTCGCGAAGGTCCACGGGTTTATCTAGACGGCATGGCAGTTGGCTGCATCTCAGTTGCCTACGGTTGGCAAGCAACAGCAACAACTTTGTTGCAAATTCGAGTAGTCGCCCACGCTCTTCGAGCCTGGCCAACTCCGCTTGGCGCTACCATCAATGCCTCAGTTACAAAGTTTTCTTCCGATGGAACCACAGATGATGAGGGTGCACGAAGTAACCTAGAGACTGTCGGGCGCCAGGTTGAACAATTTGCAACTTGGTCACGCAGGTAGCCACTAGCTTTCGGGAGCAAAAACATGGCAAAGATCGCAACTACGGTTTACGAACAGATTCGAACTGCCATCCTCACTGGCGAACTCTCCAATTCGGAGCGATTAGTCGAAGAAGATCTTGCTGTCAGCATGGGCATTTCTCGCACTCCAGTGCGGGAAGCACTTCGTCGATTAGCGGCTGAGGGTCTGGTTGATGTTTCGCCTAACCGAGGTGCTCGTGTTGCCGAGTGGGACGTTCATGATCTGCGCGAAATTTTTGATCTTCGGTCAATTCTCGAATCGCATGCTTGTGAACTAGCAACGCCCCGAGCTTCGGCTGCGGAAATTGAATTCCTAGAAAACATTTGCACCGAAATGGAAGAGTTAGCCGCGACGGAGCTTTCTTCGGAAACTAGATTGCCGGCGCTAGCTGCTCGAAACCGAATCTTTCACGGCAAGATAATTGAGATGTCGAATTCAACTCGACTTGGACTATTGATCGAAACTTTGATCCACGTACCAATCGTGATGCAGACCTACAAGGTTTACTCCCCTGAAGCGCTACAGCGCAGCCTGCACCATCACCGTGAGATTGTTAATGCCATGAAAGCAGGCGATGAAGTCTGGGCCTCAAGCGTTATGCGTGCTCACGTTTTAGCGGCCCGTGAAGAAATCTTGGGTCAACCAGATCCTGAATAAGAATTAGGCAATAAGAAACGAGCACCTGCAAATGCAGGTGCTCGTTTCTTAACGAGAGGTATTACTTGCCTACGCGGGTCTTCATCAAAGGCTGAACCTTTGTACCGAAGACGTCCATGCCAGTTACAAAGTCATCGAATGTCAACATGACACCCTTAACGCCATTAACTGTGTCAATTTCGTCCAACATGCGAGCAACTGAGGCGTATGAGCCAACAAGTGTTCCCATGTTGAAGTTGATTGCACCTTCTGGAAGTGCGATTGTGGCTGCGGTACTGGAACCATCTGCATTAGTTGTGTCCGCGGCAGCTTGCCCAGCCATCCATGACAATGCGCCAGCATCTGCGCCAGCGTTGTAGTGCTTCCACTTAGCCATGGCCTTTTCGTCCGTTTCGTCTGTGATTACCATGAACAGCACGTAAGCGCCGATGTCACGGCCAGTTTCCTTTGCAGCGCGAAGTAGCTGGTCTGCTGAAGGCTTAAAGGCAGTCGGTGTATTTACACCGGTGCCCAGAATGAACTGGTAGTCACCATATTCAGCACAGAAGCGCATACCGCGCTCTGACTGACCGGCACAAACTAATGGGATCTTTGCCGAAGGCTTTGGCAACATCACGCAGTCATCCATCTTGAAGAACTGACCCTTGAAGTCAGATGATCCCTTGGTCCAAAGTTCCTGCATAACGCGTACATACTCCTCGGAGTATTCGTAGCGGTAGCCGAAGTATTCGTCTCCTGGCCATAGACCCATTTGATCGTATTCACCCTTTGCCCAACCGGACACGATGTTTACACCAAATCGACCTGGCGCGATGGAATCAATGGTTGTCGCCATACGAGCAACAATCGCTGGTGGCAAGGTAAGAATTGCGGTTGATGCGAAAAGTTTGATCTTTTCAGTCTTTGCAGCAAGTGCAGCCATCAAAGTGAATGACTCTAGGTTGTAGTCCCAGAATTCACTCTGTCCACCAAAGCCACGAAGCTTGATCATTGAAAGTGCGAACTCAAAGCCATATTTTTCTGCACGCTGAACACATTCAAGGTTTAGCTCGTAGGACGGCTTGTATTGCGGCGACGTAGTTGAGATCAGCCAACCATTGTTGCCAATTGGAATAAATACTCCGAGATCCACGTGGGAACTCCTTCCGGTTTCAAATCGCAATAATGACTGTGCAGACACAAATCCACACAAAGCGTTTCTCTGAAACTTAGTGCGAAAACGGATCTTTGTCCTAAAGAATCTGCATTTTGTGTCCAAAGAGTACATTTTGAAACGTATTTACTGGGTTTTTGAGCCAAAAATCGCAACTTTGTATACATTTGGAGTAATTGACCCCTCGATCCTGGAGCTCTCATGCCGACGTTAGATGTAAATGGCCATTCAATGTATTACGAAGTTTCCGGTGTTCCGGGAGCAGATAAGGCAGTCGTAATGGGCGGCTGGGGAACTTTTTGTCACGGAAAACAAAAAGATGCGCCACGTTACTTATTTGAAACGTATGAAGTATTGACTTTCGACTACCGCGGTATGCGCGATAGCACTGACGACTATTCACGCGAAGCAACTATGCAGTTATTTGCTGATGACTTAGCACAACTTATGGATCATCTTGGATGGACAAACGTTCACATCGTTGGCATGGTCGGAATGGGTGCTTGCATCGGTCAAGAACTTGCCTATGCCCGTCCAGATTTATGTCGATCACTTGTTATGACTGGCACTTGGGCTTACGCAGATCCAATCATGGTTGATCAGTTAGACAGCATGACCACCATGCATCAAGAATCTGGCTTCTACGCCTTCCAGAAGTTTGTTGCATCGTTTTCTTTTCCTGGTGAGTTTTACAACGAAAACCGCGATCGCTTACTGGGTGACAATGGAACCTGGCCTGACTTAAATGGCAATCTTGCTGCGCACGAACGTTACGTTCATGCTTGCAATAACCACGACTCTCGTGAACGCTTGCCACACATCAAGACGCCATCACTTGTATTGCACGCACTGCAGGATTCGATTACCACAGCGCGTCACACCCAAGTAATTGAAGACTTGATTCCAAATTGCATCGGCATAACTTGGCCAGATGCTTCACACGTCTTGGCTGGTAAAGAACAGCGCATGAGGTTTGACGCACTTCTTAAAGAATTTCTTGAGGCCAATTAATGACAATTCAGTTGACGCAAGACCAGAAAGATTTCCAAGAAGCCATTCGCGCATTTGTTGATAAGGAAATCATTCCAGTTGCTCGCGACATGGAACACTCTGGCGAATACCCAACCGCCATTGTTGAGCACATGAAAGAAATGGGACTTTTTGGAATGACAATTCCAGAAGAGTTCGGTGGCCTTGGCGTTGACATGACAACCTTCTCGATTGTTTTCGAAGAACTATCACGCGGTTGGATGGGTGTTGCTGGTGTCCTTGGCTCGCACTCAATGGCTTGTTTCATTATTGCTAAGAATGGAACTCCAGAACAAAAAGCAAAATACCTTCCAGAGCTTGCAACCGGTGCTCGCCGAAGTGGTTTGGGATTAACCGAACCAGGTGCTGGCACTGACCTGCAAGGCATCTCGACGACTGCGACTCTTGATGGCGACCATTACATAGTCCGTGGTTCCAAGACTTGGATCACCAATGCCCGTCACGCAGATCCACTTCCTGTGCTTGTGAAGACTGACCCAAAGGCCGAACCTCGCCATAAAGGTATGTCTGTTTTATTGATCGATGCCGGCACTCCAGGATTCACAATTGGCAAAGACATTCCAAAAATGGGTTACAAAGGTCCAGAATCTTGCGAAGTCATACTTGATGAAGTTCGAGTTCCTGTTGAGAATCTTCTCGGTGGAGTTGAAGGTCGCGGAATGCAACAGGTTCTGTCGGCGCTTGAGACTGGCCGCTTAAACATTGCAGCCCGCTCAGTAGGTATCGCAGCTAGGGCGTATGAAGAAGCAGTTAACTACGCCAAGTCGCGCATGGCATTTGGTAAGAGCATTTCTGAGTTCCAGGCAATTCAGTTAAAGATTGCTGACATGGCAACAGATTTGCAAGCTGCTCGCCTCCTTACTTACTGGGCAGCCTCTGAAGCAGATCAGGGCAAGCGCGTGGATCTGCAAACTGCGCAAGCAAAGGTATTTGCATCTGAAGTAGCAATTCAGAATTCACTTCGTGCCATGCAAGTCCATGGTGGATACGGCTATTCAACAGAGTACGAAATTGAGCGCCTGTACCGCGATGCCCCATTAATGAGTATTGGAGAAGGCACGAACGACATCATGCGAATGGTTATTGCCAAGCAAATTTTTGCTAACTAATTCCCGTTGCTGAAAACTCGTTAATCTTCCGAGATACTTAATACATGTTGCGCGCCAATAAATACCTAATTGCCATGATGCTTTCCATGGTCGGTTGGGGTATTGGAAATCCAATTGCTGACATCGCTATCGAACATGTTGATCCAGTTTCAGTAACCGTAATTGAACTGACTTGTGGCTTAATCGTTTTCTTTATCGTGGCAATTGCCCTGCCATCACTTAGAAATGCGATTAAGCACGTGCCTTGGCGCATTGCAATTCCATTTGGACTACTTCAACCAGGCCTGGCATATTTTCTTGGCAACATCGGATGGCAGTATGGCACGGTTACAACCGGTGCAATCTTGATGTCTAGTGAAGTTATCTTCTTAGCAATTGGTGGCGCAATTTTCTTACGCGAGAAGTTGAATCTTTGGTCAGGTGTCGCATTGTTCATCGGCGTTACCGGTGCAATCATCGTTGGAATTGCAGGGCAGTCAACTAATCCAGAAACCTCTGGTCAGTATGTAACAGTTCTTGGTACGTCCGTTTCCGCAGGATTAATTGGTGCACTCGCATTCTTGGGCGTAGGACTCTCTGGTGCGGTCTACGGCTTGTTTATGCGCAGATTGAAATCCGAAATAAACACGATCGCTTTAACGCTTGGACAAATGGCGACTGCAAGCTCGTTATCTGTTTTGGTTTTAGTTCTTACTCAAACGGATTTTCCAACCCCACAAACCGTAGGTAACTACTTTTATGTGGCAGTACTTGCCGGCATTATTGGAACCACGCTGCCGTTCCTGTTGTTTAATTTTGCGGCACCGAACTTAACAACAAAGCAAACCGCGCTATCCCTAAATATCATCCCGGTCGTAGCCATCCTGTTTGGTGCTGTATTGGGACGTGGACTTCCTGTTGGCGCCCAGTATGTGGGTATTATTTTGGTCTTAGTTAGCTTGTTCGCACTTGAATCTGGACATGACAAAGATACGGAAGCGGCCTTGACCTCCCCAGCTTTTCCCAAGTCCTGACCTACTGCTAATGTTCACTTGTACTAAATCACTACAACCTAAAATCACGACCAAGCACCGCTAGCTCAACTGGCAGAGCAGCTGACTCTTAATCAGCGGGTTGGGGGTTCAAGTCCCTCGCGGTGTACTTATTAATCACCTGTTATTGGTGTTTGGTCATAGCCGCACCAGCCGTTATTTCGACGCAAGAACAAACCAGACATGAAACTCAAAACTGCTCCAGTCATTGTTCTTCCAGTGATTCGCACAACATCCGTTGATGGATCGTGTTCAACAAAGTCGATTGCAGCAACTTTAGGATGCTGTCCCATGATGAACAATGCTTCATACAAATCCATTGGATGGATACCCTCAGGCGACGCCGCTCCAGTTCCTGGTGTGTAAGCAGATTCCAATACATCTATATCAACTGTGATGTAAATCGAATCAGTTCCATTACCGGCAATCTCGAGTGCTTCCTTGGCAATCTCAGTGATATTTCTCTGACGCATTTGGCGTCCTGTAAAGATTGTTCCGCCATGGCCTTCGACCCAGCGCTTGTAGTAACTGGAATTCATAAATCCATGAATTCCAACCTGAACTAAGTTCTTGCCATCAAAATCCAATCCAGATTCCAAAAGCTGACGAATTGGTGTTCCATTAGTCGGACCATGGTCCATTACTCGCACATCATTGTGAGCATCAAAATGAATCAATCCCATTTTGTGACCTTTGTGAGCTTTGGCAAAGGCGCGAGCTGCTGGAGCCGTAACGGCGTGGTCACCACCGATCAAAATCAAGAATTGCTTTTGATCAACCGACCAAAGTTTTTGCATGGTGTCTTCAATTCGATCTAATGCCTCGTATTGATTAACGATTGGAATTGAGACATCGCCAAGGTCCCGAACCACCATCGTTTGTAGGTCAACATCAAAGTCAGGACTATACGTCGTAAAGCCTGGTGTGGAAAGGCGGAACGCATCTGGAGCTAGGTAGCAAGACGTCGGCAAAATAGAAGTGGTGGAAAGACCGGCGCCAACAATTCCAACATCAAAGTTTGAACTAAAGTCCCATGGACGAATCCAATTCCAAACTCTTGGTTCATGTCGATCCTCGAAGCGGGCATTTACCACAATGCCGGGTTCCTTCAAATGAGCGATCCCATGTTGAGTTAACCAGGCTGACCTTGAATCTGACATTTGCTCTCCCAGGTAGTTAATCGGATTTATCTCAAGGTAAACCTAATCTGCATTATTTTTCATAAAATCAACAACTTTTTGATAATTGTTTAGATGCCCATTGTTTGAACTCGAAAGGATGAATGTGAAGTTTGCTTTGGTAATCTTTTTTTATGGCTACCAACCCTGATCGGGCTTCGTACTTTCCTGCTATTGAAAAGAAGCATGGATTGCCAATGTCCTATTGGCACGATCAAATGAAATTGATCAAGGATCTGAAATACCCAGAGCAGATTGCGTACTTACGTGAAAACCACGGGTTCAGTCAGGCTCACGCGAATGCATTAGTGCTCTATTCGAAAGGCAACACAACTTCTAAGCGCTTCAATACTTTAGAAGACTTCTTGGTGCCACATGATGCTACAAAGCAAAAAACTATAAAGGCAATATTCAAAGCATTGAAGACAAAATTTCCAAAAGGTGAAATTGTTATTGCCTGGAATCAGCCAATGCTAAAGGTTGATGGTGAATATGTATTTGGACTTTCAGTTTCAAAGAATCACATTACTATTGCACCGTGGGGTGAAGGTGTGATCGAGAAATTTTTACCCAAACTTAAAGACTACGAAGTGAACAAAAAAACTATAAAGGTTCCAGTTGACTGGAAAGTTGATACCAAGCTTCTTGTAGACATGGCAACAGCCTCCATAAAGACAACAAAGAAGTAGTTATTGCATGGATCTCGATTACTTAGCTGAGTTAAGAAATCGTGAAGAGATTTCAGTTTCATTTGTATGTCTAGGAAATATCTGCCGCTCCCCGATGGCTGCTGCAATCTTTAGCAATCGAACCAAGGATTTATCTAGACCGCGCGCCATTGTCGAAAGTGGTGGAACGTCTTCCTGGCACATTGGGCAAGGACCTCATCCGCAGTCAAAGCGCACTTGGGAACGAGCAGGTTACGAATACTCACATCGGGCCAGCCAATTCACGAATCAGGACTTGGAACGTATTGACTTGATTCTGACAATGGATTCAGAAAATCACACCAACGTAATTGCATTGAGTAGCGATGATTCTTTCTCCAGAAAAGTTTTCATGATGCGCGATTTCGATTCCAGCATCGAACCGGGGGCCTCCGTGCCAGATCCTTACTCACAAGATGACGAAGCTTACGAACATGTCAAAGAACTGCTCGAATCAGCGATCGATGGTTTGATCGCAACGATTTGGAATCTGTAGCCGGAAGAAATAACTGTGGGAGTTGGGATTTCGCCCCAGCTCCCACAGTTGTGTATTTGACTAAACGTCAGCAAACGTAAAGGTAATCTTTTTCTTAACAGCCTTACCTTTTTTGCCTGCGGTACAACTAGCAGTCATGGTTCCAGTTTTACCCTTCAACTTTGCTTCGGTCGTTTTTAGCTTCTTAGCCACATCGCTTGCTGAAATGGTTGTTTGATATTCACCCGATTTGGTTTTCTTGCTCTTTACCAGGGTTGCTTTCTTTTTTCCATTTCCAGTGACTGTAATCGTGCACTTTGCATTAGGTGCAGTCGTCAAACGAATCTCTTGCTCTTTGCCGTCGGCGCCCTTACCAAATGTGTAACCTCCAGAGCTACTTTGCGCAGGTATGGCAAAGTCAACTGAACCACCTTTAGAGTTATCTAATGCCATACCGCTCATGCCTGATGGCGAATCAGCAAACTTTATGTTTGTGGTACCAAGGACATTGCGCAAGAACATTGATGGACTTGGGTTAGGATTTGGAATTCTAATGACTACTGGTGAAATCTTAGAAAAGTTAGCCGTCCCAGCCATTGAGGCAAAAACTCCAGATCCACCCGTTATAAAAACGTCAGCATTCATAGTCACGCTATTGCTGTAAGTTTTGACACCGGTGGAGTCGGCAGCACTAACAGTGCCACCAGTCGGATCAATATTGATTACCTGCCTAATTGTGCCAGCCAACCTCGAGCCATCAGCAAATGTCATTGCCCACGAACAGGATTGAAATCCATACATGTCTATAACGAATCCCGAATCAACTACGTCAATTTGAGCTACTCCTTTCTGGAACTTCATGGACGTATCAGTTTCATGATTTAAGTCGCAAGTCTGTTCCATTGTTCCCGAAAGGCCTAAAGCTGAATTTGTTACAGTTCCTGACAAATCAACACCAGTCTGAATCTGATCCCCATTTACAACGCAAT
>JACCDP010023999.1_pt1 | contig 26901 bp, 36 predicted proteins | sample 7445841 | NCBI WGS metagenome assembly JACCDP01 (sample SAMN15323441, study PRJNA562643) | freshwater metagenome | isolation source: river surface water | place: USA:Blue River Watershed | collected 2017-08-17 | reverse complement strand
ATGAGCCCAATAAGTAGATGTTTGTTGATATGTTACAGGTCCACTATATACATCTAAAATAGAAACTAATTTTACATCGGATGGCTGTGTTGAATCAAATACTCTTAAATCAATATAAAGTGTTGTAGTACCATTTGAAATGTTTACATAAGAATATTCAACTTGTCCAGCTGATATTGTTGCTTTTTTACCATCACTTATTTTTGTAGTATCTAAATCATTCGTAATATCCACTTTACCCAATCCGCTTAATGCTCTTGATGTATTAGTTGTTGTTCCCCATACATTATTTACATAAGTGTTTGCCTTTGCTGAGAATTTAGTTTCATCTACATTACTTCCAAAATCAATATTAAATCTTGCAGTTAGGACTTCTCCGTTTGAGTGAGTTGTGGAGTTTGTATAGAATTCAGTAAAATTTGCATCGTCTGGATTAGTCCAAGTTCCATATTCAATTACATAAGCACAATAAAACCCATTTGGTAAATCGTTCCATTGAGTTCCACCACTCCATTTGGTTACCGTATAATCTTCGTTACCACTATTGTTTGGTTCACCAGGTGCCCAGTTATTATATTTTCCTTGTATATTTCCTGCGGTTTGTCCATTCGATGTTTTAATTAGAGTTCCTGATTCAGGTCCTGCATCAATTTTCCATTGGCCTTCCGTTACTTCATCGGTTAGTGCAATCCATATATTTTGTTGAGGGACGTTTTGTTGAATAAAATTATCTTCATCAGCCGAAGTGATTGTTACTAAATATCCAGTTTGCCCTTTGAATGTAGTTGCTAATGCGGCAGCTCTTGCACCTGTGTATGTGTTACCATTTGTTATCGGTCTATAAAAGTGTCCGTTTACACCATTGTAATAATACCCAGATGGATTTACAGTTGCTGCTACTGATAATTTTATATTACCTTTTGTTGCACCTGTGTTTACCTTCAACCCAATCAATGCCTGATTAATACTATTCATTGAACCCGTTATTACTAAACGAGTTTTATTACCTGTTAATGTAAATCCACTTGCTGCGGTTAAACCGGAAAATGCACTTAAATAAAATGTTGTACCAGTTGGATATTCAACTAAACTAATTGATGCCAATATAACATCCGTTGATGAAAATCCACTTAACAGAAATCCACTAGCATTTTGTCCCGATGTGGATGGTAAAAAAGATTTAGAGTCCGGAGCAGATACACTCTGTCCGAACCCTAAAAATGATGTTAATAAAAATAATGTAACTAATAAATGTTTCATATTATTCAACTATTAAGTCTATTTTGTTTCCTTTAGCATCTACTGCATCGGATAAAACAAAGTAGAATAATCCTGCAGTATTTGTTAATTGAACTTTAGGAGTGAATATTAATTTGTAAGGAGTTCCTGTTTTAATTCTTGCTATCTTTGTTTGGTCTATTGAACCAAATGTTAATCTACCATCTTCTTTATTTGAGAAGTTAGTCATAGTTGAACCAGCATCAAATATTACATTATCTAAAGTTAATTTTGAATCATCATAATTCATTATCACTTGCAATCCTGCTAATTCTTCTTTTGTTAAAGTTGTAGTCAATATCACTTTACCATTTTCTAATGTAGATGTTACACTTAACTTAGCAGTTTCAACAGCTTCGGTTTGATACGCCATTACTATATTTGAAGATAATGACATATTCTTTATCACCATAGCATCACTCTTATTTACTGCATTTGTATAAATTCCACTACTAATTCTACTAGCAATTACCGAAGGGTCTGATGAGTGTGACCAGTTCAAATCACCACCCCAAGCAAATACTGCATGTACTTCTTTAGTAGGTGTATCTATTATTACTTTATTTTTAGGGATACCATCTAACCAACTTTGATTTAACAAACCACTTTGCCATTTTACAGATGTTGAAGTGTTTGATGGAATCATAGCTGGAGTATCCACATTAATGCCCATTACATGTGCAAATAGGTAGTATGAATCAGATTCATTGAATACGTTATCATTTCTAGTTATATTTCCTATCTTCGTTTCTAAAGATGGGTATGTGAAAAAGTTTGGAGTTCCACTAATATCAGTTTGTGAGTGTCCTAAGAATGCTTTATATGCATCAGATACTGTTACAATGTTATTCATCCAAGTCTTTTGAAATGCCGGTCCAACAAATACACCAACCGAATCACCAACTTTAACTTGCGTTGTGAAAAGTGCTTCACCACTACCATCCAATGGTAATTGAGCAATTGGTTGTTGTGACCAATCAATAGTACCACTACCATCAGTTTTTAATCTCATCAACTGAACACTATGGTCAGTAATAGTATATCCTTGTGGGAATAGGACTTTTACTTTGAATTGAGATGTATTACCGGTTACACTACTTAAAGATATATTTGTTGCACTTCTTGTAATTGGAGAAATGTAACCAGATGTATCATTAATAGCGTATGCCAAATCTAACTTATGAATATCATTATAAGTGTTTTGGTCTTTCAATACAAACTTTTGAGTTGCTATATCACCATTGATTGATGCATCGGTTCTTTGAACAGTCAATTGTCCAACATTCCAATCGTTGTTTGTAGCATATCCCCAAGGTGTAGTTTGATATTGAGTATATAATTGTGTTTCAGCAACACTAGCAGCTGGTGTAAACTTATAGTTATTCCATCCAGTATAGAATGTTTGTGTAGAAGTACCTTGTGAGAATACAGTACTATTTGGCACCATCGCTAACGCTTTGTTGTTAAACGAATATCTCAACCAAAAATAACGAGGTGTTGTAGTTCCTCTAGTCACAGTATACTTTACAGTCAAAGTATCACCCACCTTTAAATTTGTGGTTGGAGATATTGTTTGAGTAACTGAAAGTTGTGCGAATGATGAAAGAGATATAAGAAATACCCCTAAAAATGTTATTAGCTTTTTCATATTATTTCTTTCCGAATAATTTTTTTATCAAGCTATCGGATGCTTTCTTAAGTGCGTTACTAAGGGAAGTTTGATTGAACTTACCTCCTTCATCAACAATTAATGTAGACATTGATATTTCGGATGAACTTTCTTCTACTACTACTTCTTTTACTTTTTTACCCTCTTTATAAAGGATACCTTGTAATCTAACCACTACTTCTTCTTCACCTTTATGGAATACCGAAATATTTGTTTTAGTAGTTAATACATCCAAATAGACAATATTAACCTTTAATTTGTATTGAGCAGATTCGGTTAAGTCATATCCTGCTTCTTGAAGATATTCTTCTAAGATATTCTTAACACCAAATCCTAAATTACGATTTCCTGCTAATTTACCAATTTTAACTTGATTTTCTACGGATTCAACCCAAATATGGTCTTCCGCAACATAATTGATATTTGATGGATTGTTTTTAAAAGTACCATCGATTCTCCACATTATTTCATTCGATATTTGAGTAGCCCATTCGTGCTTACCACTAACCTGTAAGAACACAAAGAACAATTGGAATACAAGCGCTAATCCTATAAAGGCGCCGGCTCCAATTAAAAATGCTTTGAACAATAACTCCTTAAAGTTCAAAACTGCTAATTTAACGTATTGCATGATTTTTTCCTGCTTATTATGTTATTATAACAAGTTACGGAACACTTAACAAAACTAACTATATAAAACGTTTATCCCTAAAAAATAATTTGGTCGAGAACCGATTGAGCATAAAAAAGGGATTCAATGATAAATATCACAAATCCCTAAAATAATGTTTATTCTAATGTTAAGTTTTATAAATTTCTTAACTTATACAAAGTTGAATATATTAATTTTTCAACATTATCTATTTCATTTTGTATGAAAGAAATACCTTTTAAGTCATCTTTCATTCTTTCAGTATGTACAAATTTTACCAAATCTTCAAAATATGAAATTATATTATCTTTATCCGCATCGTTGTCTATACCCTTAACCGATTTAAATTCAACCAACCCAGCTATCCCTTGATACCCCTCAGCTATACCATCTATAAGACCAACAATATCTTCATAGTAGGTTTGTAATGCTAAATGTGGTGCTAATCCATTAGGAGAAACTCTTAAATGAAAAACATGTGCCTGTGTTCTACTATGCATTAACATTGATAATAAATCTGTCATATTAATTTTATTTTAACCCTTATAAATATTCTTCTTCCCAAAAATCATTATTTGGCGATGTTATCATACCATGGTCTAAATAATCATTAAGCATTTTTATCTGATGTTTCTTCATCTCATTTACTACCTTTGTAATATAGTGAGTTTTACAATCAGTCATCTCTCTAATAAGAAGATATAAGTGTTTCTTATTAAAGTTTTCTATAAATCTACTTCTACGAAATAGTTCTAATACCGCATCTGCTATTTGAATATCTCTTTTTTTAGTAAATACTTTTGTTAGATTTTGGTCCCAATACTTCAGCATAAGGTCTTTAAACTCTACCATCTCATCACCTCTTTGTTCTTCTTCAAAATTATCAGGTGGATTCCAGCTTTCAGGCATTTCAGAAAGTAATGCTGTTTTTTTGAAACGTTTATAGTTTCCATTGTTCTTTAGGATTAAATGATTCTTTGCTACAATAGAAAAATAAGAAAAGGCTTTACCTTTACCTTCTTTAAACATGTGTATTTTTTCAATTAAAGTAGATACAACTTCCATTTGTATATCTTCTTTGCTTACATCGAAGTATGAAAACTTAAATGTATTTAGAATGTTTTCTGCTAACTTTTCGAATGGGTATTTAATACTTTCTTCGTAAATTTTATTTCGTAATTTAAAATCACTGGATTTGTTATATTCTATGATGGCTGCTTCCGTATCCATCGTAAAATACATTTTTTCCTTCTTTTTTCTAGGCATGTTTAAATTTCATTTTTGTATGTTTCGATGATGTCTTTAAGTTGAGTGAATACATCACCCACTTCATCATCTGATTCGAATGAGCCTTTTAAATCAATTTCTCTCATTTTCTCTAACATAGATTCCACTTTTATTTGTGTATCTATTTGTCTATTATCATAATCTCTAATAGTATCTAATAATTGTTCATTTTGCTTAACAAGATTAATTCCTCTCATTAAGAGAAGAACATTAAATATTATTGATGCTGGTAATAGTATTATTAATAAAAATCCAATTAGGTATTCCATAAATTTTATTTATTATACAAATATACAACTTTTTTTTGATAATTCCAAATTAGGCTTCTCCCATCTGATTTCCAAAGATTTGATTCTTTAAATAATCCATAGATGCCTCTTTTCGCATTTCACCCATTTGAGTGTTTATCAATTTAACTTTTTCACTTAAACGTATATCTAAATTTTCATCACTAAGAACTCCAGTTTCTACCAATTCATCAACTAATGTTTGAGTTAAAATTTGTAGAGTAAGAATTTGCTCTTGTTGTTTTATAACCAATTGTTTTAATTCTGTAATTTCCATATTATACTAATGAGCCCGAATAGGCGTTTTGAAATATTTGATTTAATTCTTCTTCTACGTTTTTTAAGTATTCTTGTCCGAACGCTTTCTTTACGGATAAAGATGCATATCCCATAGCTCCTGCCATTCGGATGCACATTCTTTTATATTCCCAAACATCCATATCGTTTGGTACTTCAAATTCTATTTTAGAAGCTTCTCTATTTTCTTCTTCATCTATGATAAATATAAACTTTGCCATTTGTTAAAATTAAATTATGTTCCATCCTTTTTGTAGGTAAGAATCAACCTTCTTTGATTTTACAAATTCCATTTCACCAGCAGGACCTTGCAACATTACTCTTTCGTTTCTACCAGGCTCTTTATCCTTTGTAATAGTTTCTGAATATTGACGAGTTGGGTGTGTAATATCGATGCCATTAATAGCATCAATAGCTCTTTGAACCAATACACATTCTACTAAACCAACATCTCCAAAAAATTCATCAGAGTTTTTCCAATCAGATTTTTCTGCTTTAAATTCAACTTGTCCTAAATTATCAGTATCAATAATAAGATATGGAACTCTTATTGTCTTTCTAACTTTATTAGATTTGTATGTATCTTTTTCAAAATACACTAATGGATTCTCCGAATATTTTACTACTTTTGGATTTACTAATGTTAGTTCATCTTCAACATTTCCCAAACGAATTGTTATAATTCTTTTATCCATATCAACATCAGATGCGTTGAATACAAATCCTTCTAATTTAGAAATAGCAGATTTATATAATTCTATATCATCTTTTGTAATAGCCGATTCATTAATTTTTTGTACTTTCATTTTTTTTATTTTTAATATGTTCTTCAATCTTTTCAGTTAAATAATCTATCGAACCTTCAGGTCCTTCATATCCTTCATATTTCATATAGATTCTTAATCTATCAGGATCATTTTCTAATTGTTTTTTTAATTCTTCTAATTTAGGAAGATGTGCAGTTATATATGTCATTATTCTAAATCACTTGGTTGGTTTCTATATATTCGGTAACTATCTTCATCAAAGTGCTGAGTACTTACTTCGAATACAATTGAGTTATCAGTTAGGGCTGTTAGTTGATGAGGTAATCCTTTTTCTATATAAACTACATCACCTTTTTGAAGTTGGGTATAGCATCTTTCAGCAGATTCGGTATCAATCCAATCAAACTGGAATGCTCCTTCTTGTACATACCATGTTTCATTTTTTAACATGTGATAATGCATTGAAAACTTATTTCCAGAATGTGTGAATACTAATAACTTCCCACAATATTGAGAATCATTATGTATCCATAATTCGTGTCCCCATTTTTTGTCTACCCTCTTTGGTTGCTGAATCTTTATATCAAAATTTGCCATATTAATTACTTAAAGTTGCTTTAATTGTTGGATGTGATTGATACCCCTCTAATACAAAATCATCAGGCACATTACAACATATTCCATCCATCTTTGCTTGGGTTTTTAATTGAGGTAAATCAAATGAGGTTCTACTAATTTGCTCTTTAGCTTGTTCAATATGATTTGAATACAAATGAGTATCGCCTAAATTACCAATTAATTCATCAGGTACCATATTAACTTCATTTGCTATAATATGAAGTAGTAATCCGTATGAAGCAATGTTAAATGGTAATCCTAAAAATGTATCTACACTTCTTTGATTCCACATCAAAGAGATTGCTCGTTTAGGAACATTTGCATCATCAAAATACTTATGTTGTTCTTCTTCAGAAGATTCATCAACCGAATCACACACATCTCTATTTGGTTTATTATTCTTAAACCAATAATCCATTCTCTCACCTTTACTCAACTCTTTTGTATAAACTTGAAATCCATAATGGCAAGGTGGAAGTATCATTTGGTCTAATTCACCCACATTCCAAGCCGATACCATTAATCTTCTACTATCGGGATTTGTTTTTAGTTCTTTTATTAAATCATCTATTTGGTCAATTACATTACCCCATTTTCTCCATTGCTTTCCGTAAATAGGTCCTAACTCTCCCCACAATTTAGCAAACTCGTTATCAGTTTGTATCCTTTCAATGAATTGTTCTTTTGTATATTGTCCACCTACATCCAATGATGTTTTAGCTGCATAATTTTTATATGCATCACCATCCCAAATATGATTGTTGTGTTTTAATAAAAAAGAAATATTAGTTTGACCTGTTAGAAACCAAAGTAGTTCTGATACAACTTGCTTCCATGCTAACTTCTTTGTTGTAAGAACTGGAAACCCTTGCTTCATATTATGTCTAATCTGTCTACCAAAAACTGATATAGTTCCTGTGCCTGTTCTATCTGATTTTTGTGCTCCATTATCCAAAATATCTTGCAGTAGGTCTTGGTATTTTTTATCTAATGTATTCATTTTTTTAATATATTATATCATCCAATTTAATGTTATGTTCCTCCAAAATTTCGTATATCTTTTCATATACCAATTCTAACGCTTCGTATTTATCAATTTCCTTACCTTCCATACTCCACTCCAATCCTTTCTTTGTATTGTGTGTGATTGCCCATAATGCTTCCGCCATATCGGTTGCTTTAATAGCTCGTTTATGAGCCATTATATCGTCTGGTTCATTTAGGTCGAATTCTAGTATTCCTTTTGCCATAATTAATATTTGTTAATAGGTGGTCTATTCATTGACATTATATTTGTTGTCAATACCCAACGTTCTTTATTACTTTGAGAATATTCAGTTTTATGTCTAATCCAACCTGGAAATAAAAGTACATCACCTGTTTCCGCTTTTACTTTTTTCCAAACCCACTCCTCTACTTCGTGATGCTGATTCAATCCCTTTGTATATTCCAATGGGTCTTTATACAAAATATATCCAGAATCTTCTGGTAATTGTAAGTAAGTTGCTGCCACCAATATACAAGGACCGTGGTGGTGTTCTAATGTTACTCCACCTTTTTGGTGTACATTTACCCAAGAATTAGCTATACTATATTCAAATGATTTTTCATAACCCCATTCATTTTTTATGATATGCTGTGCAATTGGATATAACCAATTATAAAATTCTTTAAATGCCGGATTTGTATGTGGCATATTTGTTCTATTGTAAACAGAGCTCTTTCCGTTTTCTCCTTCAACTCCTACTGCAACTTTAGTATCATCAATCATCTTTTGACAAACTGGTTTTAATTTCTCCCAATCAAAATCATAATGAGCCTTAATTATTATAGGTTCAAATGGTGTTACATCAATTAGTTTTGGTGCGGACATTTCTTTTTGGTTTTTCAGTTTTTGTTCTAAAGAATACAAATAGTTTAGATTCTAAATTATCCATTTGAGTCATTGCTATCCATTTTCCCAATACACTACCACCAATATAAAATGGTAGTACCCACATATCACCTTTTAACAAACTATCTAATGAGAAGTAAACTGAAGCAAGTGATACTAAATTAATCCATACTGAATTAATAAGTAACCTATTTAGTTGATTCTCATAAGTAAATTTAATTTCCAATACTTTAAAGATATTGAACATTATTTGAAAGGTTAATATGGCTATATAATTCATCATAATATTGCTCCCTTTGGTACATTAGTACAAAAATAATTTGTAGTAAGGACCCATCTATTTTCATTTGAACGATTTGGTTGTGTTCTATGTCTCAACCAACCCGGAAACATAACAACATCTCCTGTTTTAGTTTTTACCGATTTCCAATTAGATATTTCATCATCAATTGGATATGGATAAAAAGTATTATGGTATTCCAATGGATTTTTAAATTCAATATATCCACCATTTTCAGGCATATACAAATATGTACTAATTGCAACAACAGCAGGTCCATGATGATGTAATGGGGTTGCTCCATTCGGTGTATGTAAATTAATCCAACTATTTAAAATTTTATATTCATAATCTTTACTGAATCCATATTTGTTTATAATAACATCATATACTATTGGTGTTAGCCAATTATAAAATTCTTTAAATATTGGATTTTTATGTGGTATATCCATTGCTGATGCATATTCTCCTCCTGCCCAATTAGTATCATTATATTCTTTATTTTTAGAAGATACTTTTTCACAAAATTCTTTTACCTTTGGCCAATCAAACTTATTATAGTTTACTTTAAGTACCATAGGTGGGAATGGAGTAATATCATACATTACGTTTTCCATATTATTTAATAAAAGGTAATATTGCTAATTCTTTTCCTTTAGCTTCCACCATAATATCTACATCTAATCCGTATGTATTTGGAAGTGAGTTAATATAAAGTGAATGAGCTTGTGGTTTTTCTTTTGGATTGTTTTCGTGCAATGCTTTTGATTCCGAATAGTGTACTTCTTGTCTAATACCATCAGGCCAAGTTGTTGCTGCTAATTTAAGAGCTTCTTCTTCGGTTAATCCACCTGTACAAAATTGGTGGTGGTGGTAATCAAAAACAATTGGAATACCTGTATGTTTATGAATATACATAAGGTCTTTAACGGAATACATAGAAGCCTTATCATCATTCTCCAATGTCAATCGTTTGCGTACGCTTGGAGAGAGTCTTTTAAAGTTCTTAATCAATCTATCCATAGCCGCTTGTTTATCTCCATATACACCATTACAATGAATATTAATATTATTATATGGAGTTTTAGATAATCCCATCAAATCAAATATCTTACCATGTAATTCCAAATCAGCGAAAGTCTTTTGTATAACATCTTCGTTAGGGGATGGTAATACATTGAATGGACCTGGATGTGAATTTATACGCATGTTCCAAAATTTAGCGTAATCACCTACCTTTTTTAATTCACTCTTAAATTCTTTGTAATCTTTTAGTTGGGTTAAATCCAACCCATCACCCCAAGGAACAAGAGCAGATGATAAACGAAAGAATTTAATTCCATTTAATCGATTCCACTCTAAAATTTTAATAATATCTTTTGCATTGAGTAATGCAAGTTCTGATACATAATCTAAACCTCTTGCTTCGAAAGTACGTTTAACCATACTTCGATTAGTACCTACTTTCTTACCCATACTCATATTAATACAAGCGTATCCTAAATTCATCATTTCGATATTATTTGTTGTTATACAAATATACGAAAATTTATTCAGAATACCAAATATTAATACGATTTTCCAGAGAAATCAGTAGGGTATTGTGATGGTTTGATGTGCTTTATCCAATAATTAACAGCATTTTGGTCATTTATCCAATTCTTACGGTCATCCCAATTGAAATCAGGTCTAGCATAATATGGAGCTAAGTTTCGTATAACTTGTGCTCTATTTGGATGTGCAGTTACTTTATCAATCATTCCATCTCCATCTGTATCTATACCATCAATAGAACCATCCCCATCTAAATCAATTCCCCTTGGATTATAATCAGGCTGCAATCCTAAAAGTATTTCATCAGTTATTTCAGGTTCCAATGCTTTCTTTTCTTCATCGGTTAGAGTTACTTCAGTTTCTTCCAAATTTGTTGGAGCGGTTTCAACTTTTTTTTTATCTTCTTCTAAAACAAAATCATCAATATGAATATGTTTATTTCTTACTTCATCACTATATCGTTTAGCTGCATCTTTTAATTTCTGATTTGGTTCTGAATTTTTATTGATTGATTCGAAAAATACTTCTGCATCTTTTTCTGATAGAGTTATTGGTTCATCATACAATCCCATTTCTTGGTCGTTTTTCATCATATCAACCAATGCCTGCTTTTGTTTTTCTTTATCACCATATACTTCATATTCCTTATTCGAATTTGGAATATTTTCGAACTTATCATCTTCTTCTTTACGTTTCATAATTAATCCATTGAAAGCAATAATCAATGCTACCGCTAATGGGTCAAATACTAATACGATAATAAGGATAAAGAATTTTACAACATCGTTAAGTGGAACATTAAATGCTTCTGCTACGAAACGAAATCCACCAACCTCTCTTTCCAATTCAATGTTGTTATTCTTAATTGAATTGATTGAGTCTAATGCTATATTGTTTTGTACAGTTAGTTCATCAATACGTTTGGATACTGATGCAATTTCTTTATCGGCAGTACGAATCATTTGTGTAACTCTTGATGTAGATTTATCCTTATCAATTTGTTTAGATAGATTACTCTCTTGTGAGTTACGGATATTTTGTTGATTAGTTAATTGAGTTGTATATCTAGCAATCTCCGCATCATTTTTTGTGATTTGAGTTTGATATACTGCAATATCTCTTTCAACTTTTTGTAGTTCTAAGTTTTGTTGTTGGAAAGCATTTGATAGATAACCAAAAATACCTGCTGATGTAATTAACATTAAGGTGGCAACTGATATTGTTAGATACCATTTGTTAAATCCTTTTAAGGTATCCCATTCTTGCTTTAAGTATGTTGCGGCAACTAATTTAGCTAATTCCAAAGAACCAGCCATTACCATTACGGAAACAGATGCTCCTGCGAAAAGAACACCCAATCCGGTTACGGAAAAATAAGCGGCACATCCGGCAACAAGAATTGCAGATAATCCAACTAATACTTTTAACCAATTCATTACGATAAATCTACGATGTTTGTTGTTAATTCTACCAATCTTTCGATTTCATTTGATAACTTAATTGCTTCTGCTTGATTAGCCGGTCTTTCACCTTTTAACATTTCAGCAATAACTTTAGCTCTTTTAGCAATAGCTTCTAAATGCTCCTGAGCTCTTGTTTTGTATTCTGGTTTCATAATTTGTTTTTTTAAATTGTATATATAAATATACTCTAAATAAAAATGAGGGTGATTTTACTCACCCCCACCTATTGTTAGTTTGTTTGTTTAATTAAATTAGCCAATTGAAATTGTTCTTTTCTTTGGTTTTTCGGGTTCTCTCTTTGGAATATGTAACTCTAAAACACCATCTTCGAATACGGCTTTAATACCATCTAAATCAAATATTTTAGAATCAGCTGTGAAACTTCTTAAGAATGAAGAACGTTTAACTTCTCTACGAAGATATGTACCACCTTCTTTTTCAGTTGCTTTACTGGATTTTTCACCTTTTAATGTAATCACATCACCATCTACATCGATAGTAATTTGTTCTTTAGTTAAACCCGGAACTTCTGCTACAATCTCAATACGGTCATCAAAGTTAATGATGTCACATTTTGGATAAGCGTTGTTTTGAAATGGATTAATACCAATTTCCTTTGTTAATTCAGGAAATGATTCTGAAAATACTTTATCAAATAAAGTATCTAATGGTGAGAAGAACTCGTCCCTAAATGCGGGGTTAGGGAATCCCCTTTGAATTTGTTGTTTCATAATTTTACCTTTTTTAAGCGTTAAATTTGTATCTCCTTTTGGATGATACGCCGATATGCTGGCCAGCTCTATCGGATAATAAATATAATGAAATTAAAATTTAATACCATTTTTGTATTCAGAACTTTCAATTCTACAACTCATGTGGTCTGCCCAATGTATAAGATATGGTAGTTCCGTTTTTAATGAAAACTCCTCACTATATGAAATGAAATATTTTTTACTAGCTTCGTTGTACAATCCGTCAGCTAACATAATACCCAACATTTCTTTTTGAGTAAAACTAATTCCATACTTTTGTAACAACCAAATTGCTCTATGTGTTACATCCATATAATGTAATTCTCCATTTTGTGTGAAGATTGCACCTTGATTCTTAACGTGCCAATCGGATGGATTTGGAACATAATACGGATGTGTTCCGTCACCCAACTTACCAAGATCGTGATGTAATGCTGCAAACAATAATTCTTCAACTTCAAAATCAATAGTACCACCATTGTTTTTAAATTGTGTCATTTGTCCAATTGCATTTTTACATACATTCATAACATGGTCAATATACCCACCTACATACGCTGAGTGGAAGTGTAATCTACCACTAGCAGGTGCTACCGTCAATTCCATTCCCAATTCTTCTTCGGAGTACATGTGTAAAAGTTTCTCCAATCTTTCTGGTTGGGATGCGAATGCTTTCTTTACGAAGGTAATAAACTTATCGTAGTTTTCCTTCAATTGTTGTTCACTATAATTTCTCATAATACAAATATACGAATTTATTTTTGATTTTCCAAATTTTCTTCAATGTCCTCTCCTGTTAATGCGGAATATAGTACATCCAATTCTTCCTCACTACCACAAAACCCCAACCCATCCATATCCATTATTTCAATAAAGAATTGACCTGGCTTTAAACCTAATTCTTTTAATAGTAATCCTTCATCGGTTGCGTTGGAAACAAACATAGGAGCAAAATCATCATCTCTATTTTTTGGTAACGCTAATGTGAAATAATAATCTTCTGCATTTTCATCTTCCTCTGACGATAATCCATCACCTACTGATACTTTATTCCATCCTTGTCTTTTAAATGTTTGTTCGGTAATTGGAGTCATATTCAATCTAATCTCTTTTGTTCTCATTATTCTAATACTACTTTAGTATAAATTATTTTATTCGATAGTGAATGTGTTGATTTTAAAACCAATGTATCACCAATCATTTCTCTTATGGGTGCTATAATTGTATTTATTTCACCTTTAGTTCCACTATATGATGCAAAGTTTGTGGTTGGTACTAATTCATCTTTATTAGATACTAATGGTGGTAAATTTACCATTGTAAATTGACCTGTAAAATAATTTATATAAGCTTGGGTAATATTGGCTACAGTATCACCTCGCCTTACCCACCAAAATAAATTACTTTCAAATGAAATCTTTTCAGGCGGAAGCGGTTCTTTACCATTAACTAAAATTCTACCAGTAACTCTATGGGATTGTGGTGTACCTATTGTTGTTATTTTTAAATGATATAATCCATTTTGGTCTTTAGGTAAACTTCTTAATCCATTTTGGGTTAGTACTGAATCGATAGTGAATGTATATTCTTTTTGTGGAATATATTCATCTTCTTTTGTACATGCTGAAAATAAAATTAAAAGGGGTATTAATCTTTTCACTATAATAATTTTTTAAGTATTGATTCCCAATTTGGGTATTCGTTCCAAGTTTCAGTTTCGTAAGCCCAACCGAATCGTAGTAGTTCACCTTCAAATTCTCCGGCTCCGTTAGCAGTTCTATCATCAATTAGATAATCACCTCTTAACATATTTTTTAAGTGTGAAACTACCATTTTCTTACGGAATAAATCACCAAAGTATTCTTCAATCCAATATCTCTTATCCATAGCCGCCGATGGGTTTCCCCAAGGTGCTGCGGTAGCTATATACAATTCGTATTTTCCACTTTCTGCTAATTTGTTGATTGCTTCGATAGCTCCTTCAATTGGTGGTGCAGTTCTGAATATGCCAGGAATATGGTCATACCTACCTTCATACTCTACTCTTAAATGTGGGCTTCGATTGAGAACGATTTCTACTTGCTTTGAGAAGTCCACCAGAACTCCATCCATATCAATCCACACTACTTCTTTGTTATTACTCATATCTTGTCTTTCTTTATACAATAAAGATACGAAAAATACCCGAGTTTTCCAAATAAAAAGGGGCAAATAACGTATTGAAAATCAACAAGTTATGCCCCTTTTTCTAAGTAGTTGAAAATCAATTAGTTATAACATCTTCATTTTCAATGGTTTCTGTTTCTTCTGCAAATGGATTAAACGAAAAATCTAATTCATACTTATTTCCTTCACCTAAATAAATTTCTTCTTCCAATTCGTATCTTTCTAATACTCTTTTAACAATACCAGAACGAATACAATCTTCTGCTGTGAACTCTATTTGATAAACTCCTTTAACTCCTGCTAATCGTTTCCATACATCATAGAACCCACTTTTTGTATAAGCAGGTGAACCATTAGTTCGATACTTATCACATTGAGAAAGGTCACCTTCAATAACTAATTTTGAATCATCCGAAATACGAGTAATTAAAGTTTTCAATTGTAGTGGTGATGCGTTTTGTGCTTCATCTAAAATGATATAAGATTTTTCAAAGTTTATACCTCTAAGAAAATTAAGAACTCTGAATTCTATTTTACCCTGTTCTATTAACTTTTTTGTTTCAACAGGTCCGATAATCTTTTGAATTATAAATAAAGATGATTCATTATGTACTGCTATTTTTTCCATTAAATCACCTGGTAAATGTCCCAACTTATCTTCTCCACCAACATCAACAGTTGGATTTATTATAATTAATTTTTCAATATGCGATAAACGATGTAATAATAACTCTAAACCTTTTTGTATTGATACGAATGTTTTTCCAGCTCCGGCTAATGCATGACCCATTATAATATTATGCGATGGGTGTTCAATTGCTTTGTAAAATCTCTTTTGATTAAATGTTTTAAATTTGATTTTCTTTATAACTTTTGGATAAGATAACTTATACTCTTTAACAACCTCTACCGGAACTTCTTCATTTAATTTTTTCCTAGCCATAGTACCATTTTAATTTGTTAGGGTATTGTAACTTTTGCTTTTGGTGTTCTACCTCTTGCTTTTTTTAATTTAAGGAGTTTTAATTCATTATGTATATCTCTACATAATTCGTATTTTTCTATGTTAATACAAAGGTTTAGTAAATGTTCTAATGCTGGGATATAATCTTCCCTGCCGATTTTTGAAACTATATCGGAATCTTTAAAACGAAATAAAATGATGTGAGATTTTTTAGATTTGATTGCTAGCTTTAATCGCTGAAATGTTTGTTTTAATAGTGAGTCACCATAGTGGCTAAGATATTTATTAATAGTAGGATTTTTACTATTTAGATACTTTGACCACGGAACATTAGGATTAACCATAGGCAATCTTTTTATTACCTATAAATATACTGCAATTGATTTAAACTACTTTCTTTTTCTTTTAAAAATAGTATTACCAACATCTTTCTTAGAATCGTTTGATAATTTAGAAAGTTTACTACCTATTGTTAATTTTTTAGTTGGAACTTCCGTTTGATACGCTGGTTTTGGTGATTCTATTTTATTTTTTATTTTTGTAAATAAACCCTTACCACTTGTTAATTCTTTTTGTATCCTATCAATGCCACCAACTATATCTACTTTTTGCTGTAATATATTATAATTCACAACATAAAATCCGGTTGATGGGTCCGTAGATACACAATCTGCGTATTTAGTATTTAATAACTCTTGAGCGATAACACCAATTTGAGTTTTGGACTTATCATATTTGAATTTAAATTTGTATATATTAATATCTTCAACCTGTCCAACTTTAACAATATCTGTTTTTAATCTAGAATCGGAGAATAACTTCTTAAAGAAATTACCCACTGCTTTAACTGCGCCAACTATTTGTTTAATTACAGGCAACTCTCCTACTTTTTGTATAAATGTTTTTTCTTCTTCTTTTTTAGGTGGTGCTATTCTTTCATCAACCGTAGTTGCTTCTATAAACTCCCCAGCTTGTCTTCTCTTATAAGCAGAAATCCATTCACCAGACCATTCTCCAATTTGTTCAGCTGGAATTACATTATTTGTTTCAATTCCTGCAAGTTCAAACTTAGGTGGTTGTACCATAAAATCTATAAACTTTATAAATGCCTCATAATCAATTGTAGAATTATCCGATAATAATGACCTATTAACTGATTCAGTTGCCACTTTTATATTTTCGGTTAATTTATCTCTTTTTATAATTAGGGCATTTAATTCAACTTTATAATTATTTATTTTATCTTTTAAATTTCCATTTTTGTTTGAACCCTTTTTTTGAATAAATTTAAGTTTATCAATCCCTTTAGATGGTTTTGTTTCTTGATTTTTTAATTCAGTTTCTAATTTAGCTATATCTTCATTGAATGTATCAATTTCTTTATTTATATCAGCTAATTCTTTTTTAAAATTATCTATATTATCATTTGTTTCGGATACATCTGATATGAAAATGTTTTTAACAACATCAACAGGTGCATCTTTTTCTTCTTTTTCAAACTTATCAAATATTTCAAAATATTGTTTAAGATTTATAGTAAGAACACTACCACCACCAATTAATGCTTGTATTGGGAAAAATGGATTACCAACTCTATATGCTAATTTTAAATCATTATAGAAAGTTTTGGATGTAAAATACTTTGGATTAGTATCAGTATCATCAGCAATAACTGAAATTACAAATCTGAATGTTGTATTATCAACAGGTGTAATATCATCATATTTTGGTAATTTAAAGTTTATTTTATTTCTTTCAGGGTATAGACCATTAAGCAGTACTACATCCTCTTTAAATTTGGTGTAGTTATTTAATTTTGGATACCTATTTGGTACTTTTGATAAACTTACATATTGCATGTAAATAAATATTACTAATCGTAATATTCTACAATCACCCCAGCTTCTTTAAACATTTGATTGGAGCGTTCGGCTGATTCTTGCCATTTTGGATTGGTGGCACCTTTACCACTTCTTAATACTATTTTGGATATTCCCGAATTGATAATTGCTCGGGCACAATCTGCACAACTAATACCACAAGTCATATACATTGTAGTTCCTAATGTAGATACACCAATTCGTGCTGCGTTATAGATTGCATTTCTTTCAGCATGTTCAAACCAAAAGTATTTTTCAGGCTTTTCCTGTCTTTCATCGATATTATCATCAATTCCTCTTGGAAACGAATTATAGCCGGTAGAAACAATTTCATTATCTTTACCAACTATAACCACTCCTATTTGTGTATTTCTATCTTTTGATTTTAATTTAACCTGTTCGGCTATATTAATAAAGTATTCACTCCAATTCATTATTTACTCCATTTACCTCTTTGAACAATCTGAGCGATTATACCATATACTGATAAATCTTCATAAGTGTCTTGAATAGATTCACCTACTTCATCGGGCTGTCCTAATACTACTAATTGCTTTAATCGCTGAACCTTATCATTGATTCTAAACCATAATCCCGTTAGAGATAACTTAACATCTTCTTTTGTTTCCAATGAAGTACCAACAGAAATGTTACCAGGTCCATAGTTTCTTTGCTTCTTACAAAAAGTAATATACATTTCAGCTTGTATCTTTTTAAACTCATCAGTAGTTTGAGGATACACTCTTTCACAATATTCAACTGCATTTTCTTGCATTATTTCACCGATTGATACTTCTTCTTTCATATATGTAGTTTTATTCGTTTCACAAATATACGAATAATTTTTCACATATCCAAAGGATTTCATGTATATTTCTTTTTTTCAAAAATAATTCAAAAAAACTTTACGTTTTGCATATTTCCAGTATATATATTTATGACACTTGGACACTGGGACAAAAGAAACTGTATAAATAAAGACTTAGACAATTACCAGGAAACTGGGACTAACTGTCTGAAAAACTCCCATCTTCGTTTTTGATTGATATTTTGTAAATACGGCCTGTTGGGTCTGAACTGATTAACTCATTCTTTTTTATTTCTGCATCTTCTAAATTTTCGAACTCATCAATAGTATCATTTGGATTTAATTTCAAAACCCAAATCTGTCTTTTAGCCCAATTAGGGTCACCCATATTAGCATCCGTTGGAATTAATTGTTTGTGTATATAGTACATAATTTATATTTTAATGAGTATCTTTTATATTTTGTGGTAATTTCCAATCATGTACTTTCATTTGCCAGGTATACCAAATAGTACCACCAAAGAATAATACCAACCATAATATCGATAACCATCCGCTTACTTTCATTTCATCTATAAATCCTATCATAAACCCAGATAATAATCCTATATGAAGTACGAATCCCCAAAATTGACCCGCAACTTTCCACCATTTTAAAAACTTTTTCATAATTTCTTTTTCTTTAATAACGATTTAATATCACAATAACAGGCATTAGAACTATGAGCTATTGCCATTAGTATCCACATTATAGTCATTTCACCCAAACCAAAAAAGGTTTTAGGAGTGTTACTACTTAATGTGTTTGGTGAACAATGTGTAATTGATTGAGTTGGTTCGTAAAAATAGAACGCAAGAAAAAGAAAGGATATACCTACCCAATATCTTAGTACATAGTATTTTACATTATCCCACATACCAATAAATATATGGTTAGTTAAATACCGATTTCTTTAAGACGTAATAGTTCTGTTTGAATTGATTTGTTGAATGGAGTCCATTTGATATTTTCCAACATCCATTTACGATACCAAATAGGTATCTTTCTGATTTCAGTATCTTTGTATTTTCCGAATGTCATCTTAACCACAGGCCCTTGAGCTGCTACATCATGTGGTGATGGTTGATTTTGTTTATGTAAACCTATTTCATGTAAAGGAATTCCTGTTAATAGCTTCTGTCCTTCTCCATATAATTTCCAAAGTGGTTCTTCCTTCTCAAAATATAAATCTTCTACCTTTCCAAACTTAGGTACACTACCCACAAAATCAATAACAAGCCCATTTTCTTTGTCAGGATGGATACGAGTTACTCTACCCACAAACTGATACCACCAACTCAAAGAAGCCGTAGGGCGGCCGGTTATAATACAATCTAACTGCGGGTGGTCAAATCCTACTGAAAGAATTGTAACTTGTACAACAATTCTCAAACGAAGATTTTTAAAATCATCAATAATTTTATCTCTTTCCGAATCAGGCATACCACTAAATACAGCTTCACAACTTGGTAAACGAGTTGAAAGCTCTTTTGCTTCATCAATAGATGGAACGGCTATAAGAATCGATTTTCTATCAGGCAATTCTGATATTCTTTTAATAATTTTTCCACTAATATCTTGCTGTTTGTAAGCTCTCTTAATACTCTCATCGGTAAATTCCGCATTTGTTGAATTATATACCAATGCTCCAGTATCAAAATCATAAGATTCATATTGTAGTGGTGACCAAAATCCCAAATCAACCATTTCCTTAATTTGGGCAACATGAATTATATCTTTGAAATAATTACCTTTTTTACTCTTAGATGTGAGCATTACCAACTTAGAAAATGGTCTAAAATGCTCATCCATATTAGTTTGTAACTTTAATGGAGTTGCGGTTAATCCCAAAACGTGCGTAATCTTAGCTGCCGTTAAAAATCTTCGTAGCATACCATCTGGTTCACGTGGAAAACGGTCACATTCATCAATAATTACCTTACTGATACCTAATGTATGGAATTTATGTGCTATATTAACAATAGAACCAATTGTGGCGTATGTAACATCCCCAATCTCTTTTTCACCCATTGCTGCACTATAAATTGAGGCTTTTCCACCTAAATTGATGAATTTATTGTAATTTTGCTCCAACAATTCCTTTGATGGTTGAATTACAACTAATTTTTCACCCAATTGATGCGCAATTTCAGCAATTACGATACTTTTACCAAATGCAGTTGGTGCGACAATAATAGAAGGGTGCGGCTTCTTACTTTTAAAGAATTCCACACCCTTTTTTACAGGTTCTATTTGATTTGGTCTTAATTCCATCTAAATTTTATAAATATTCCGGTCCATACACTCCATAACGAGCAGTACCATCGGTTATATTACCTCTAGCGTGCTTTGCCGGAGCTTTCCAACTAGCAGCTTTTAGTAAATCACCTTTTTTGATAGGTGAACCTTTCAAATCACCATCAACTCTACTGATAAATCCCCAACAAGATGTACCATCCCATAAACGAAGGAATTTGTTACCAACTTCCAATACTAAATCGGTTCTATCTTTCATAGAAGCCATATTTTTGTAGTATTCAGCTCTTTCGGCGTTTACTTTTGTTAGAAATTCAGCAACTTTTGGGTTGTTTTTCAAATAATCTAACGCTTTTTGTTCCATTTGTCTCATACTAAGGGGTTTTTATTGATTTTTTAATAAATTGAACGAATATTTGTTACGAGCGAACTCTCTGTTCACTTTTTTCTTCTTATCTACTACAATTTTCTCACGAAATCTACCATCGTAAGCCCCAGAATTCACCATTTCGGTACGTTTTAGGGATAATCTATAATTTTTCATATTTTTAATTTCTTTACATAGTAAAGATACGCAAAATTTTCCAATTTTCCAAATTTTTTAGCAAATTTATCTCATTGATTATCAACAAGTTACGATTTTTTTGGATTTTTTTCGTATTTTTAACCATTTTTTTATTTTTTTTCATGTAACTCATTGATTTACATTAAGTTATCACTAAATCATTTGGTAATACGGATTTTTTTTCGTATATTTGTATATCTTTTGTTAAAAATGAAATAGTTATAAACTGAAAATGGTTATCGAGCTTATGAATAAATATACATATCTATATACAAATACTTCAGCCCGTTTTGTAAGGGAAGCGGCTGGGCAAACTAAGGGTGTAGGAGAGTAATCTTCTTACCCTTTTTTTATTTTTAACAAGTTACAATTAAACAAAAACAAACAAACATGAAAAAAATCGGAAAATTTCTCCTTTTGGTGGTGGTAACACTCCTATCATTTGGGGCGCATGCGCAAGAAACTACATCTGAAATTCAAGGAATTGTTTTGGATGGTAAACAATCTATTCCGGGGGCAACCGTAATAGCTGTGCATCAACCAACCGGTACGAAGTATGGAACAACTACTCGTCTGGATGGTAGATATAACCTTCCAAACCTTAAAATTGGAGGACCTTATGTAGTAACGGTATCATTTGTTGGATTCAAAACTGAATCACAAAATGATATTACTTTATTATTGGGACAAACCCATAGAGCTAATTTTACTTTAGTTGAAGCTGCTACCACATTAAATGAAGTTGTGGTAACATCAAGACAAAGTAATGTATTCAACTCAAGCCGTAATGGTTCACAGGAAATCATCAATAGAAAATTGATTGAGACTGTACCCAACGTGAATCGTAGTTGGAAAGACTTAGTTAAATTAGTTCCTTCTCAAAACAACCTATCATTTGGTGGTATGAGTTCTCAATTGAATAACGTTACCTTAGATGGTGCGAACTTCAATAACTCATTCGGATTAGGTGATGGTACATTAGGTGGACAAACAGGAGCTCAACCAATTTCCTTAGATGCGATTGAGCAAATCCAAGTAAACGTTTCACCTTTTGATGTTAAGTATGGTGGATTCGCTGGTGGTTCTATTAACACTGTAACTCGTAGTGGTAAGAACCAAGCATTCGGTTCTGCATATCAATTTATTAAGAATAAAGATTTACAGGGTTATAAAGTTGGTGAAATTACACAACCTAAACAGGATTTCACTTATGACTTAAAAGGGTTTACAGCAGGTGGAGCAATTGTTAAAAACAAATTGTTCTTCTTCGTAAATGGTGAACAAGAAAGTAGAATGGAACCTGGTACTCAATGGGTAGCTGCTGATGGTACAAATACCCCAAATGGTATTAACGTATCACAAGCAAGAGCATCAGAATTAGATGCATTAAGAAAGTTCTTAATTGATAAATACAATTACGATCCTGGTACATACCAAGGTTATCAATATGGTTCTAAATCACAAAGATTAACATCTAAAATTGATTGGAATATTAATGATAAGAATTCGTTCTCATTAAAATATACAATGTTACGTTCTTCAGCAGATATTCCAGCATCTAATAGTGGTTCAATCAACTCATCAAATGGTAGAAGACCGGGTCCAACTGGAATGCCTTTCTTTGGTAGTGGTTATGTTATTAACAATAACGCTGATATTGTAATTGGTGAATTGAATACTCGCTTCTCAAATAATGCTTCTAATAAATTACAAATTGGATACACTCAATTAAGAGATTTCAGAAGTTCTTTAAGTGGTGGAGATTTCCCACAGGTAGATATTTTAGATGGTAATGGTTTACCTTTTACAACTTTTGGTTTTGAAAGATTTACTTATGGTAACGTATTGAATACCGATGTAATTCAATTAAATAACATTTTTAATTTATATAAAGGTAAGCACGAATTTACATTAGGAACGCAAAACTCATTTAAGAAATATCAAAATGGTTTCTCACCTTCATTCGCAGGTGCATATCGTTTTAATAGTTTAGCAGATTTTTACGCTTCGGCAAACGGAACTAAACCAGCAGCATTATATGATTTATCATATTCTCTAAGTGGTGGTTTCCCATTAGTTGGACCTAAAAATACTGAATTAAGTTTATTCGCTCAGGATAAATTCAGAGTAAAAGATAATTTAACTATTACTTATGGTGTTAGAGCAGATTATGTTTCTTTCGCTGATAACTTCCTTTACAATCCAGTAGTTGATACTTTATCTAAATTCTATAACGGAGTTCGTTTGAACACAGGTTTAGCACCTAAAGCTTCATTACAAATTTCACCAAGAGTTGGTTTCAACTATGATGTGTTTGATGATGAAACTTTACAAATTAGAGGTGGTACTGGTTTATTCCAAGGACCTCCACCATTTGTATGGATTTCAAATCAGGCATCTAATAGTGGTATGGCATTGTTTGGTTCTATTACAAACGGAACTGGATATATGTTCTCACCTGATATTAACGCTTATAGACCTACTCCAACGCCAGGTTTATCTAAATCATATTCTCTTAACGTAACTGACCCTAATTACAAATTTCCGCAAGTTTGGAAATCTACGTTAGCAGTTGATAAGAAAGTATTAGGATGGACCGTAACTGCGGAAGGAACTTACATTAAGAACATTAACGCTACCGTATTCCAAAACGTAGTATTACCATCAACAGGTAACATTACATTAAGTGATGGTAGAACTCGTTTCGTTAAACGTTCAGTTTATGATGCAACTGGTGCAGCTCAAACAGCAGCTAATCCAAACATTGGTAATGCAATTTATATGACTAACGCTAACATTGGTTATGTGTTATTCGGAACATTGCAAGTACAAAGACAATTTAAGAACTTAGGTGTAAACGCTTCTTATACTCGTCAAACTGCAAAAGATGCTACTATCAATGGTTCAACTGCATTTACAATGTGGGGAGCTAGACCAACATCTACTGACCCTAACAACTTTGAGGCTGGTTTTTCAAACAACTACTTACCTCATAGAATTATTGCTAGTATGAATTATGGTAAAGAATTTATTAAGAACACAAGAACTTCATTCGCATTATTGTATGAAGCTTCTCCTAACGCTCCACAATCTTCTCTATCATACACATACGCAGGTGATTTGAATAACGATGGTTTTAATGGTAACGATTTAATCTTCGTTCCTAAAGATGCATCTCAAATCAAATTAACTAACGCATCTGCAGTAGGTGGTGTAGCTGATACAAGAACACAAACTGAATTATGGAATCAATTAGATGCTTTCATTTCAGGCAATCCTTACTTAAACTCTCGTAGAGGTCAGTTTGCCGAAAGACAGGCATTGGTATTACCTTGGGTTCATAGAATGGATTTGAACTTTACGCAAGATTTCTATATCAAATATAAAGATTCAAAGCATACATTGAGATTTACAGCTGATGTTTACAACTTCACTAATTTGATTAGTAAGGAATTGGGTATTCAGCAAATTCCAACTACTATGACTCCGCTTAACTTTGTTAAGTTGGATACTGATGGTAAAACTCCAATCTTCTCATTCCCTTATTTGGATGGAAGAAATAAAGTTCCGTTTACTGATTCATTCAGAGATAATGTAGGATTTGGTTCTCGTTACCAAATTCAATTAGGTGTTAGATATTTATTTAACTAATATTAAGATTTAGTTAACAATTAAAGGTGGGGAGAAATCTCCACCTTTTTTTATGTCTATGCTTGAATTTTTTCTATAGTTTTTTGGGTAAAGGTGATTTATCTCATATTTATAGAAGTAATAAAGGGTGTTTTTGATAATCGTTTTGTAATTAAGGTTTTTGTGATAAAACAACATACGATTATGGCTTACATTAAAGCGTTTGCATCAAATTTAGGAGATTATTTATTTAAAGCGTTCTTATCTTTAGTAGGATTATGGATAGGATTTGCACTATGTTTTCAATTATTTTTTGTTTATTTACAATTTTCTGGTCAAGAAGATTTAGCGGGTAAAATAGCTAATGAACTTACTTGGAGAATTGATGGTACATTTAAAAATAATCCTAACAACATTTGGTATAATGCTGAAGACCATATATGGGTAGAATCCGTAGAAAATCAGGTTAAAATTGGAAAATTAGCTGGAAATCGTAATTTGGGGTTTGGTGTTAAGAATATTTTAGAAGAATATCTTCAAGAAGCAGGATATGATTTAACACAAGATGCACAATACAAATTAAAGGTTAATATTGTATATTTGGATGTATTAACTACAAAAACAAATATTTCGGTATTCCACAAAGGTGAAGAGGAAGTGGTGGTTAGATTACAAGGTATCCTTTATAAAGAAGGTAAAAAGGTAAAAGAAGTAGTAGTAGAAGAAAGTTCATCCGAAATATCGATGTCTACATTAATTGTTGATGAAGGGGGTAAGTTTAACCAAACCTCACTTAGTAATGCACTTAAAAAAGCATCCGATAGCTTAGTAAAGAAATTATTCGGAAAGAAATAATATGAAAAAACTATTAACATTTTTAGGGGTATTTTTAATATCCCTTTCATCGTTCGGGCAACTTACTGTCAATCAAACTATAACTCCAACAACTAATTTAAAAGTTGGAGATACTTTGACTGTAAAGTATACTGTGACTAGAGGAACTACAACACCTCGTTATTTTTGGTTGAGATATTCTTTCAACAACAAAGCATTAGCGATGGTGCCGAATAGTACTGTATTCTCACAAGGTACTTCTACACAGACATTCTATACTGGATGGAACAACTATAAGTTTACACCAGCTGCAAATGTAGCGGAAACTCAGTTATACACTCAGTATCAAACTACACCTTGGGGATATGCAGTAAACAACGATTGGAATGTTGGACAATTGACTGTTCAGAGAACCGATGCATCCATCGATGGTGATATAGCAACTCAAAAGTTTGTATTGAAAGACCAGAATACTTACAATGATATTCATAAATTAGATTTAGCATATTCATACGATGCGACAGGTGCATTCATTTCACCGATTACTAGAAGTGCAACAAATATATCTTTAACCGGTATAACTGGTAACACATCACAATTCAAAGTAAAAGTTCTATTTCCATCTGGATATACAATTACTGACCACAATGTTCAGTTAATGAGATTGAAAACAGATGGTAGTGGTAATATTGATTGGTCACAACAACCAATTGCTCAATTACCATTGGATGCAAGTGGTGAAGCACTTTTCACAACTCAAGTTAAAGTAGGGGATTCAGTTGGGGTATTCGTTGGAGCTGCATTTACTAAAACTTGGATGAATAATATTGTAACCGTATCAGATGCATATAAAGCATTTTTAGGGCATTCTCAGACAGATATAAGCGGAACTCCAAACTTCTTTACATATCCTAATCTGGAGAAGAAAGTTGGTTTAATCACAAAAAATAAAACAACATTT
>JACCDP010074544.1_pt1 | contig 26904 bp, 20 predicted proteins | sample 7445841 | NCBI WGS metagenome assembly JACCDP01 (sample SAMN15323441, study PRJNA562643) | freshwater metagenome | isolation source: river surface water | place: USA:Blue River Watershed | collected 2017-08-17 | reverse complement strand
TGGCGTGCGTCTCCCGGTCGCACGGCACGACCGCGAGGCGGCCGCGCGTGTCGATGGCTCCGTCGGTGGTATGGTAGGTGTCGATGAGCTGGCAGAGCATGTCCAGGCCGTCTTCCGGCTTGCGCACCACGTGGACGGTCGAAGCGAAATCCTTCCACGGAGTGCCGACGCCCTTCGTCCAGACCTCTTCCTTCGGTCGGCCCCATTCGTTGAACTTGTCCGCGTCGGTCTTCTCGTCGGCGGCGATCAGCACGTTGATCCGGGCCGTGGTGAGGCGGTTCTGCAGGGCCGTCTCCAGCAGCGGCTGCGGGTCGATCACGCAGGCCAGCCAGACGGTATCGATGCCTGCGGGCAGGGAAGGGGCCATGGCGACCTTCAAGCGGTGCAGGTTGTGGTCCGCGAAGCCATTGCTGCCGAGTTGCTTCAGGTAGAGCTTCTCGAGGGTGGCGAGCGCCTTCCAGCGCTTGACGCGGCTCAGGCTGCCATCCCCCTTGGGCGAGGTGCGGATGATTTCGGCGACTTCATCGAAGCTCAGCCCGGATGCGGCGGCGTTCAGTTCGTCGCGCAGCTTCATCAGGTCCTGGCCGAAGGCGATGGCGCCCTCTGACTCGAAGGGCCCCTTCTGCTTGGCCGTGAAGAGCGCGGCGAATTCTTCGCTGCTTCGGTCGATCTGGCGGGTCAGGACTTCCACCCAGGCGAGCAGCATCGCTTCCTTGCTGGCCGGTTCGTCGTCCATGTCCTGGTCGGGATCGTCGGTCGGCTCCGGTTTCTGCGACAGGAAGTGGTGCGGCGTGGTGATGCGCGGCATCATCAGCGCGCCTGCCTGCTTGGCGAAGGCCTCTTGGATGAGGCGGCCGGCGAAGGCCGAAGGCGCGATGATCAGATGGTTGCCGAGGTCACGCAGTCCGTCCTTGGCGGGATGGGAACCTAGGATCGTCGAGGCGACGGCCTCGGCCAACGGAGTTTCCCAGCCGATGAATGTGCGTGACGGAATGGCGGACTGCTTCGACATGGCGAATGATTGGGGTAAGGCTCTGGTCTACCCGGGGATGGCGCTGGCGCAACCTTGGCGAGAGGGGGAGGGCGGATTATTATCATCCGAATCAAGTTTGGTTGGTCAGGTCTGGCTTGACAGCCTAGGCCAAGGGCGAAGCAGGCTGCACCGGACGGCGTATTCTATACGAACGCAGTATATTTGTCTTTTGTCGGCAATGTCTGCTGGTTAAGGGTCGAGTCATGCCCCGCGTCGCCAATCCCCTGACCAAGGTCCGCAAACGTCTTGAGCCCTGCTGCTTCGGGCCGGCCAATTTCAAGAGCCTACCGAAGGACAAAGACAAGGCGTCTGATCCGGACTCGCACCGCAACTTCTACCGGGAGCATGTCCCGATCCAGCGTGAAATCGTCCCGGCCGCTGACGAGGCCCTCGACATTGCTTGTGAACGCCTGGGGTTGGACCGTTCCATCGTCCACGGTTTTGTCGAGAATGACCCTAAGATGGGTGCGTCCTGCTACGGAGACATCCGGGGGAATTGCGTGGTCACCATAACTTCGGGGGCGATCGAGCGCTTCACCGTGCAGGAGATGACCTATGTGTTCGGGCATGAGCTCGGGCATTACATCCTCCCATGCAGGGGCCTCTTCGTCCGTCTGCCTAACGGTGCGCCGGCTAGCATGGAGGACGCCATCTCCTTCCGTAAGCTTGAGATTTCGATGGACCGATTCGGGATGGTCGCCTGTCAGGATTACAAGACGGCCGCCGTGGCGTTCCTGAAGCTGCACTCTGGTCTCGGCTCTCAGCATATTACCGACGACGTCGTGAGTTTCGCCAAGGAGGCCGTCCGCGGCATCGTCGAGGACTATACCGAATACCAGCAGGAGGCCTTCAATAGTCACCCTTCGCTCTATGCCCGGATCAGGGCGCTGAGCCACTTCTCGGAGTCAGAGGAGTATCTGAAACTTGTCGGCAAGAAGGGGGGTAAGCCCCAGGCCGAAGTCGACGCCGAGGTGGAGAAGGACCTGCATGCCACGTTGGATTATTATGCCGGCAAGCTGATGGATGACGTGATTTACGCCGTTAATAACCACCTTGCCGCGATACAGGCTGACCATGAGGGCAAATGCGAGCTTTCGACCTATTCGATCCACCCGCATATCAAGCCCGATGAGTCGAACATCAGGTCCATCCTGGCTGAGCTTCAGAAAATCCCCGCAGAAAAGAAGAATCAGGACGTCTCGAATCGTCTGGCCGATCTGATTCGTTACTCGGTGGTCAGGTGTCCTTCGCGCATGGAGCGGCATCTTGATGCTTTGCTGCCTCGCCTTGCCGGGTCGAAGTTCCACGAGATTGCTCTAAGTTTCGCCGAAGAATTCAAGCAGGGGCTCATCAGGCATCGTTCCGGGGAGCAAATCTGAACGGCTTAAGGTAGGCGGGGAGGGCGTATTATTTTACATGGTGCCCTGCGAAGGAGCTAGCTTCGCTGAGCGCCATGTTTCATATTTCTAATATGAAACGCCGACGTAAGGAACGCAGCATCACCCTGATCGAAGACGAGTGCCTGGCCTGTCTGGCCTTCTTCGCCTATCGTACGGAGCGGGCAACTCGCCCGGAGTTGGTCAGGGCCTTGGCGCTATCCACCCGTCTGGACGAGCCTACGAAGGGTAGTCGGGAAGGGTGGTGGAAGTTCAAATTCGATAACATCCATTTCGCTTTCAAGTCTCTGGAAGGTAAGACAGTCCGAGGTCATATTCTCAGCAAGACGAGCAAGGGTGGGGCTGAGAGTGCCGCAGGCGTTCAGGAGAATATCAAGAATTTCGCACTTAACTACTTCCAGAATGATTTCGGACTTTGCGTCGAGCTAGCTCGCCGTGCCTTGGATACGCCTCTGCCGGACGCTCTTGAGAAGGCCGTCTTTGAAGGTACCGACGGATCGCCCTCTCGTGGGTATCTTTCGCCGGGCGATGTTCAGGCGCTCGAAGAGGCCTCGCCAGAAGGCGTGCGTAAGCTGCGTCAGCACTGGTATCTTGAGAGAGATTCGTCTCTTCCGCGTAAGGCAAAAGAAGCATTTGAAGCCCGCCATGGAGAGTTGTTCTGCGAGGCCTGTGGCCTGCGTCCCGTTCCCACTTATGGGCACCCTTTGGTGGACGCTCACCACCGACTGCCTCTCAGCCAGTATGCAGCCGCAGGCAAGATGACCACTGCTCCTTCAGACTTTGCGATCCTTTGCCCGTCTTGCCACCGGGCCGTGCATAAACATGAGGACTGTGATGTTGATGCAGTAAAAGCAGCTCTACCTAAGGGCGGGGTGGTGTTCAAGGCGCGATAGATCTGCCGAAATTAGTTTGCCTGCTCCTTTAGCACTTCGTGAATCAGTTTCGGATTAAGCTTAAACTGAAGGTCGTTGGCGGTCTTTGCTCCGCCGTCGCCGCCCTTACGCTGCAGGGTTAGGCCAAGTCCGAGGATGAGGTTTCCAGCTTTAGTGATAGAAGGGGATTCGCTGCAGCAGCAGTCGATCACCTTGCTCATCGGATATAGGTGCCAGTATTCAGGCTGTCCCACTTTGTTGATCCAGTCGGCTTCTTTGGCCTCATGAAGAAGGAGCCAGTCGGCCTTAAGCACTCCTTTGGCTTTCCCTCGTAGGACGTGAGAGATGATCTGTCGCTGGTATAGGCGGAAGAAGTTGAGGAGCTCGTCTTGTTCTGATGGGGGTGCCTCGTTGAGCATAGTCCTTTCGCCTCCATGATTCTTAACCACGAAGGCCCTGAGGGTTTCTGCGACTCCGTAGGACATGCCAAGCTCCTCTACGTATGTCTCGAGGGACCCGCGGTTTGCCTGGCTGAAAGATACCTCCGGCTTGTATGTCTTCATCGAGATACCCTTCATGGCTAGGATGTCGGACGGGTCATCGTAGATGAGGACGTCAGGTTTCTCCCTGTTTCCGGGTTTCTTAGCTTTGAAATTACCGTAACCCTCGGTGTCGCAGCATTCCTCCACGATCCACATGCAATCCGGGTCACGGCGGTTAATCTTTTCGATAAGGGCCTGTTCGGCGTCTAATCCTCTGTGTGCCGCTTCAGACTGAACGTTGGAGAGCTTATCATCGATCTCGAAGGAAACTCGCTCTGTAAGCGCCCTGAATTTCTTCCAGTCGGTTGATTCTGCCAGCACCTTGCGTGGATGAATCTGGATTTGGAGATAGTCTTTGAACCGGGTGTCTCCGGCATACAATCCTCCTCCGTAGCGTTTGAGAATTATGCCGTGGCTGAGTTGTACTTGTTTTGCGCCACGATCTGAGGCTCTTACATCGGTTGTCGAGAGCGCTTGCATCAGATCTGATGCTGCGACGTAACTCCATGCCTGTTCAACCGGCTTCTTTTTATCCCAAAAAGCGAAGAGATTCACACGGTCGATACCGATTTTATTTCCGTCTTCAGTGATTTCTTCGCCCCTTCCAAGTAGGGCTCGTTCCAAGAGCGTTGTCCTGTGGTTTCTCAGTAGGCGAATTAGATTAGCCTGATTTCTGGAGCTTAGGTCTTTGAAGTAGGCGTACCCCTTGTCGAGTTCTGCGCCTCTTGCAAAGTCTCTTCTCAGTGCGTTTTTCGGCTGGGTGGTGCCGGTAAATATTTTAAGGATCCGTACCAATTCTTCCGGAAATCCTTGGTCCGCTCGGTAGGAATCTACGGATTTACGCTCAACCTGATTCCCCCCTCCAGACCCTGCGCTTATCACGGCGACGGCTATCGTTACGTCCGTTTCATGGAATGAAACTTGTACGTCGCTCTTAAGGCTGCCTGTGACTTTGAAGATGTTTTTAATGGTGAGTCCCACGTGAGCGGGGACTTCGCGGTCGAAAGTTCTTGCCAGGCTGTCGCAGGCGAAGAGCAGGGAGGGGTTGCCGGATTCAAGCAGTGCGATGAACTGGTCAACGGCGTCTGAGCCTTTCTCTGCATTACTTTCGATGTCTTCCATCTAGTGTATTGTTTCTAGATGGGGTTTTGGGTCAATCTTACTTAGCCGTTTCGAGCCAATGACTCTTGATCTGGGAGAAGATGGACTCGACGACGTTTACCACGACGCTGTTGCCAAACTGTTTGTAGCGTTGAAGTAATGGAACATCTTTTGTGCTTACGTCCATCCCCTTGAATCCCATGGCTTCCGCGCACTCTGCGGGCGTTAACTTTCGCGGTTTTCCGTCAATTAGGTAGGCTCCGGTCTTTGACGCAACACCACCTCCATAGGCCGAGAAAGTGATTGCATGACCCTTGATGGAGTAGATTCGCTCACCTTGTCCGCCTTTCCCGAATGTCCCAATACGAATGGGCTTCGGCGCACTCCTGATCGCCAAAGGATTTTTCACGTATTTTGCAGGCCTGTTAACTACAACCTTTTTCCACAGCGGGTCACTTTTCTTGAGCTTACCGACGATTGATTCTAGGTACTTTGGCTTAGTGCCGTTATTTTTACCTAGGTTTGATAGTAGTTTAACCCAGCTCGACCATTTCTCTTCATTGGTGATCAGGTCATTTCTTACGGCAACGATGTAGACGCGCTCACGCTTGGTCGGTGCACCGAAGTCGCTAGCGTTAAGTACTACGGACGACACCTTGTAGCCGGTCTCTTGATTGGTATCACTTAGCATCGTTACCTCCAGGGCACCCTTGACGGCCTTGTATGTCTCCCCGTTGTCGTGTCGTGCGAAGTTCTTTACGTTTTCGAGGAAAAGAATTTCCGGCCTGTGGAACTTCGCGATTTTGTATATCTCAAAAAAGAGAGAACCTCGAGGATCCTTGAACCCTCTCTGCAGTCCTGAGATGCTGAAAGCTTGGCAGGGGAACCCGCCGCAGAGTACTTTATGGCTGGGTATTTCAGCCAATTTATCATCAGACTTTGTGAAATTTGTGATATCCCCGAAAGGGTATTGGCCAAAGTTGATGAAATAGGCCTTACGCGCATATGGGTCCCACTCGCTGGTGAAGAGACAGCTGCCGCCGACGTTTTGACCTGCCAAGCGAAAGCCGCCAATCCCGGCGAATAAATCGATAAAGCCAAAGCCGTTTTGCGTTTCTTTTCTAGCGAGTCTATGATTCATGTTGGTGTATTCCTCGGGAGTAGGCTCATCCCTTCCTCCCGCATATTTCTTTACAATTTTATCATAGAACTCTGGTAGGTGATCGCGATGCGTGAGTCGTGCCAGGTCTTCGGGGTCTACTCGACGGCTGGGGATGGATGCCTTTTTTTTGCCTTTGGGTGCCATAAATCACGTGAACATATGCACAGTATCAGTTTTGTGTCAACCGTGCCCTGGCTGTCGATGGCAATGTTTATGGTTGGTATTTCTTACTCACGGCTAGTTATTCGTCGCGAACGTCGCACTGTTTGGCGGTTGAGTTTGGTATTCAGTGACTTAATTTTGCGTTGATGAGCACCTACGAATATAGCCCCTCTACGGCCAAGGCTTTTGCCTTGGATGATAGAATTCATCTTCCGAGGTTTCAGCGAAAAATAACATGGGATGCTTCTCGGGATTTTGTTTTGGCTGTTAGTGTATTCAAGGGCTATCCTTTGGGGGTGGTGGTGCTCAACGAGACAACAAGTCCGGAGGCCGGATTGATCAAATGGTTGCTGGATGGAAGACAGCGCCGGACTGCTTTCATTCAGATGCTCGAAAATCCCGAGAACTTGTATGATTGGGCACGTAAATTTCTGAGAATTAAAAAGGCGGATACTGAGGCCGAGATTATTGAAAAGTTTTGGCAAAAAATCCGCGAACAACTTGGATCCGACGTAGAAACTTCTGAAAATTCTTCGGACGCTGAAGGGACGGTCATTATTGAGCAGGATTCAGATGGTGATCCGCAGCAGATGGATCAAGTTGATGAATCGACGCCTAGTGAAGTGTCCGCGCAGAAGCCGGTATTGATGAGCGGAGACAAGACTATGGGCCACTTGGATGAATTGCTTGAGATTATCCTATCAGTGCATCCCAAGCAGGTTGTTGCCTCGAACTTTTCTCGTCCATTCTACTTCAAGAAAATAGCCGAGCACCTAGATTACGTTGACGGTAAGCGCTTGAGTGGCAAGGAGCTGACAAAACTACTTTCTGGCTATGCCAGGAGTCATCCATTGGCCTCAGAGTGGTCTTCGGAAAGCTTCGCTGACTACGTTGTCTCTGAGTATCGACTCAGGAAGAAGGAGGATGTTGCCAAGGTTTTGAAGACTTCAGTTTCCCAGAACTGGAGCCTGATTCGACCTCGCATTGGTGTGGTGATGAAAATCAGCAACAGACTTGAGATGGCTAAGATCGGGCTTGTTTCTCTTCATGACGCAACTCATCGAGATGCGCAGTATACGTTCAAAATTATCAATACCCAGGGTGTTCCGCTTTCGGCGGCGGAGGTTTCTTCGGCAGATCCGTATTGGAACATCAAGGTCGCGAACCCTTCCGAGAAGTTGATCGCCAGCAGCAAATCCTTCTACGACTCAATCGGTATCAAGCATTCGACTGACTTCGTTAGATGGGATTCTCCGGCGACCCTTCTTTACTCTCTTGGCTCATCGGGACGCTTTGCGATGTTCAACGCTGTCTCTGGTCTGTCTGCGGAAAAGTCGCCCGGCGAGTCCGAGGACAACATTAATTACGGATTCAAGCTTATGTCGGCCATTCACCTTGGTTCCGTCAATAGGACTGAGATCAGCGAACTACCGAAGATAGCTGCCCCTCGCATCAGTTGGGCTACCGCCGCCGACGACTTGGTTGACGATTTTTCAGAAATGGGGAAGGTTCTTCTTGATAGTAGTTACTTCAGTGCGATGAAGTCTTGGGAGCTAAGCTTGAAGGCTCGCTATGGAGATACGCCTTCAATCTGTGTGGCCACGCTTCTATACAAGGATTGGCTGCGCAAGGAGAGGCCGGCGGCCAGGGGCTCGAGAAAGCATAATCAGTTCTCCAAGAACGCCTTTTTCGAATTTGACCGGCTCGCCTTCGAGTCGATTTCCAAGAAGTGGAAGAGCGCGAGTGACACCGTGCTTTCTGATAAGTTGAAGCAGTTCGACCCCAGCGGACCTGAATTGTTTACGCCCGTTGATGAAGGTGAGTGGTATCGTCTGCTTGTGGAGATGTTCGATCATCACACTGTGGGCGGGGTCTCGATCGGCCAGAAGCCGCTCAGTGGCGTATTCGAGGTTTTCCTTGGGCATTTTGTTTGTGTCATGGGATTGAGTGTCGAGCCTCAGGATGATCCAGCCGGCTTCTCGGTTGACCATGTCGTGCCGCAGTCTGTCTTTGAGGCTTCTCCTCGAAAGTTTGAGGGTATTCGTTTGGGTAATTTGGTGCCTATTCCCAAGCGTCTTAATTCCATTAAGAATAATAAAGTCATCGCAAAGATGCCCGAGGCGGACTCCATGCGTTACTCGAAGTACTCCTCTTTGGATCACTCCACGCTACTTACTTTTTCTGACTGCAACAGCATGGGGGACATTTCCGCTCTTCTAAGGCCGATCTATATCGATAGATTTTTAGCCAAACGGCGTGAACTTATTAATCGTTAGTGCTGAATGACCAATCCTTACTCAGCCCTGATTCCTTATTCAGTGGTTGGGTGTTGTCACGCTTTGTACCAAGTTGAATTAAATGTCTGCTTCGCCTATTCCAGTAGTAGATCTCTTTGCCGGCCCTGGCGGGCTGGGGGAGGGCTTCTCGCGCGTGGAGGATGGCAAGGCTTTCCGGACCATTATCTCGATCGAGAAGGATCCCCACGCGATAGAGACGCTCAGGCTGAGGGCCTTCTACCGAGCGTGGATGCGTCATCACCGTAAGGTTCCTCAGGCCTACATAGATCTACTGGCTTCCGATAGCCTCGTTGCCAAGCAGGCTGCTCTGGCTGAACTGGCCAAACTCCCCGAATGGTCCGAGGCCCATGGGGAGGCATGCCATCTTGAGCTGGGGAAGGATAACCTATTGATCCATTCCCTGATCAAGGAGCGCTTGGGCAAGACGAAGACCTGGGTGCTGATCGGTGGTCCGCCTTGCCAGGCTTATTCCCTGGTAGGGCGTTCTCGCATGCAGAACCACGATGGCCTTAAGGCCGACCACCGTCACTTCCTCTACAAGGAGTACCTTGCCATCATTGAGAGGTTCGAACCTGCGATCTTCGTCATGGAGAACGTCAAGGGACTCAATACGGCCAAGGTCGCCGGTAAGCCTATTCTGCCTGCCATCCTCAAGGACCTACGGGGCGCCGGTAGTAAGGGGTATGAGCTCCATTCGCTTGAGGCAGAGGAGGGTGCCTTGCCCGGCATGGGTTCCGACGACTTCCTGATCAAGGCCGAGCGCCATGGCGTACCGCAGACCAGGCACCGTGTGATCATCGTCGGCGTCCGCAAGGACCTGAAGGTGATCCCTGAGCCTCTCCTTGCCCGTAAGCCTGTCACCGTCGCCGAGGCCATCGGCGACCTGCCTTCGCTCAAAGGCTTGGATTCCGGGGAAGAGCGGAAGGACTATAGCGCCAAGCAAAAGGGACAGCCATTGACGCACGCCAAGGACTTGCGGGGGAGCCTTCCCAACAGCCTCTTCGCCTTCCTCTCGCCCTTGTCCAGCCAGTTGGATGAGGTTCTGTTGAACCACCAAGCCCGCTCCCACATGAAGGAGGACTTGGAGCGCTATGCTTGGTGGGCGGCCGAAGCCAAGAAGACCGGTAAAAGCCCGACCCTTCATGATAGCGTGCCCAAGGCGCTCCTGCCTAAGCATCAGAACGTCCATGACGATAGCCCGATGGTCTTCGCCGACCGTTTCAAGGTACAGCTGGCCGACAAGCCGAGCGGTACGGTGACTTCGCATATCTCCAAGGACGGCCACTATTACATCCATTACGATCCGGCCCAGGCCCGCAGCTTCTCTGTCCGCGAGGCCGCCCGGATTCAGACCTTCCCGGACGATTACTTCTTCATGGGCAACCGGACGCAGCAGTATCACCAGGTAGGTAATGCTGTTCCTCCTTATCTTGCCTATCAGATCGGTCAGCGGGTTTGGGCGGTACTTAGGGGCTGAATTAGAAGTGCCAGACGTCAGCGGCGATCTCAGCCAGCTCTTCGCATCGGGACTTAAGGGTCTTGGCGTTAAGGCTGGAGATCTGGTGCTTACCGTTGAATTCGAGGTTAGTATTGATACGTCCGTTCGCGGCCAGGAAGACATTACCGAGGCTATTGATCAATTCTCTGAATTGTTCCTCATCCTTGAAACTGTATCCCACCCGGACGGTGTCGTCGTAGTCAGAGGGTTTGAGTTTGATGCCTCTTTCAAGGGAGTAGCCTGCCGTGACCAGCGGAATGTGCTTATAGTCGAGGGCGCGATTGGAGTTGGAAGGGTGCTTGATTGCATGGTGGATCCGGCTGGTGATCGCTTTGGACACCTTGGCCTCTCGGAACATGTCCCTGAGCATCAGGTTATCAATGAACTCATCGCGCGAGGGGGCGTCCTTGAGTTTCTTGAGCTCGGCGATGATGCCGGCCTCCACTTGCTTGGGGGTCTTTCCAAGCGAACCTTTAGTGATTTTTTTAGCTAGATCTGCCAGCGGGTGCTCGATGCTGTTTGCCCGAAGATTGCAGACTTTCCATCGCAGATGCAGTTTCTCGAACACGAAGGCGGCTCTCTGCATCGCATCTTCGAGCTCATCGGCATCTTCGAAGAGCGAGGCAACTGCCAGAAGGGCAGGGCGACTGAGCTTGGCCTGAAGGCTGTTTAGTGTCTGAAGGAAATCGAATGGAATGACTCCCGAGGATGGATGGCTGTATTTATAGTCATTGAATGCCCGGTAGGCACGGAGGGATCTCTCGAGTTCATGGATGTAGTTCTCGTGATTCTCAGGATTTTTAGATAGCTCATCGTTGTAGGCGTCGAACAGGTCGTCCTTGAGGATGTGGCCATGTGCTGAGATCCAGTGGCTGCGGAGAAACTCGTTCCTCATGCTGTCCGAATCGGAAGCATCCGTTGAGGCGAATGCGGTCGCCAGGGAATTCTTCTCTCCTTCGAAGAATCTTTCCGTTCTGTCTGTGGCATCTTGTGATGTTCCGTGGCTATAAAAGGCGCTCATCACGAGTTCCCACGATTCAAGCTTGGTGCCGCTGGCATTGATGGAAGCGAAGACGCGCATCCCTTCCTTCCGCTCATCGGTATCGATGATGACCAGTTTGATGCCATCGATGATTGTCTCGAGAATCAGGGACGCCTCGATCGGTTGCTGTCCGTTCTTGGGCTGAATAAAATCGCTGATCTGTCTGTCCAGGGTTTCATTCGCCTGCACGATGAGATGAGAATTAAATTCCTTTTCCCACTTTTGGTTCTTTTTCTGATCAGGGCCAAACGGAGCCAGATTGGGTTGCTCTTTGGTCGCGATCTCGCGGAATGCCTGTCGGTCGTCGCATGGCAGGTTCTTCTGCTGCTTATGAAGGATGACCGGGTTGACGCCATCGACGGTCAGGAGCTTGCGTACGTCTCTCTTGAGCTTCTCGTTGCCGGACACTTTTTTGGACAGACAGTTGAGCAGTACTGAGAGGGTCGTTAGACGTTGTTGGCCGTCAACTAGGTCAGTTACGCCGGTTTTAGTATCATGAGAGAGGACGATCGAACCTAAGAAGCATGAGCGATCTTTGGCACCTTCGCGTAGACGAAGTCCCTCTAGGATATCAGTGAAGAGGTCTTCCACGTATTCGTCCTGCCACTTGTAGGCCCGTTGGTAGTTGGGGACGATTAGCTTACGGTACTTCGTGAAGAACTCACGAAGGGTCATTACTTTTGCGTCAAGGGGCATATTAGGTCAGTTTACTTCGTCGTAGCAGTGAATGGCGAAAGCGTTGGCTTTTCCGGCATTTTCTAAGACGTCGAGGTCAAGAATGCTAGCCCTCAGTCGCAGGTTCTTGACGCCCTTGCGGAAGGAATCACCCTTAGGTTTCTTCTTGGTAGACTCGATGTGGTGCTTGGCGATAGCGCGGCAGATGCTGGGGTGTGAAGCTAGTTCTGGGCGCTCCATTAGCTGTACGAGGTCATCCTCCCCTAGTTTTGTGAGCAGATGATAAGGGGCTGGCTTATTCTCTTCATCCTTAAGGAGCTCGGCTCTCCACCATAAACGTGCAAACGCATGCCTCTCTGGCCTGTCCTGGGTGAGCCAACGCTCCGATGGCCTATCTGCGGGTTTACGCAGATCTTCCCATCTCCAGGCGACCAGATTAGGCATATAGTGGCATGAGAGCGCGTTCCAGATTCCTGCTTTGCTCGCCTCATTCCGGGTCAATCCCATGCGCCTATGAAGGATTGCTGCCCACGTTTCATCGGATTCCACTCTCTTGTCGCGGTTCTTGGGGTACCCAAGTGCCTTTGCGGCGGCTAATAGTTCTGCGTAGATGTCGTCCAGCTCTTTGTCCGAGACCTGCACGCCGATCTTACTATATTCGAACATTTCTTCAGAGAAGAGGGTTTTACGCTGAACCTCTAGTTCTTGGATAGGCTGCTTGACCAGGGTGCAAAGCCTTTGCCAGTCGCTCCCCACGGCCATGTCTTTGTCGACGGGGTGGAATTGTGGGTATAATTTCATGTTAGTCGTGCAGCGCGGTGAGCGGGAGCTTGGATTGGAGGATGGCCTTAACGATTTCCGGGTTGTCGTGGTATCGCTTGGCAAGGCTGCTTGCGCTAACGGCGGTGTAGTTAATTCCGAAATGTAAGTTGAGGAACTTCTGGATGTATTGGCCGAGCGTTCCATCCTCGTACTTTTCGCGAGTGAGATCATCCGCATTCCTGACTGCATGCTCGAGCAGTGAAAGGGCGACGCCATGATAGAGCATTTGCATCGCTGTTTCGTCCGGGTTTCCTTCGCCTGGTGGATCGATACGATGGATGAAGCTTTTGTTCAGGCTGTTTAGTACGAGACGTACTCTTGAAGGACTGCCGTGGAGCGAGGTCTTACTCCAATCAACCCTCCATGCGGCTAGCTTACCTCCTTCGGAGTCCTTGAACTCCTCCATGGTCGTCGGGAACATCGCCCCAAGTCCTTCAAGGAAGTAACGCTCTTTGCGTTCCCAGAGGATGGATGCTTGCTGCTGCGGCGTGAAATCCTCGTTCTTAGCCCCCATTTTCTCGAGGCAGATGAAGTATTCGAGAGAAAGTTGTTCAGCGATCATGCCGGCCGGGATAGTGAGTACGATTTTCACGTCTCTTCCTTTCGCGCCATCTAGCGGTGAAGATTGTTCGCTGATCGTGAAGCGGGTGGTCCTGCAGCGGCCACGGGCGACGAAGACTATCCTGGCGTCTTTGCTTAGCTCAAGTAACTCAAAGATGTCCGGGCAACTGATGCTTGCCGTGATTTGAAAAGCAAGCGGACGGTCGCAGGTGTAGCCTTTGACGAAGTCGTTAGGCCGCACTTTCTCATCTGTTCCTCTGCTTACCTCAATTCTGACTCCGGCAAAGTCTGCCGGTAGCGTATTGAAGGGGGATGCGCTGATCTTTGGCATATATTATTTAAGATTGATTTCGACCGTTAGGCCAAAATTTTCCGCGTTTCGGATGATGAGGAGGACCTTTTTCCCGATGATGTCTTTGTTGATGGCTAGATCGTTGTCGGAAGAGAGGAGGGACTTTTTTGTCGGCGCTTTCTCTGGGGGCTGGAACCAGCCGATTACCTTACCGGTCTTACCGTCGTCGATATCCGTCGACTCGCCGCCGAGTAACCTAGCCGTGACGCTGACTTCGACTTTAGTGGCGCTGCCGATGTTCTTTGGAATAGCGACTTCCACGAAGACGCATTTCTGGTTTTCGTATTTACCGAGCCTCGAATTGAATTTCAACGCACCCTTTGGGGGGCGGTCAGTCGGGGGTGCGTCAGGGCGAGGTCCTGGACCTTCCGTCGTACTTCCGCCTGCGGCTTCGCCGGCTCCCCATAGGCTGCCCAATGCAAGGGCGACCCTTCCCATGCGTCCCGAACTGCCTGTGTTGCTCGTTGAGGCTGGCGCGACGTGTTGGGCGACGAGGCTACGCACCGTCTGCAAGATTCTTGCCGCGCGCGGGCTTTTGACCGCACTCCACTCGTCGTGAGCAGCTGGCTCGCTGTTCTTAACTTCGCTCCTGATTTCTTCCGCCTTGGGGCCGGCAGGGTGGAGGAAAAAGACGGCACCATACTCTTGGGACGGGCGCGCGCATGAGGCCATCTCGGCGTATCGGATCACCTGGCCTGGTCCACGGACGAGCGCGACGTGGTTGGAGATGGCAGGTGCGTCGCCGGTTGACCATAGAAGCGAGGCAATGGGGTGGTTGAACACCAGCGATTCGGTGACAAAGGTAGGCCTTTCTTCCTTGTTCGTCTTGTAGATGGCCAAGTAACCATAAGACTCATCTTTCCACCTGACTTCTTTCAGGTAAGTCTGCGGATCGGGTACGAAACTTGAATCAGCAATCTTCTGCTGGATCTGCTCAAAAGCAAAGGCATAGTATTTAAAGGGACATGCCTCAATACTGTTCGGTAGTTTGATGATTTCCCCGTCATGTTGAATCTGGCAGATGAGCTTTCCGTTCTGTTCGCCTGAGCCCAAGAGCCTAGGCCAGTACCACGCGACGAGCGACTCTTGGAAAGCTTCTGCAAGTTTGGCGCGTCCCTGGGCGGTGGAGGCAGGGTTCCCTTCTTTGTCCATGCTTTGGAACACGGGGTCGATGATCATCACCGCGGTCCCGGTCTCATTCTTGCCAAACGGTTGGAATCCGATCGCAGCAGCCAAGGCGTCGGCTTGATCGCCAGTAAGCGGTTGGTTGAATTTAGTCTTAGCGGTCGACGGCTTTACCCCCCACCAGTGACGTCCGGTGCAATGATGCTGTTCGAAGCAGTCGCGGTTGAGGGTCATGCCCATCAGGCGGGAGACAGGCTTTCCGTGCTCGTCAACGGTGTGGCTGAACGTGATGAGAGTCTTGGCGCCGCTGAACCGGAAGAAGACAGATTTTCCGAAGCCGAACCCGCCCCCGTCGTTGTTGGCATGGGAATCTTGTCCGATGTTACGTACGAATGAGACGAAATTCCTTTTCTTTCCTCCTACGTCAGCCTCGGTCGGTCCAGCCAGTCCTGCGGTGCCTGTGTCGCGTACGATCACGAAAGCCTTTCCTTCCTCTGTCTTTTCCTTGAGTTGAGTGATCAGTTCGTGCGCGATCTTGTCTCCGGTAAAGACAGACGTGGAGATTGTTTTGGCCTGGGCCGCCGTAAAGGCTCCAATGTTGATTGAATAATAAACGTCATCTTTGCTATCCTTGTCCAGGCGGGCATCCCAAGAATTCTGGGCGGTTTCCCGGACGAACTGCGAGTAGTCGTCTAGGTTGGGTACGCCCAGCAGCCTCGTCGCTTGCATGAAGTCAAATCCACCCAGCGGACTGATGACTTCGGTGAAGAGGGAAAGCTTGCTCATTTGAAGGAACGTAGGATTTGCTTGCTCGCCAGATCTGAGAGCGCGAGTTCGCTGGCGATAGACAGGTCGATCTTGTACTTTAGGCCCGATACTCCGTTCGGGAGGACGTTTCCGTGGAAGGACAGGGGGGTGATCCTTGGGAACCCGTCTCGGATTTCATAGTAGGCCGATTCGTGCTGGGAAAATGCGCGTGTCGTATCTTGAAGCTCTGCCGGCTTGGCTCCGAGCTTGAGGATGTTTTCCTCGAGGGTGGTCTTGCTGAGTCCAAGCGCGGCAAGTTCGTTGATCAGGCCGGGCAGGTGAATCAAACCGTCAGGGGTATTCTCGAGCCTGATGAATCGGAGAGTGAGAGAGCCATCGTGGGGCGCTTCGAGCTGGGTCGAACCATTGATGGATACGATCGAGCCAGGGGTAGTCGTGACTTTGACTTCCAATGCAACGCTTCCTTTTCGGAAATCGTGGCGCTCGCCTTCGAATCCTTGCCAGGCTTCGATGCATTCTGGGCCGCACTCTTTCGCCAGATCGCGTAGCGTGAGGAGTTCGCCGATAAGTCCGGAGAGCTTCTGTGCGTCTAGGCCGTTCTTGTTCTTAAGGAACAGCTCGCTCCATTCATCAAGCGCCGCGCAGACCTTGGCTTTGGTTTCTCCGGTCCCGGTCAGGTATTTTCTGACGATGGACTGGGTCAGCGAGGCGAAGAGGTCGCGAGAGAAGATTTCATCTGCTTCTACCACGACCCAGGAGTGATCCGCGCCGGAGTCGGTGGCAAGGATGGTGGCTTTTACGCCACTGCTTTGCCAGAGAGCCTTTTTTTGCACCGATTTCTCAATGCTTTTCAGCCATAGCGAAATCGTGCGATTCTCATCCATGCTGAGACGGGCATCGTAGCCAACGTCGTGACCTAGCTCCAGTTTCTGGAACTTAAGCACACCTTTGGTGGGGGTGGCGACAAGGTCGATGGTTTCGAGCGATTCGATGATCGCTTCGAAGGTTTCGGCTGCTGTTTTCATGCGATGGTCTTTTCGTTCTCGTCTTCGTCTTCGATGACAGGGGTAGGCGGAGTGATCGTCACGCTGACGTAATCATGCTGCCCGGCCGCCTTCGGGTTACCCGGGAAGTAGATGGCGATGCCAATCGGGTCGGCGGCCGCGTCCATGTCTAGTCGGGTTAAAGACTTCCCCTTTTGTGAGTCCTTGTGGATAGGGTAGAGTACGATTAGACCGACGCCGTTCTCGTAGCTGCCACGTACTTCCTGCCTGCTGGAGGCTTTAGACTGCGCCTCCATCGCGATGGGGTCTTCAGCGTCGGCAAAGATATCTTCGCGGGTCGAAAGATTCTGCACATAGGCGAAGGGTTCTTCGCCGTAGTTCTTGCTTCGCGGAAGCTGTAGTCGGTTGATCGGGAGTCCTGCCAGCTTGAATCCGGAGTTATCGTCATCATTGCGCGTCTTGATGGCGAGGTTCCAAGTGACGCACCTTCCTTGTGCGTTCTGTCCGGCGATGTACTTCTTGAGGATGGTCGCATCCAGTTTCTGGTTCTTCGGATGGAATGCATAATCCTCGAGGAATTTGATGATTTCGCCCTTATCCACTCCGCGAGCGAGTAGGTGCTGGCTTCGTCGCGTGAACTTGTCCGCGCCGCCCACCCTGGTGATTAGGCTTTCCACGGCCTTGATGTTTTTTTCGAGGGCCGCCTTGTCTTTTCTGAAAAGGAAAGTGGAGTTCTCCATGTGACCGCTGTAGTCAATGGAGCACTGCTTGGCGTAGATGAGCTTGGCACGAGCCGTAATCTGCATGCCTGGACATTGTCTGATGCGGAGCCCGACTTCGGCGGGCGACTTGCCGGTCATGAAGGATTGCAGCTCGTTGAACATGTCCTGCTCGACGCCGGAAAGACGACGGAACTGATCCTCCATCTCGGCGGTCATCCAGACTCGGGGCATGTCTTCGTAGTGCTTTCGATATCCGAACCAGCGACCCATCTGGAGAAGGGTGTCGTAAGCGGAAGACTTACGGACGAAGTAGGAAACGGTGAGCCCTTCAAGCGTGATGCCACGGGAGAGCGTATTGCCACCGATCACGACTAGGACGCGCCCCTTATTCTTTTTGTCGTATTCGGCGTTGAGATTCGAGGCTTCGTTAGGGCTGCTGTTGCTGACGATGACCTTGATGCCATCGAAGAACTCCGGCGTCATTTCCTTGGAGAGGTCCTGCCAGGTTACCTTCGGGTTTTTGCATCCGATCTGTTCCTGTTGGACTTTTTCCGACTCCTCATTCCAGTGCGTTTCCCATCCGCCCGGGTTTTTTGCGAAATCAGCCTTCAGTGTTCGGAGCAGTTCATCCATCTTAGGCTTAGTCATCCGATGTACTCGGACCCAGGGTGCCGTATTGACCAGCATTGACTTGAATTCCGGATCGCGCCCCGACGATTTTTCTCGGGCGATTCGGGCCGCAGAATTAAGAAGGAAGTAGCGAGTTGCTTCGACTAGCGACGGCGGTGTTTCGAATGAGAAGGTGTCCATTGCTGTCCGCGCAGCCGGGCAAACTTGGTCGGAATCCTCTGGGGTGATCGTCCGTACGATGTCGTTTCCTTCAGCGCCTAGGTCATGAGGTCCTTCGGAATCCCGGCCAAAGATACGTTCCGGGCCGAAGTATTCAGGATTCAGCGGAAGCGCGAACAAGAAATCCCGTGGGTAAAGGTCCTGTGCTTCCGCATCGGGGTTGGTTAAGACGTTCGCAAAGGGCGTAGCGGTATAGCCGACATAGCTTACCTTGGGTAGCATAGCGAGGATGTCGCGAATCTCCCCGTTGATCCTTGCCGGGTCTTCGTCAGGGCCTCTGGTATTGATGGAGGCGTTGTCACACTCGTCGTCAACGATGAGCACCGGGCACATTTCCTTTTCGATGTCAGGAATTCCGGTGAACCATCGGCGCAGGCGGGTGAGTACCGTCACGTTCTTCTTGATGACGGCGATGACTCGTACTCCCGGATTGGACATCGTATGTGACGCTGTCCCGATTTCATTGAACTCACCAAGCGGATCGACCCGAAGGGTGACCGGATCGCATTTGGCTTGGGTGAGCCAGCGCCATTTTTTGTCATCAAAGCCGATGAGCTCATTCTGGAGCCGTTCCTGGGTCTGGTAGCGAAGCGTGTTCGTCGTGCCGGCGAGGACGATGATCATTCGATAACCGACGTCTCCTGCCTTCGCCAGCAGCCCCATGAAGTTGGAGGTTTTACCGCTCTGTACGCGCCCTACGACCAGGCCTTGGCGACGGAACTGCCTCGTCGAAGGGCTGCCAAGGTTACTGGTGATGCGATTAGTGTCGGAATGGATCTGTTCGACCGTTTCAGGCGTATATCCCTTCTCGACCAAGCGAGCACGGTATCTCGGCCAAAGATGGTCGTTATCCATCGGTCCGGGATACCATCTTTCGTCACGGGTCAGTGGGCCGACGGCGATTCGTGGGTCGCGCTCGACATAGATTTTTGCGAGACGTTCGCGGACGACATCCGCGGCCGCCTTCGAGCGTTGCTTGGCAACATCCTCCTGAGTTCCGTTTTCGATGAGCTGCTGAAGCAGTTCATTCTCGGCTTCGTCGACCGTTTGCCCGGACTTGACGCCGGTCATTACGGTGCGGATGTTTCCTTGGAGGGCTAAGTTGGTCATGGGGGTCGGTTTGTTCTGCCTTAATACAAGGCAAGCGCAAGCCTGTGGGGTGGCTGGTTTTATAAATAATATGAACTAAGGGGTGGCTTCCCCGGGGCCGGGGTTGCTATGTCGGTATGCCCTCGGGTAGCCTTGCCTATCTGGTTTCGATCCCCCATGACGGATTCATGGCCCGCTGCATCCCTGATTTCATCGAAGACAAGGAAGAGACCCACCCGGAATGGGTGTTCTTCGAGCGACTGAAGGCCGAACTGCCAGACGAGTTCGTGGTCATCCCGAGCCTGGAGGTCGCCGCCCGAAGGGACCAGCAGGAGTCCGAGGTCGATTTTGTGCTGCTTCACCCCCGTGGCCGCTTGGTCATCGAGGTCAAGGGCGGCAAGCTGCGCCGTAAAGACGGACGATGGGAACGTTGGAAGGGCGGGGTGTGGATTCGTGAGAACAAGTCCCCGTTCTACCAATCCCGCGTCAATAGCCACGCCGTCCGCGAATACCTGGAAGATCGCTTCGGTCGCGGCGACCCCCGGGCGGAGGCCCTCTTCGGCCGAGCGGTGGTCTTCCCGGATGCCATGCTCGAGGTGGACTCGATCGAAGCTGCGGACCAGATGGTGCTCGATCAATCCAATCTCGTCGGCGCAGGCAGCGTGCTTGCCGCCGTCCATAGCTTGTTTGACCAAGCTGAGAAGCAGTTCAAAGAGGGTCGCCAGCGTAAGGACCTGAAGACCCAGCAGTACGAGGCCAAGCAGGCCCAGGAAGCCGGTCTCACGCCTCGTCCGGTCGTCGAGCTGACGCTCGATCAAATCCGGCTGCCGGACCCGCTCACGGATGCTCAGATCCTGCAGATCGCCGACGCGCTCCGTCCGGACTTGATGATGGTCCCCAATCTCTCGGCCACCGATGTGGAACGTGAACTGATCCGTCTTTCTGCTAGCCAGCTGCGCACGCTCGACACGGTCCAGGGCAGCAAGCGCCTTCGCGTCGTCGGCGGCCCGGGCTCAGGGAAGACGCTTTTGGCGGTAGAGGTCGCCCGTCGCGAACTTCGCGAGCGCCCGGGCTCAAAAATCGGACTGGTCTGCTTTAATCGTAGCCTCGGTTCGTTCCTTGGCGAGGTCGCCCGCTCCGAAGGGTTGCTGACGGCGGTGACGGGTTCTTTCTATGTCCACGTCGATCGCCTGCTGGGGGACGTAGGCCGCGCCGACGGTGATGTGGCCTATTATCACCAGCGCGTGCAGCAGGCCAACAATTCCGCGAAGGCTCTGGCCGAAGACGCCAAGTTCGATGTGCTGATCGTCGACGAAGGACAGGACTTCCGTGATGATGGCGATAAGCTGGCCCTCTTGGACGGCTTGCTCAAGGGTGGCTTCGCCAAGGGCCGTTGGCGCTGGTTCGAGGACCTCAACCAGATCCTGACCCCTGCTTCTACAGAGAAGCCTTCCGCGGTCTTGACTGAGCTGACCTCCGTATTGGATGACGCCGGGGAATACGTCCTGAAAGGTAATTGGCGTAACACGGCCCAGATCGCCGCCCGTGTCAGCGCCGCGATGGGGCTAGACTATGAGCCGGATGGCTTGGCCCTCGAGGGGCCTGAAGTGTTCACGGCTCCGCTGATGCCGGGCAAGGAGTTCGCGATGCTCGAGGCCTTGGTGCAGAAGAAGTTAGCGCCCGAGATCGCCACCCGCCAGTATTCCCCCGAAGACATCGTCGTCCTGAGCATGCGCGGCGCTGGCAAGGCTTCCTTCGAGGGGCAGACCACCCTCGGCGGCTTCCCGCTGGTACCTTATGACCCCGTGGCGCCTCGCGTGCCTGGTGCTATACGGGCGACGTCCATCTTCAAGTTCAAGGGCATGGAGAGCCATGTCGTCATCGTGACCGACCTCGACCAAGTCGAGACCTTGCGCGACCGCCGCAAAGCCTACGTGGGCATGTCCCGTGCTCGCTATAAGCTCTTCCTCATCGCTACCGAGGCCGCCCTCGCGAACCTCAAGCGCACGTAGGCTATGCTTGGTCGGTCTCAGCATGCAGAAACCGCCCTTGGAGCGATCCGCGGGCGGTTTTTTCATGAACTCGGGGTCGCCCCACGCCGAATGCCTCGAAAGGGTGCGTCGTGGGGTGGTCCTTCGCTCAGTGAAGATGTTATGCCCGCCGCGACTCAGTCCGCAAGGCGTCTACTTAATGATGAGAGTGGAGGAAGAACCGTGCGCGTCCTTAGCGTTCCAAAGGTTGACCTGGTATTGGATACGCTTGGCGCGGGTGCGGTGCTCGAGTTCCGGGAGCGTCAGTAGTACGGCGAAAGGTTTGCCGTAGGTGTTCGCAGAATTGAGGACGACAAAGGCGAAGCGGAATTTTTCACCGAGCTTCGCGGCGAGGTCGTATTCGCGTTGGGTCGCGCCGAAGAAGAATCCGGCGAGGCCTGCGTCCTTGATCGGCTTCTTGGTGGTCTTCATCTCGACGAGCACGATCTGCTCCAGGTGGCGGGGAAGTGTGGACTCATCGATCGGCTCCGTCGCCTGCGGTAGCATGATCGCATCGAAGCTCTGTGGTCCGTAGAGTTTGGTGTCGCCGAGGCCGAGCGACTTGAGGATCGCCTTTTTGGTTTCCGTCGACGGTGCCTGGAACCGGTGATCCTTCAGAAGCACATCCTGCAGGCCTGCCTTCTCGACGACGCGGTTGCGCTTGCTTTTGCCATGGTCGCCGTGGTCTTCCACTCCCGCAGGATCTACCCGCCGGGAATTAGATCAAGATCTCGCACCCAGTTTTTATTTATCGATATGAGAACGGGGGCTGACGGGCATAAGGATGCTCCGTCGTGTTTTGTGAAGTTTGCTATCTGTTGATAGTCAGTTTCTTAGAGCAAGTCTGGTGGTTTTCCGAAAACCCCTGTCAAATAAACTTCAGAAATTTTCAGAAAAATGGATACATCGATTTTGTTCAATAAAATCAATGGTTCCATGCAGGTCGTCGTCCTTTTTTTCCGGGGGCTGATCGCCAAGAAATCTGAAAATTCTTAAAACATGCTGTATACTATTGGGGTGAAAGTACGAAGCGCCCAAGCCACCTCCCTCCGGACTAACCCCCGGAAAAGTCGCTAAAAACCGCCTCTAATCCGTTTTTGACAAGTTTTCCAAATCTCCCCGGTAGGGAGACAGCGACCACTTGTGCCTAAAAACAAACAAGTCCTCTTCCACTCCCCCCCTCTTATGCGTACCCCCACGTCCATGATCGCCACCCCCTCCACCTCCCTAGTAACCGTCCCCGCCCGGACGTTACTCACCCAAGCAGCCCTCCGGGAGCGCGTCGAGACGCTCCTCCGCCAGGACGAGCGCCTGCTACGCTCCTTCATTCCGTGCATGGAGCCCACCGGCTTCCGCGTCCAGGGCATCGACCAGACCGCGGCGATCCGCTTCACGGTCCTCCCCCTGACCGACAAGATCAACCGCGTTGAACTCGCCTTCCATAAGAAGGACGCCGAGCTCGCCGGCCTCCTGCTTGACCTGCTGATGCCGGAAGTCGTCGATGAATTCACCCTCGAGATCTTCCGTCGCGCCCACGCCGACAAGTCCCAGCCGGCCATCGTCGCCTGGCCTGAAGAGCTCCTCGCCGCCTAAGCCACGACAGTATCCTGTCGCGTAGGATAGCCCTAAGCCGCTACTAATGGTTATGGAAAATACTAGTAACTCTAACGGAGAGGGGGAGGGGCATGCAGATCCCCACCCCAGCCCGGATGTTAACCGTAAAATCCAAGTCCTGGTCGGCCTTTCCAAGAAGAATGGTTTCGTGACCGTCCAGAACATCAATGAGGTAATCCCGGACTGCGCCACCGACCCGGAACTGATCGAGAACGTCATGAACATCCTCGATAACCTGGACATCAAGCTCTTGGACGAGGACGAGGTCGAGGCCTACCGCAAGAAAGTCGAAGACTCCGGGTTGGATGAAGAGCGTGCCGAGCCGGTTAACGTGCCATACGATACTTTAGAGGTCTATCGTAAGCAGATCGGCAACAAGCCTTCGATGACCTACGAACAGGAGGTAGAGATGTTCAAGCGTATCGAGGATGCCGAACTTCGCGCCCAGGAATTCCTTTTCTCCTGTTGGCTCACCCTTCCTTACCAGCTCGACCTCGCCTTCAAGGTTCTACGCAAGGAAGTGCGCTACGACATGGTCGTAATCGACAAGAAGGTCGAATCCCGCGATGCGTATTACAAGATGCTCCCCAAGGCCACGGAGGAGTGCGCCAAACTCAAGTCCAAGCTCGATATGGCATGGCAGAAGTACCTCGACGAGACCGACGCTGCAATGAAGGCAATGGCTCGAGATAACTTCCGTAAAATCGAGCTGCCCCCCAGGGAGGGCTGCAAGGACGTGCTCCGCAAGTTCTGTTTCAAGATGAACCTACTCGAGGAATGGATGGAGCTGCCCGACATAATTGGAGATGTCGAGAAAGCCCATAAGCTTGTCCAATCGACCATGGGAGACCGCGGCCCGGTCGACGATCATAATGACGTCAAGCCTGAGATTTCCTCTACTCGCGCCCGCGAGATTGAGCTCCGCTGGCGCCTCACGCCGGCCGAGCTAGTCCACCTGACTCGCAACGTCCGTAAGCATCTCGATGAAGGAAGACGTGCGAAAGCCAAGATCGCCGAACATAACCTTCGGCTGGTCATCCTAATCGCCAAGAAATACGAGAATCGGGGTATGCTCCTCGAGGACCTCATCCAAGAAGGCAATATGGGTCTCGTTAAGGCCATCGAGAGATTTGAATGGCGACGTGGCTTTAAGTTCTCCACTTACGCGACCTGGTGGATCCACCAGTCGATTGCCCGGGGTATTGCCAGCAACGCTAAGACGGTTCGAATCCCATCACACATGGCCGAGAAGCTGAACAAGGTTCTACTCGTCCAGAAGCGTCTTGCCAGTAAGCTGCGCCGCGAGCCAACACACTACGAAATCGCTGAAAATTCCAACCTGCCTATTCATGTCGTAATGCATGTTTTGAAGTTGGCTGATTCGCAGGAGGCTTCCGGCTTACTGAATACTGATCCCAGTAGGCATGAGACCCCTGATGCTGGGGTTGAATCCTTGCAGCTGGGTTATGTCGAGGAGGCGGGCCAGGTTAATCCATCAAATGAAGTCGCGCGCAATCTGCAGCGTCAGAAGATTGACTATGTCTTGCGCTCGCTCACCGAACAGGAGAAGGACGTCCTTATCCTGCGTTTTGGATTGCTCGATGGTGTTGAACGGACTCTCGAGGAGATTGGTCAACATTTCAAGGTCACTCGGGAACGTATTCGTCAGATCGAAGCCAAGGCTCTTCGAAAGATGAGACATCCGACTCGTCTCCGCGCATTAATGGAGCTTCGCGAGGGGGGTGAATCGCTGAACGGTCCTGGCTTCGAGGATTTCACCCAAGATGACGAGAAGGACTGATTCTCCTCCAGATTTTTAAAGCTCATCGATTTGCCACAAAATAAATCATGTCAGCTATCGTAAAGTTAAAGTGGCATTCTCCCGGAGAGCAGAATGCCGTTCTGACCATGGAGTTGCTTCGTAATGGCGAAGCCTGGGGAGAAGATCTGCCTTTCGGGAACCCTCATTTCCGTTTCGGTAAGACTAAGGCCCAGCTGATCTTGGCAACGTGGGATGTAATCGGGGAATATGTGGGGTCGGTCGGCGCCAAGCCTCCACTATTCCAAGCGCAGGAGCGATACGTTCCAGATACGAGCTTCGTTACCGCTAAGGTGGTCAAGCAAGGTGAGTTCATCAACCGTGCCGGTATTCTGGTTGAGAAGCATTACTTGCAACTCAACTACGGCGAAAAGGTCTGGGGTTTTGGTCTTAGCAAGGCTCAAGCGCTTTTGTCTTACCGCAAGGAAATCGAGTTTTTAGCCAAATCCTAGCTCTCTCAAGTGAGGCCTGATGGGTTCAGGGTAGTAGCTTTGCGAGATTCTCGATGGCGTATGCATACCCTTGTTCGGCAGACTTGCGCCACCAAGACTCTGCCTCTTTGAGGTTTTTCTCTACGCCTTCTCCGGCGAAATACCTGCATCCGAGATTGAATTGGGCCGGCGCATATCCGCGCTCTGCGGCGCGTCGGTGCCATTTTACGGATTGAACGTAATCCTTAGGTACGCCGAATCCGCCAGCATAGCATGCGCCGAGGTTATATTCCGCCATGGCATGACCTTGGTCGGCAGCGCGCAGATACCATGTGACAGCCACGCCATAGTTCTTCTGTGTTCCGTATCCTGCGAAACAGCAGAGGCCAGTGAGGAACTCGCCGTCAGCGTCACCGCTGTTTGCTTGCTTCTGGTAGTAGTCGATCTCCACAAGCTCGGCTGAGATCATCTCCTCCCTGGATTTGATCGGGAGTAGCGTTGGTAAACCCATAAGAATCGCATTCAGCGGTGCCATGATGCTCAATTGTCTGGAATCAGGTTAGCTGATCCCTGTTCGTCTTATCCAATTCCCATCGCACGGGCGAACAACGTCTCATTGCCGCTGGGACGCTTGCTTCCTCGAAGGACTCCTTGGATCCCCCATTCGACTAGCTTGGCCTTTTTCTCGTTAAGTAGCTCTGGGTTCTTGTATTTCGCGTACTGGATCAATTCGGACTCCATGTCGTCGATGATATCGGCGTTCAAATTCTTCACTGTACCGGGCTGGCAGACGAAGAACATGACCGGCGTTCCTTTGCCTCCGCGAGCGAAGACGTGCGAGTACTTGTTGAGCTTATGCGGCTCCATGGATTCACGCCCGATGTTTTTCTCCGCAGCTTTTCCTACGTACCAAGGTGTGCAACCTTTCGCGTTTCTGAGGGCGAAGATATAGCAGCCCTCTTTCTCGGCTATCCCAAGACGCTCCAGTTCAACTAGGAACTTCTTCTTGCACTCTGGTGTGATGAATTTGGTCTTACTGTCGCCCAGATTGTCGAAATGAACGGGAATCGGGCCGTAGAGCTTTAGATCGTAATCCATGTGAACGACATTCTTATGCCATGATTATTAGGTCAAGAATGGATGCGCCCCGAATACGGGGTCGGGCTACTACCTAGTGGTCTGTCTATTATACTTCAGAGAGTAGCCTTAGAAGATTGAATCGTTTCCGGCCCTAGGCAGGCTGGCCTGCCGAGTTCCCATGGATTTTGATACATATTACAAGGACCAGTTTGAGGCCGATCTGCGCGCTCTGCTTGGGCGTATTCCGGAAAAGAATAAGCGAACCCTATGGAATGATCCCTCGGCCTTGACGATTCAGTTGGATAGATTGCGTGCGGGGGATGCCATTGAAGCCGTGCCTGCTGACCGTCGACCCATCTTTGCCGTCTGTCTTTGCTGGACCGTGCTGATCGACCAGGCGATGTACAAGTATTCCGGTCAGTACTACGAGAGCTTCCGGAGATTGTCGGACTATCCCAAGCTTACAGGTGCCGGTGAATGGACCTGGTGTCACAAGTGCACGAGGCCTATCTACGCCATTACCGATATGCACTATGGCGATGACGACGGGGCTTCAAAGGCCAAGGCACTGATGCCGGCCGCCAAGGATTACTTCCGTAAAGATATCCCTGAATCCCTGGGTAAGCTGTTCTCTATTCCTGATGAGCTATCTGAGCGCATCTTTGTCGAGTGCCTCCGCGAGTTAGATAAGCGTTAGAGTCGGGGCAAGGCTAGCCACCCGCTGGTAACAATTGCGCATTTTATCCTCAGTCGATGTTCATCGAATCGATGAATCCGCTGTGATCGGCGGCGATGGCCTGCATGGTCGCGAAATCAGGGAAGAAGGTGGCCCGGGCGAGCTGCTCCAGCGACATCAG
>JACCDP010393469.1_pt1 | contig 26905 bp, 18 predicted proteins | sample 7445841 | NCBI WGS metagenome assembly JACCDP01 (sample SAMN15323441, study PRJNA562643) | freshwater metagenome | isolation source: river surface water | place: USA:Blue River Watershed | collected 2017-08-17 | reverse complement strand
GGTCAAGGACATGAAATTCAGGGAAATTTGCTGATGCGTTATGGCTTCCCCCTTGAACCACCAACTCATCGCCAATCAAAAAGCTCATGTCAAAAAACATATCTCCGTGCTCTGTGGTCAAATCACGCCTGGTGATGACATGTCCATCCTGCTGCGATATGACCATCGCTACAGTGACAAAGCCTCGATCCTGACAGAGCACCAGCAGCGTATCGCGGTAGGCGTGGATCGAGCGTGGCTCCATACAGGTGACGTAGTCCGTTTGGAATGCGAGATCATTGGTAATCTTCGAGACGATAAATTTGTCGGTGTTAATATCACCCGAAAAGGTAAGCCAAATTACATTATCGAGAAATAATCCACTTGGAATATCTGTTGAGACGAGACGTCGCTCACCAAGTATATTCCAATTTGTGCGATCGATACTTGTAATATGTGTACGCGAGGCATCTGGAATTCCGTCTAAACTAGCTACGATATATAGGGGCTTTGTCGGTACAGGAATTGGTCGTTGCGGAATCATCCCGCAGCTACACAACAGGGATACGTAGACACAGAGAATAAATGTACGCATGGTTGTCTCCATATGGCTATGCGCACACATGTTACATAGGCAACATGTGTGCGCTATGCACTATTACTGATTCCAACCAGAGGCTACCCGGAACAATTTGCTGGTCAGGGCTACTTCGTCGGGTGCTACCGCATTGGTACTGGTGTAGTTGCCCAATGGTATCCCATAATTGATGCGTAACCATGATGCGTACAAGGGGTCGTTGCTGTCTACATCAATCCCGAGCATCAGATAGAATTTCCACACTAACTGTGAGCAGTAGAGGGCACTATTGGTCTGTTTGTTGAGGAGATTGAAATTATACGGCGTACGCCCATCGTAGCCGTAGGTGTTGATGAGCCGCTCAAAGGTTGCTGCAATTTTGTAGACGTCGATGGCACTGCGGTGGATGCCGACATAGTACGTGCGATCTTGCCATGTTTTGACATCTTTGAACTGCACGCCGCCATCGCTGGTTGACTCATAGACTTCGTTGTATGCCTTATTGCGTTTGCCATAATAAATCCCCGAGTGTTCGTACATGAATGCCCAGAACTGACACAGCGGTACAATCACGGCGATTTTGCAGCCTTGCCGGCCGGTGCGGCGCAGGATGACATCGCCTTTTTGCATGCGTGCATAAGTCGACGATGCGAGTTTGTTGGAGAGAGCCATGTCTTTGGTGATTTTCTGGAAGAGTGAGTTAGCACTTGCCCAATTATTGGTCGGGTTTGCAAGCTTGCGCGTGGCTACTTGCTGTGCGCGCAAGCGCTCAAAGACGGGGGTGAGGGCATCGATGTCGGCCTGTGATTCTGCCGAAAAAAGTGCCATGCCAACTGTTTCGTAGTCGTTGCTGGCGATAGCGTCGGTGGCTTTGTCTGAAATAGGGGTGGATGCAGCAGTTGCAGGGTGCGCCCACCAAGTGGTGGCAGTAATGGCGATGACCACCATCATGATCAAACGGAATTGCATATGATCCTCCTGTGTGCGTATCGAGAAGTATCTGCTTCTCGGGGGTGAATCTGCGGTGGTGAACCGCTTGGTGGTATCATCACAGCGAGGCATTACGGATGCATTACTCGGTTTTGCATGATTGAGATGCAATAAATCACATATTATCTATTTTTTATCACATACACATCACAAAAAAGGAGCGCCGGGTTGCCCCAGCGCTCCTGCATGATGCGTTGATGTGTGCCTACATCCCCGTCTTGACCTTGGAATTGACCAACTCCAGCACGCGTGGCATCACCAATTCGTGCATGCCTTTGGGGCGGATGGCCCAGAAGTGCTGGCGCATGTTTTGCCAGTTGTTGATGAATTCGTGGGCGCGTGGGCTGCCCGTCTCTTTGTGGTGGCGCTTGAGCAGGGCCAGTACGATGCCGTCGTCGACGTCGTTGAGGCGCTCAGATTCGGCCATGTCGCCGTTGAAGCGCATCGGGAAGCTGCCGTTGGCGTCGTAGACGTAAGCCACGCCCCCCGTCATGCCGGCGGCCACGTTGCGCCCCGTCTCGCCCAGGATGAGCACCACGCCGCCCGTCATGTATTCGCAGGCGTGGTCGCCGGCACCCTCAATCACGGCCACAGCGCCACTGTTGCGCACCGCAAAGCGCTCGCCGGCGCGGCCTGCCGCATATAATTCGCCTGCGGTGGCGCCGTACAAGCAGGTGTTGCCGATGATGGCGCTGTCGGCCCACGTAAAGCGTGCCTCGCGGCTGGGGCGGATGCGGATCACACCACCTGACATGCCTTTGCCCACGTAGTCGTTGGCTTCGCCATCCAGCAGAATCGCCACCCCAGCCGCCAAAAATGCCCCCAGACTCTGGCCAGCACTGCCGTGCAGGTGGATGGTAATGTGCTTGTCGGGGAGTCCCTTGCTGCCGTGCAGTTTGGCGATGGCACCTGACAGCGTGCCCGTCACGGTGCGGTCGGTGTTGGCGATGGGGTACGAAAGCTCGATGGGGGCGCCACCCTTGATGGCGTTGGTGGCATCGCCGAGGATGCGCTGGTTGAGGTCGCCTACGTCCACGGTCGTGTTGGGCTCGCCGTTGTAGCGGATAGCGTCGTTGGGACCGGCCACATAGGCGATCAGGCGCTCCAGCGATACGTCATCTTGGTGGCGTGGGATTTGGCTGAGCAAATCGGTGCGCCCAATGATATCGTCGAGGCGCGTAGCACCCAGGCTGGCTAGGATTTCACGCACTTCGTAGGCCACATGCAACAAGAAATGCATCACATGCTCGGGCGTGCCCGTGAATTTGGCGCGGAGCTCGGGGCGTTGTGTGGCCACACCCACTGGACAGTTGTTGTTGTGGCAGGTACGCGCCATCACGCACCCTTCGGCGACGAGTGCAGCCGTACCAAACGAGACTTCGTCGGCGCCTAGCAGGGCGGCCAGCACCACATCACGGCCCGTTTTGATGCCGCCGTCGATGCGCACACGCACGCGGCCGCGCAGACCGTTGAGGACGAGGGTTTGCTGGGATTCGGCTAGCCCCAACTCCCAGTTGACGCCGGCGTGCTTGATGGATGAGAGTGGTGCTGCACCGGTGCCACCCGAATGCCCGCTGACATGCACGACTTCGGCACCGCCCTTGGCGACGCCGGCGGCAATGGTGCCCACGCCGGCTTCGGCGACCAGTTTGACAGAAATGTCGGCGCGTGGGTTGACCTGCTTGAGGTCGTAGATGAGCTGTGATAGGTCTTCGATGCTGTAGATGTCGTGATGGGGGGGCGGCGAAATCAGTGAAATGCCCGGCATCGTATGGCGGGTGCGTGCGATTTCTTCGGTGACTTTGACGGCAGGAATCTGGCCACCTTCGCCTGGTTTGGCGCCTTGGGCCATCTTGATCTGCAGTTCTTTGGCCGAGCTGAGGTAGCCCGGGGTCACGCCAAAGCGTCCCGATGCCACCTGTTTGATGGTGCTGTTGCGTTCGTTGTCGTAGCGTTCTTCGCCCTCGCCGCCTTCGCCGCTGTTGCTCAGCCCGCCGAGGCGATTCATGGCAATGGCTAGCGTTTCGTGGGCTTCGGCGCTGGTGGATCCCAGCGACATGGCGGCGGTAGAAAAGCGCGTTACAATCGCTTCGACGGGCTCGACCGCCGCGATATCTATCGGGGCGCCCAGTGGGGCAATAGTCAGCCAGTCGCGGATTTCGGTTTTGCGGCTGTGGATGAGCTCGCTATAGGCCTGGTAGCTGGCATAATCGCCACCACTGGCAGCTTTTTGCAGGGCATGCACGACGGCCGGCGAAAAGGCGTGGTACTCGCCATCTTTCTTGAACTTGTAGTAACCCGGATTGGCGAGTGTGGTGCGTGATGCTACCAAGGGGAGGCGGCTGGCAAAAGCGGCATCGTGCTGGTCGAGCACCATGGCGGCGAGTTGGCGCATGGTATGACCACCGAGGCGTGATGGCACATTGGCGAAACAGCGCTCGCTGACGTCGCTACTCAGGCCGATGACTTCGAAGGTCTGCGCGCCACAGTAGCTATCCACGGTAGAAATGCCCATCTTGGACATGACTTTGAGCAGGCCTTTTTCGAGGGCGTGCACGTAGTGGTGCTCGGCTTCGTCGGCGAGTTCGGCGGGCGATAGTGTTGCTTCGGTGTCGTTGTTGTCTTGTTTGCTGCCTTTGACCTCTTGGCGATCCACCGCAATGGCGCGTACCGAGGCCAGTGCCAACCACGGATTGACGGCCTCTGCGCCCATGCCAATCAAGCAGGCGAGGTGGTGCACTTCGCGCATGTCGCCACTTTCGACTACCACGCTCACCTGGCGGCGTAGCCCTGCATCAACCAAGGCACGATGCACGGCGCCGACCACGAGGAGCGTAGGGATGGGCGCACGGCGATCGTTGCAGGCGCGGTCACTGATGATGAGGATACGCGTGCCGTTTTGGGCGGCAGCACATGCTGTATTGCACACCCGCGTAATTGCCTGCAAGAGCACATCGGGGCCGGCACTGGCGCTGAAGGTGGCATCGATGGTCACACTACTAAATGCGGCGTCGCTATGCGCACGAATGGTTTCGATGTGACCATCGAGGAGCACAGGACCGGCCAAACGGAGTAAATGTGCATGCTGTGCGGTCTCTTCGAGCAGATGTCCACGCCCACCGAGCATCGTTGATAATGACATCACCAACTCTTCACGGAGTGGGTCGATGGGGGGATTGGTGACCTCGGCAAAGCGCTGTTTGAGATAGCTGTAGACGGGGCGGGTGCGTTCCGCAAAAATGGTCAACGGGGTGTCATCGCCCATCGAGCCGACCGGTTCGACGCCATCGCGTGCCATGGGGCGCAAGACCACGGAGAGTTCCTCGGCGGTATAACCAAAGGCCTGTTGCAGTTCACCGAGTTGGGCGGCTTGGGCTTCTTTGTCGAATTCTTTGGCAGCCACATGACCATAGCGGGCGGCTGAGGCGGGAGCGAGTACGCTCATTTCCTGAGTCAACCATTCCGCATAGGGGCGCCGGCTCGCCAGGGCAGTTTTGATAGCGTGATTTTCTTCAAAGACACCACGGCGTAAATCGGCGGCAATCATCTGACCGGGGCCCACTTTGCCTTTACGTACAATTTTGGCTTCGTCGATTGTGACCGCACCGACTTCGGAGCCAACGATGACCATACCGTCGTTGGTGACGAGAAAGCGTGCTGGGCGCAGCCCGTTGCGGTCGAGCGACAAGCCAACGATGTTGCCATCACAAAAGGCGAGTGCGGCGGGTCCATCCCACGGCTCGACGATGGTGGAGTGGTACTGATAAAAGGCGCGCCAGGCGGGATCCATGTCTTTGATGCGTTCCCATGCCTCAGGCACCAACATGGCCAGAGCGTGGCGAATGTCGCGCCCGCCCATCACCGTCAATTCCAGCACGTTGTCGAGCATCGACGAGTCGCTGCCGTTGGTGTCGACCACGTGCCCGGTGCTGGCCACGCGTGCACCCAGATCGGAGCGCACAGGCACGGCTTCGACGCCATTCCAGCCTTCGTTGTGCCACGCTGATTCGCGGGCTTGCATCCACATCACGTTGCCATTGAGCGTGTTGATTTCACCGTTGTGTGACAGCATGCGGAAGGGCTGGGCACGCTCCCAGGTGGGGAATGTGTTAGTCGAGTAGCGCTGGTGATAGACCGCCACCGCTGTCGTATAGTCGGAGTCACGCAGGTCAAGGTAAAAATTGGGCAAGTATTGCGCCGTCACCAACCCTTTGTAGATGATGGTGCGATGCGACAGTGACGGCACATAAAAGCCGGCAATCCCGCGGCTCGATGCAAATGATTCCATGTCACGTCGGAGCAAGTACAAGGTGCGCTCGTAGCGTTGCTCGTCGACAACAGGGGCTTGCGGCACGATATAAAGCTGCTCGATGACGGGACACGAGGCGGCTGCCCGCTCGCCGAGCACCGTCATATCCACCGGTACGGTGCGCTGATGGATGACGTTGAGGTTATGCGTTTGTGCTACCACACGAAACTGTGTGTGGATGCGTTGGCGTGCTTGGGCGTCGCGGGGCATAAAGAGCATGGCCACCGCAATATGGCTGGTATCGGCGCTAATCGAATGGGCGGCCAACTCACGCGTGATGAGCGGTAGGGGAAGCTGGGTGAGTACACCGGCACCATCACCGCTTTTGCCGTCGGCCGCTACTGCACCACGATGTTGCATGTTGCCGAGTGCCGTCAAGGCCATCGAAAGCACATCGTGTGTTGCGCTGCCATTGAGGCGTGCCACAAAGCCGATGCCACATGCGTCGTGTTCGAAACGGGGGTCGTAGAGACCAACAGCACGGGGATGATGGGATGCAGTCATAGCAACTCCCTCTAGGCGTCGCCCTGGACGCCGGCAAACTGATGAACCAATGCGTAGGGGGATGAGACAAAAAACCAGCACACGCAACTGCGGCGGTACTGGTGCATCATTGCATATTATTCGTGTGAAAAGAATAGTAATACGTTGTGAAATAAATGTCAAGAGGTGATTTAGGGGCATACATATGCCTTCTCACCGTCTCACTGGACCCTGATTTCAGCCATACAAAATCCCCACCAGCGTCCAACGCCAGTGGGGATTTTGTAGGTGAAAGAACGATTACATTTCGCGGTAGGCGACTTCGCCGTGCTGTGATTCGTCGAGACCTGCTTGCTCCTCAGCTTCGCTGACGCGGATGCCGATGGTGGCATCGATGATTTTGAGCAGCACAAAGGTGACGACAGCGGCATATGCGGCGACTACTACCACGGCAATGGCCTGTGTGGCCAACTGCCCGGGGTTGCCGTACAACAATCCATCAAAGCCAGCTGGATTGACGGTGGTGGTGGCAAAGATACCCGTCAACAAGGCACCAACGATACCGCCGACACCGTGTACACCAAAGACGTCGAGGGCATCGTCGACACGCCCACGCACCACGTATTCGACGGCAAAGAAACACGCCAACCCGGTCACGAGTCCAATGATGATGGCCGCCATGGGCGTCACAAAGCCTGCTGCTGGGGTGATCCCCACCAACCCGGCAATTGCACCAGCAGAGGCACCGATGACGCTGGGGCGCTTGTGGCGGATCCAGCTCGCAGCCAACCAGGCCAACATGCCGGCAGCGGCGGCGGTATTTGTGGTCACAAAGGCGCTGGCAGCCAAGCCGTTTGCACCGAGTGAGCTCCCTGCATTGAAGCCAAACCAGCCGAACCACAACAACCCGGTGCCAAGCAGGGTGTAAACGGCGTTATGTGGTTGCATGGGCTCTTGACCGAATCCCAGGCGTTTGCCCAACACCAAGGCACAGACCAATGCGGAGACACCCGACGTAATGTGGACGACGGTACCGCCAGCGAAGTCGAGTGCGCCCAGTGTGCGGATCCAGCCACCTACACCCCACACCCAGTGGGCGACAGGCGCATAGACAACGGTAGCCCAGATCAAGGCAAAGACGGCAAAGGCGGCGAAACGCTTACGTTCAGCGAAGGCACCTGAGATAAGTGCTGGAGTGATAATTGCAAACATCATCTGGAACGCCATAAATGCGTAGTGGGGGATGGTAGCCGCATAGTCGGCGTTGGGTTCCATGCCCACACCTTGGAGCCCGAGCCAGTCCAAACCACCAACAAAACCGCCGACTGATGGTGCAAACGCCAGCGAGTAGCCCCACAAGACCCACTGCACGCTGATAAGTGCCAAAATGAAGAAGCTGTGCATCAAGGTTGAGAGCACATTTTTTTGGCGTACCAAACCACCATAAAAGAAGGCCAACCCTGGTGTCATCAACATCACAAGTGCTGCTGACACCAATACCCATGTCGTATCTGCACCGTTAATTGCGTCCATGTTCAATCCTCCCATTTGACGTATGTTGTAGATAGAGCTCGCGCATACACTGTGAACAACCATGCATCACAGCATTGTAGGGGAACCGCGTCTGTTACTGTTTTTTACGGCATTGTAATCTGGGAAACTGACGCAACCGAATGTGGGTTTACGAGGTGAAAAAAACTCAACCAACGAGAGTGTCAGGGAGCGGCACGAGGTTGGCGCCAGCCTCGTGCCGCCGTGACGCATTTAGGCGTCGTAGTACATGAAAAACTCGTATGGATGCGGGCGGAGCGCTACGTTGACGATGTCCTTGGAGCGCTTGATCTCGATGAACGACTCGAGCAAGTCCTTGGTAAACACGCCCCCTCTGAGCAAGAACTCGTGATCTTCTTCGAGTGCAGTCAAGGCTTCGGCCAAACTACCAGGCGTGCTGCGGATGTGTGCCTTTTCTTCGGCCGACAACTCGTAGATGTCCACGTTGAGAGGCGCAGGTGGCTCAATCTTGTTCTGGATACCGTCGAGACCGGCCATCATCATGGCTGCAAAGGCCAGGTATGGGTTGGCAGTCGGATCCGGGAAGCGTACTTCGACGCGGCGTGCCTTGGGTGAGTTCGAGTAGGTCGGGATACGGATAGCCGCCGAGCGATTGCGCACCGAGTAGACCAAGTTGATAGGGGCTTCGAAGCCTGGCACCAAGCGACGGTAGCTATTGGTGGTTGGCGCACAAATGGCCAACAGGGCTGGTGCGTGTTTGAGCACGCCACCGATGTACCAGCGGGCAGTGTCTGACAACAAGGCGTACTTGGTGCTGTCAAAGAAGAGTGGCTGGCCATCTTTCCACAAGCTCTGGTGCACGTGCATCCCACTGCCGTTGTCACCAAAGATGGGCTTGGGCATGAAGGTGGCTGAGTAGCCGTGCTCCTTGGCAGTGGTGCGTACCACGTACTTGTACTTCTGCAATTTATCGGCCATCGACAACAATGTATCGAAGCGCATGTCGATTTCACACTGACCAGCAGTGGCGACTTCGTGATGGTGCAACTCGATGTCGATACCGATGTTGGCCATCTTGATGATCATCTCTGAGCGGATGTCCTGCAAGGTGTCGGTGGGCGGTACGGGGAAGTAGCCTTCCTTGTAGCGGATACGGTAGCCCTTGTTGCCACCTTCTTCTTCTTTGCCACTGTTCCAGATACCTTCTGGGCTATCGAGGAAGTAGTAGCCCGAGTTGGCCGTCTGGTTGAAACGTACATCGCTGAACAAGAAGAACTCGGCCTCTGGACCAAAGTATGCGGTATCCGCAACACCGGTGGTCTTCAAGTAGGCCTCGGCCTTTTTGGCCACATTGCGTGGGTCGCGTGAGTACGGTTTGCGCTCGAGTGGGTCGATGACGTCACAAATCAGCACCAAGGTGGGGATTTTGCAGTAGGGGTCAATAAACGCACTGGCCGGGTCGGGGATCATCAACATGTCGCTCTCGTGGATGGCCTGAAAGCCTTTGATCGATGAACCATCAAACCCGAGTCCCTCGACCATCATGTCTTCGGTCAAGCGTGATGCCGGCAACGAGTAGTGCTGCCAGCCACCAAACAGGTCGGTAAAGCGGGTGTCGACAATCTGGATGTTCTTGTCTTTGATGAGCTGTAATACGCCCTTTGCATCCAACGCCATGGATTCTCTCCTCGTCTGTCTATAACTCACTCCATACCAAGCCCGCTCGACACTGAGTAAGCATGTTAGGATGTAGTATAGAAGAATCATCTATGACTCGAAAGATACGGAATATCCGAATTATTTTGTGTGTTTTTGTATATTTTGCACAAATAGACGGCTAATCAGTGGGAGTGGGTGATATGCGTACGCTACTCAGTGCATCCACATAAAGCGTTCCGTGGCCACCGATGCCATCTGGATTATCGTCGAGGACGATGGCTTCAAGCGATAATGGCGGCCGTACAATGCCATCACTCTGCCAAATCCGTGCTGCAGCATCGACTGTGTTGGGAATAGTGGCACACAGCTCATGCCAATGCGCCGGACCAACTGGTCCAAGTACCAGTTGAAAAACCGCACCAGTGCGATCTTTGAGCCATAGTTTGAGACGATGTGCACTATTATCACCGTAGATCTGCATGCAAATGGCCGTACTCTGTGCTGGAATCGGTAATAATCGGCGCCGCCGAAAAACGACATAGCGGTTTTGCTGTGCGGGAAAGTCGTACACAAGCTGCATACTTTGACTTCCCGCAGTACTCATATGATTGTTTTGTGCAAAATGTCCATATGGCTCATCACCACGAATCCAGATGCCTGCAAAATCCTCAAACGAGGTAATCATGGTACGGTGCTGCGGGGCCGAGATGGCATCAAAGTGTTGCCATGCCCACCAGGCTGGCTTTTTGATCTGGAAATCGTCGCTCCCTGCTCCCCAGGCAATCAGCCCATACGGATTATGCGCTTCATCTTTGAGGGCATACCAAAAGACTAATTCAACGCCCGCATGCCAGAGCAGTGGTACGACTTGGCGCAAATAGGTTGCTTGTTGTGCTGCGTCGTTGATGCCGGCAGGGTCACGGTCACTCGGTCCACTCCCCCAGCCGATTTCGGTTACCCACACGGGGCGCGTGCCGTAGCGGGCAAATAGCGGTGCCAAGTAGGCGACGCTCGCTGTAATGCCTTCGCCATTGGGGGGAGCAGGATTGACATATGGATGAATTGCAACAATATCGATGTCGTTCCACAATCCGGCTTGGGCGGCGTGTATGAGAAAAGTTGCATCGTAGGGATTGGTGCCGGCGGCCACGATACGGACCTCGGGCGCCACCCGCGCAATGGCTGCCACAGTACGCCGTACCAAGGTGGCGTAGGCATGGGGGTCGGGGTGTGGCCGCCAAAAAAAAGCATTATCCGGCTCATTACCGATTTGCCAGTAGTGGATGATGCCGCGGTAGCGCGCCACTGTTTTGGCGGCCCATGACGCAAATAAATCGGGATCAGGCGCATAAAAGCTAATCCCGTACGGGTTATCGCTCATCTCTGCAGTGGCCCAACCCGGTGCATGCCCGAGCACACCGAGAATGTTGATGTGCTGTGCGTGGAGTTGCATAAATGTGCGGTCGTAGTAGTCCCAGTATGCGGCCTGTGGTGTGCGTTGGATGCGGTACCAGTGCACATCTTCACGTACCCAACGTACGCCGCCTTCGGCCAGGAGGTGCACTCCAGTGTCAATGCTTGTCGGCTCACGTAGGCGTGTGGCGAGGTGCGTGTTGATGCCAAAGCCGTGCATGGTGGTCGATGGTGTGGATGTGGATGTGGGCGCATGCCGTTGCACGGGAGCAATGTGCCCCATCCAAGCAATGCAGTAGCAGATGCATACGCAGAGGTGCCAAATACGACTATGGAACTGCAATGGTGAGGGTGGTGGCTTGGCTACGTGCATGGATGATTCCTGCTGCATCAGCGGCGACTGCGGCAGGGATGGATACCTGACCCGCGTTGGTCAGCCGAATGCGATACTGACAGCGCCAGATTCCTGCACGGGTGGCATTGCCGTAGAGCATTATCCGGTTATTGGCATCGACAATCACGGTAAAGCCTGGTGGTGGCGTAATAAATTCAATCTGACCGAGTTGTATGAGCGGGTCGGTGATAGTCAGGTATTGCATGCCAGCAAATGTGATAATGTCGAGTGTTCCATTGACATAATCGTTAACAGAAACTATGCTCTCCTGCGTGAGTGGTGTGCCATCGAGCAAACTGTATGTGCGGTAGAGCACCATATCATTGCGCACGGGGGATGCATCACCTACTTGACTAATCCCAACAAGCACCGGCGTATCACTCGTCAAAATGGTATCCGCAGTCACGGTGAGGGCTGGCCAAATGGCCTGATTTTGCACCATGGAGTCAGCGTGTAGCTGCACGCTACTCTGCTGATTGCCATCTAGGCTGGCAAAGACGCTATCGCGCATCGCCCACAGTCGTGCGTTGCTGATTGCATCACCCCAGCCAGCCACTCCACGGCTACTTGCCAAATAGTTGATGAGGGCCCGCTGTATGTCACGATTCACCGACACATTGATGAATGCGTTGAGCAACAGCGCATTGACGCTGTTGCGTGAATGGAGGAGCGCTGTGGCTGGATCTTCATCCCAATAACTCCCACGTGGGGTGGTATGGCGTCGTTCGAGGAGCACCGCCATGATTGCAGGGATGCGAAATGCCTGTTCCGCGGGGAGGATGTCGAGATATGCAGCGAGTCCTTCGGTTCCTAGTGCATCCAGATTATCACCAATTTGCAGGTATTCGGGGGGGAGCGGTGAGCCACTTTGTACTAGTGCCCGCATACTAAGGACGCGGGTGGTTGCAGGAAGCGCCGGATTGCGCAGTTGTGCCATCAAAAAGGGCAGCACAGCTTGGTAGTGGGTGCGTGACACATTGGCACTTGCCAGTGCACTGACCACATCTGCGGTGATGAGTACATCAGGCACTGCGCCATCACCCCACCCCCAGCCTGCTTGACCATGACGCATCTCATCGAGAAGTGTGAGGAGCCGCGTGCGCTCGTCGGCATGCTCACTCAGCCAAATCAAGTGTGCAAGCTGACTCGGGTTTTGTGCATCAACCCTATCTGCGCGCAAGGCATGCATTAAATCACGGTGCATCCGCAGCATATCGATGGTTAGGGCGGGTGTCGTACGATTGATTTGGGTACGACCAGCGAGAAAAAAGCCGTCATCGCGGGTGGCATAGGTGTCAACATCTACCACAGGTTGCCACTGTGCTTGACCCCCACGTTGTGATTGTACAGAGAACTGCGGGTTTGGATGGGTGATGCGGATGCGCCACTGTAACATGGCTGTGCCCGTATTATCACTTGTGACCACTTGCGTATCTGGTTGCGCGAGGATGAGTGCATTGGTGATGGTGGCAGTTACCACCGATTGGCTCTGTGCAAGTTGGTCGTTGAGTGCCAGTGTGACCACCACTTCATCACCAATTCGTGTATGGGTGGGGGCATCAAGGCGCAATGACTGAGCCCGTCGAATGGTGAAATCATGCTGATGGACCATGCTGCACCAAGGGCGACTCACGAGTGCATCTAGCCGTACCATGCGCGTGGTGCCGTTATCGGGAATCTGCAACACCACACTCCCATCACGTTGGCTCATCACGCTTTGTTGCCATGCCACCGTATTGCCGTTATTGCGGTCAAGCAAGCGGATGGCAAGCATACTTTCTGGTGCCGTCGTAATCGTAATTGGAATCGTGCCAGTGCGTACCACATCGGTAGCCACCGTAAATGATATACAATCTGCGTCTTGGATGATTTCATCGAGTTGTCGTTGAGATGGCAGGGCGATTTGTACGAATGCACTGGTCATTGGGATGGTCGTGGTAATCACGCCACGACTCGGTTGCACCCAGCGCATTGTAGTTCCAGTTGCATCATGCTGCGCCATCAGCATCGGTGATGGGCTTTGTTCGCCTACCCATAGCTGTAGCGGTTCACGTCTATTCTGTGGCTGTGTGGCAACCGATAGTGTGTCACTGCTCCCGCCTACACGGAGTGGTATTCGCCCTGCCACACTCTCATCACTGACTTCGACTTCCCACATGCCACGTGGGATGGCGAGCTGGATGCGGGCGCGCCCAGTGGCATCGGTTTGTATGCGCTGCCGCGTCGCCACGTACCCAGCTTGATTGCGTACCACGACCTGCAGGCGTTGTTGCAGATTGCGCTGATCAGGGTCAACGATCTGGATGTCGAGTCTACTAAAGTCGCCAGCTGGCACCCACGTTTGTGGACTTGAAAGCACAATTTCTCGTGAGCGTAGCGCATCAACCACCACGGTGCGACTTTCTCCTTGATGAGTCGCCACGAGCAGCACGGGATCGCGGGGTGCCACCGCAATGCGAAACGACCCATCGGCCGCGGTAGTCGTAGTGCCAATGTGGCGGCCTTGCACCCAGTAGATGGTCGCATCAGCCACCACATGTGCTGCTGCGTCACTCAGGCGACCGGTGAGCCCCGTGCTATCACGATTCGACTGTAAGCGCAGACGTTCGCCGAGCGGGGCATGGACGATGAGGGGGATTTCGGCACGAATCGTGGCGGTGCGGATGCAGATGTGATATGGGCCATATGCCAACTGTTGTGGGAGATTGAGTATGCCGTGTGTTAGGGTTTGTCCAGGTTGGAATACTACGTTTTGCTGGGCCAGCAAGACGCCATCAGTCCTACACAACGCCACTGGTACCACTTGGGTAAACTGATACCCACTCGTACGTGCCAATGCCAGTGCAAGCGCTGTACCCGGGACTGCATTCATCTGCTCACTGATGAGTGTGACCTGTTGCATGGGCGCTGTTACGGCTGGTAGCGTGATGCGAAGTGCATCATGCGGGGTGGTGCGGTCACGCACAATAAAGGTGCCACCACGTTGATATTGGCGGCTCCGCCAGATTCCCGTGTCGTCGAGTTGTCCTTGTTCGACGAGCTCACCACTCAGCAGTACGTCCACAGTCGTTGGCACACCATCCCCGGTGGTACTCCCGACTGCAATATACCCGTGCACGTGCGTGATTTGCAACGACGCAGCAGCCAGGCGCATGATGCGTACATCGCGGGTCTGTTGGGTGTCACTGACCACGGCCAGTACGAGTCGGCTCGTGGCACGTGCCCTAACATCATTCGGAATCACAAATGAATGTTCATTTTGGGGATTCGCAACAGATAGTTCATAAATCAGCGGTAAATCGTAGCGTACTGGCACGATTTGGTGCAACGTATTGGCATCCATACCCAAGACGTGCACAAGGGTCGAAGGGGCGAGGTCGTAGAGTTGCACGACCATGTTTTCTATGTTCTGACTCGTAATGATGAGCGGAGTCGTGCCACTCGCATCGAGGATGTCTGCGGCACTTTGTGGCCAGGCAATGTACCGCGTCCGGTTATCGAGAATGAGCTGACTCGTCAAGACACGTCCCAACGTGATACCCGTGCTACTTTGTAGAAGTGCATCAATCCGCACTTCTGGGATGACGCCTGGAACCCAGTCTGCCTGAATACGAATATCGCGTCCACTACTGGTGATTGTGGCTGGCGTGATCGGCGGCGGTATCAGGGTGATTGCATCAGTCAGTGTTTGTGTTGCGAGTTCTGTATTAAAAATAAAGCGCACATCTTGATTCTGATAGACGACTTGCCCCTCGCCCGGGCTCCGTGCCACCAGTTGCAGCGGTGGGGCAGTGGTAAACGTACGCTGCTGGTAGGCAATTTGGCTGGTACCACCACCAATAGCAAACTGGTAGGTAGTTGCAATTTGCCATGCTGGCTGTGGTGCGATCGTGATTTGTGTGGTGTCGTTGTCGCCCCGTGTTATATCAATACGGGTGGGTGTTGCTGGCCACACCGTAATTGATGCACGCAGGGCTTGTTCATCAAATACCCCTGTTGCACTCAGTACAATTGGTGCAGTCAGTGCCACATCTTGGGCTCCGCCTCGTGGAGATACCAGGGTCAACTGTGGTGCCAGGGTGCGAAAGCGCCACGTGTATGGCTGACGCAACGTGCGTCCAACCATATCTTGGACGTGGTTGGGGATGGTCACGGTATATGTGGTGTCGTACGTCAAGGCACTCGGTATGAACAGTGCCGTGTATTGATCTATCCACGTAATCCGGCCATCGAGTGCAGGGGTAATGCGAAAAATGGTATTTGCACTCGGGCGGTGCACTGCTGACTGTGGCACCATTGCCGTTGCAAAACGTGCCACCACCAGCGAATTTCGTGCTACTGCATCGCTGCCATCAGCGGGGACCACATGCTCGATTTGCACACCAGGCTCAGTCCGGAAGCGCCACTGCCACCATGGATTGGTATCGGTGGCGGTGCGACGGAGTGTAATCGTGTACTGGGTATCGGTATGCCATGGAGTAGTGGGGATGATTTGTACAGTCGTGTGTGTCGTGTTCCACACCAGCGCATACGGCACTGCCGGCGACAGTGTCAGTTGTGTGGCGAGTTGCTGTGTCGCCATCGTGCGCCCAAATGAAATGGTGATAGCCGTTGATACCGCCACATTGTCTGACGGTGTCAGTACCGAAATCGCGAGGTCATCTGATTCGGTACCAGGGTATTGTGTCGCCAAATACCACACAGTGACGGTGATTGGCACACACACAATACCGACGAGCAACACTATCCACACTCGACAGAAGCGCTGTAAAATGTGCGTAAGCACAAATTGTATGCGTGTGGGCGTATCATTCATAGATGCTGTGGTCGATTATAGCATGGAGCCATTGAAATGACGATGACTCTCACTCCTGAACTGCTCCTGCGGGCATACTGCACCGGGCATTTCCCGATGGCGAGTGATGGAGAAATACGTTGGTATAACCCTAATCCACGTGGCATTATTCCCATCGACGACCAGTTCCATGTACCAGCACGCTTGGGACGTACCTACCGCTCTGGGCGCTACACGATTACGACCGATCGTGCATTTGTGTCGGTGATGCGTGCGTGTGCCATGCCGCGCCCCAATCAACCCATGGACACTTGGATTTCTGAGGAATTTGTTAGCGCCTATGCGCAACTGCACCAGATGGGGTATGCACACAGCGTTGAAACATGGCAGGACGGCCAACTCGTGGGTGGGCTCTACGGTGTGGCAGTCGGCGGGCTCTTTGCTGGTGAAAGCATGTTTAGTGTGGCCCGTGATGCCAGTAAAGTGGCACTCATCGCACTTGTTGCACGATTACGCCGCGGCGGTTTTGTCATCCTTGATACGCAGTGGGTCACAGAGCATCTCGCACAGTTTGGTGCGTTTTGGATGCCGCGCCCCACCTACCAGACCATCTTGGCACGCGCCATTCAGCACCCCGCCCGCTGGGACACTTAGTCGGGGCGCACACCGACTTCGACACGTATCATGCGTTGGGTGCCTTGGCGTTGTATGGTCAGCTCGAGTAGTGTGCCCACCGGTACGGCAGCCAACGTCCGTTCGAGATCGCTGATATCGCGGATGTCGTTGGTGTTCATCCCAATGATGACATCCCCCGGCTCAATGCCACCACGCCCCGCAGGCCCATCACTGACCACATCACTCACATACACCCCATTCGGATCCTGTGGATTGTTGTCTTGCATGCGAATACCCAGCCATGCATGCTGGTAGTATCCTTGGGTAATCAGCACCGGTACGATGCGTTTGAGTTGGTGCGCAGGGATCGCATAGCCGATTCCTTCAAAGTTGCCACTCGCACTCTGGATGGCCGTAGTGATGCCCAGTACGGCGCCACTGCTGTCGATGAGTACCCCGCCCGAGCTGCCCCGGTTAATGGCCGCATCAACCTGAATAATATCTGGGATACGATACTGACCACCCCCCTCGAGTGTGCGCCCCACCGCACTCACCACCCCCAGGCTCATCGAATCACGGAGCCCGAGCGGGTTGCCGATGGCCATCACCCACATACCCGTGGTGGGGGGGCGTTGACTGAGTGTGAGTGGTGCAATGGCTACGGGCTCTGCGAGTGCCAACACCGCAATGTCGCTTGCACTATCGCGACCAATCACGGTGGCCATATACGCCTTGCCTTTGCCAAAGCGCACCATGTATTCGCTTTGGTCGCTGACTACATGCGCATTCGTGACAATGTGCCCTTGGTCGTCGTACAAAAAGCCGCTCCCCTGCGATAGCAGCATGGGGCGCATGGGCATGGTGCCATCCACACTCGGATGCGAGAATTCAACGTCAATACTGGCCACTGCGGGGACTGTTTGGGCAAAGAGTTGCATGGTCTGTGCCTCGACAGCTGCGAGTGGTGCTGACGCCGTCGCATCGAGCACTGCGACGGCTGCCCGGGTGGGGAAGGGTGTTTGTGGCATGCGCGCTGGTATGGCGGTGGCAGTGCGTGGTACCTCTGTGGCAGCGTTGTCGTTGAAGCGATATTCGTATGTAAATGATGGTGGGAACTGCTGGCATGCAGTGAGCATGCCGAGGAGTATAATCATCCACCAGCGTGAAATGACCGTTACCATAGATGTGCTAACGCTTCTGAGATATGTGGATACTTGAACTGAAACCCAGCCTCTGCGAGGCGCGACGACGTCACAAATTGCCCACCAATCAACAGCGCATCAGCCATTTCGCCAAAGAGTAGGCGCAAGGCAAACTGCGGTACGGGAATCCAGTTGGGACGACCGAGGCGGGTGGCGATGGCGCGACTCAACGTCGCATTACTGACTGGTTGCGGTGCACACGCGTTATACACACCGTGTGCGGTCGGTGTGTCGATGAGCCAAAGCAGCAGTTGCACCATGTCATCGCGGTGAATCCATGATACTCCCTGGGTGCCAGGCAGCACCGGTCCACCCACAAACAAACGAAATGGGAGTGCCATCAGCGGCAACGCCCCTTGAGTGTCGTCGAGGACCACACCAGTACGCACCACGGCGACACGTGATACCAGCGACGTAGGTACTGTGATAGCTGCTTCCCAGTCCACACACAAGCGCGCCAAAAAATCACGCCCGGCGGGACTCTGCTCATCGCACGCTGTCGCGCCTTGGCCATAGTATCCAGCCCCCGACGACGAAATAATCGTGGTAGGTGGGTGTGGCATACTCGCCACGGCAGTCATCAACTGTTGAGTGGCACGTACGCGACTGTTCGTCAGTTGTTGTTTGTAGCGTGCAGTCCAGCGTTTGCCTGCAATCGAGGCACCTACCAGATTGACAATGGTGTCACAACCAGTCAAGGCGCGGCGCATCGCATCGGTGTCACCGGGATTCCACTGTACCCAGGTGATTGGCGCTGCGGCAGCTTGGAAGTGTTGGGGGGTGCGGCTGAATGCGACGACTTCGTCGCCACGTGCGACGAGCGCATAACTCAATGCGCTGCCGATTAGTCCACTTGCTCCGGTGATTGCAATACGCTTCATGTGGATTGCCTTAGGTAGTACGTATGGCGTGTGGGGGAATCAGCCCTGGCCACAGCGAACAAAAAAACGCCCCAGCACTAGCCCCAGCAATCGCACCGTTGATGAGGAGTACACTATAGGCGGCCTGTGGCCACCAGTGAATTTCGAGCCACCACAAGCCGAATGGCACGAGGGCGGTGACCAAGCGCAGCAGCCAATGCCACCCAAACCACGCAGGGAGTATGGTGGCACGCCGCACGAGCAACCAGCTGATCCACAGACCAATGGTAGCCCCCCAACAGCGGGCACACACGGCCATAGGTGCACCCATGATTTCATAACTTTTGGCCGGAGTGGGGCAGACATATGTGCTCAGCAGACTGCGGGCGAGCCAGCCGAGATCCTGCATGAGTGTTACATTGCTGGCAATGAATACTGCAGCCACGGGAGGACCGAGAAAGAGAATCGCCATGAACAACTGATACGGCCACGTTGGCCACACGCGGTAGGTGCTAATCACGAAAAATCCTGTGTGATACGTTGTTTGGCATGCCAGAGTAGCCACAATTTGCGTGTGAGTGGCACAAACGCACGCTTTTGAAATACATCATACTCGTTGTGTTGAATACTATCAAGGATGCCACGGTAGATCACCGCTGCCGCCGCAATTGCGAGTCGACTATCGGCTTGGAGCATGCCAATACCCTGCCATGCATCATCGTACAGTGTTTGTGCCCGTGCAATTTCATAGCGCATTAATTCAGTGAATTGAGGGCTCTGGCGCTGATTGAAGATGTCGTCGTCACTCAACCCAAAACGACGTAAATCAGCTTGTGGCAGATAGATACGCCCACGGACGGCGTCTTCACCTACATCACGTAAAATGTTGGTCAGTTGGAGTGCCACCCCCAGCTTGACCGCATAGTCGATGGCCTCGTCGGTATGCCCGATGATTTGCATCGAAATCAAGCCAACCACTGATGCCACTCGGTAGCAGTAGAGCCACAAATCTTCAAATGTTTCGTAGCGTGATACGGTTAAATCCATTGCAATGCCCGCCAAGAGCTCATCAACGAGCTCTTGCGAGATGTGATACTGCGCCACCGTGTCGTTCCATGCAATCAATACCGGGTTGTCACGTGGCGTCACTTGGTTGTGTACCAGCCATACCCAGTGGGCCAATGCATGGGGTGCACTGCCTGTGGCTGCTTGATCAACGATATCATCACTGGTGCGACAAAATGCATACAACGCCCGAATGGCCTGCTGTTTGGCTGCAGGCAAGAGTGCCGTACTAAAATAAAAACTCTTGGAGTGATGACGTGTCATGCCAACGCAGTGCGCATAGGCGGCACGGCGTTCATTGACGCCGAGTGCGTCGTGCTCGTCGACGAGCACATCGTGCATACTCGGATCAATGAATCGTTTGAGGTTATCCAACAACGCAGCAGCATCACCTGCCGGTGGTCGCAACACAGTACTTGGGTGTTGTGTCAACATAAGGGCGTCTTTCGCTCGTAGGCGGGATGGCGCAACATAATCACACACAGTTTGCTACGAGTGTATACGCTGTCAGGGCGATGGTTGGATGTATACAGGGGTATGGAGGTGTGTATCACACCCCCATTATATCACGGATACGCGCGAATGCCTATCACGATATGTGTGAATACATAGATATACTTATGTGGTCGCCGTTGGCCGGCTTAGAATCATGTTGACGTTGTCAACTAATTCACGTGCATCATGCCCCAAAAATGTCCCCGGCATATGCTGGCGCAGCTCGGGCGACACATTGAAAATACGCCCGCCATAGCCGAATTTCACATTGGGGAAGGTCTGGCGCATGGCCACACCCACGTCACGCAGCGAATTCACTGATTCAGCTGTGGCACTCGATAAGCAGACCAAATCGGGTTTGACTTTGGCAATGGTTTCCATGAGGTCACTGAGCGGTACGCGGGCACCGAGGTAGATAACCCGCCAGCCGCGCCGCACCAGAAAGAGACTCGCCAACAACACACCCACGTCATGCAGTTCGTCGGGTGCGCACCCAATCACTACTGTCTCACGGGTGGCCACCGATTCAAAAATATTCACCAAGCTCGACAATTTGCGCCGTATGAATTCGGTAGCAAAATGCTCAGTCGCCACGTTGATTTCACCACGATGCCAGCGCTCGCCGACCTCTGACATAACTGGTTGCACCAGTTCGAGTAATACATGCTCGAATGGATGAATGGCAAAGGCTTCGCCGAGTAAGCGCTCAGCGGTAATCGCATCAAATGCGATGAGCGATTGTGTGAGCTCGCCGACAAACTGGTCGAGTCCACGTGATGCATTCACAATTGGCAATGCACCATCATCCTCGAGCACGTTGCTCAGCAACATGACCGCATGACTGATGTTCATCCCCTCAGCAGTACGATCGCGCAACCAACGAATAATCGCAATGTCGCGCTCCGAATAGAGGCGATGGCCACCTTGGGTACGTTGTGGACGTGGCACTCCGTAGCGCCGTTCCCAGGCCCGGAATGTATCGGGAGGAACTGACGTCTCGAGCGCGACCGCCTTGGTGTTGAATACTGGTGCACCAGATAGTAGTGCCAGTGATGGTGGTTGTGCCATGAACGCTTTCTCCCATAACCCACTTCCTAACTGCGCTACTTATAGCATGATGCACATGTTTTGTCAAATAAATGGTGAGATATTGCACACCTAATCAATATGCAGCATTTTCTGATTCATATCACACACCGGTTAGACCAAGCGCGCACTCGTAATCGCCGTAATTGATGACAATCCACTCCGCACATTGAGCCACGTCTGCCCGCGATCAGTGCTCAGCCAGACGTCGCCACGTTGACCGCACGCCCACAGCTGGTCAGGGTGGTAGAGCGAGGCGTGTACCAAGTGCACGGGTAGGTGTGATTGAGGCATCCATTGTGCATTGTGGTAGTGCCATAGCATGTTGCCATCGGCACCGACCGCCGTCCACGGGGCGCCACCACACACCGCCCACGAGAGGCAGGGCACCGGTGGTGCAACAATCGGCGTCGTATCTGCCACCCAGGTGCCGTCAGCATCTCGCATGAGGCGCGACTTAGCGTCATAGCTCAATGCTGCAATGGTTGCAGATATTGTCTGCCAGTGTTGACCACCATCGCTGCTCTGCATCTGGTCATACCACAACGTCTCACCGGCCATCCCCACATGCTGTGCGTGCCCAAGGGCGTGCCACGTGACTCCCGCATCATGACTCAGCCAGGCAGATACTCCATCGCCTGCAAGAATGCGGTTAGGGCTGGTGCGACTCGCACACAACACACGACAGGCAGGACCTGCCATGGGCTGCCATTGCTGCGCCCCATCGTGGCTTTGCCATAGCTGATGACCATCTCCACAGATGACATGTGTTGGGTCTTGCGGATTGCTCCACACACAACACAGTGGCTGTGCCTGCATACTTGTGCCCGCTTTGAGCCACCGGCCAATCCCGCCTGGATTGCTCAGGGTCACGAGACCGCTTTGGGTGGCGAGATAGATGAGTTCAGCTTTGGCCATCGGGATGCTCCGTGCGGCTGGCCACCCCCTGCCAGACAACTCCGGTGACTGTTGCCGCATCGAGGTGCCAGCCTGCCTCAAGGAGTTGTGCTGCCAAGTCAGTGGGATCAAAAAACTGTGTACCACCCCCGCTCAGGAGCCGTTGAATGGCGGCCCCCAAGCGCCGTGTGGACTGCGTGAGCGCCATGGCGACCAGCCGCCCACGTGGGATGGTGATGCGCGCCATTTCGGCGAACACACGGGGCAATTCTTCCATTTCGTTCCATGAACCACCCACGACCACTGCATCAATCCCTGCCGTGCCAAACGGCAAGGCTCGTGCATCGGCGCGCACATAGCTAATTGGGAGCCGTGCTGCATCAGCGCGCACCACAGCCTCGACCAGCATGGGCATGGCGCGGTCGATGCCGATGATGTGGGCCTGCGGGTGGGATTGGGCCAGTGCCCGCGCATACAACCCGTTGGAGCAGGCTACATCGACGATGGTGCGGCAGGTGCTAGGCACAGTGCCACACAGCCACGTGAGCTCGCGGGTATAGGGGAATGCGGTGCCACTCATGAGTGTGAGCGCATAGGGGCGCCAAATGCGTTCGTAGAGCCACGCCGTAATAGCGAATTCATTGACCCAGGCTGCCGCACTTTGTGGCTGCGCAGGGCCAAGTAGATCGAGCACACCACGGGTAATCGCAAAGGGGTGGCCTTGGGTACATACCACCATGCCCGTATGCCCGTCGCCATGGCTGAGTGTGAGTGCATGTTGGCAGTGTGGGCAGCAAAAAATGCTGAGATGACTGAGGTGCATGGTCGTTTAGTAGCGCGGAATCGTGGCGTCGATGTCGCACGACCAGGCATCAATGCCACCTTCCATGTTGGAGACATCCTGGAAGCCAAAGCGTGTCACTAGCGCCTGGGCCACACTCGCACTCCGCCCGCCGTGATGACACATCACCACCGTAGGTGCCTGTGGATCGAGGACCGGTAGCCAGGTGGCTGCCTGACTCATGGGGTATGCCTGTGCGCCGGTCACGAAGGCGATGGCATGCTCGTGCGGTTCACGCACATCGATGAGCACAAATGAATCGCCTCGTTGTTGCATGGCATGCACGTCGTGGACAGTGACGGATTTGACCATTGGTGACTCCTTTGTATACACAAAACAGTGCCCCTTCGTGTGAAGAGGCACTGTCGTGAAAATCAGTACTACTAGCGATTGCTGGAGCAGCTCCCACAGCCACCACCACCGCTGTATTCGTCGGCATCGTCGCCACCCTCTTCCTTGGAGCGGAAGGAGTGCCCACAGCCACAGCTTGACACGGCGTTGGGGTTGTCAATTTTGAAGGCACCTTGGAGCATGTTGTCCTGCTGGAACGAAATAGTCGCACCCATCAGGTAGCGTGCACTGATCGGGTCAAGCATGACCTTTAGACCATGTGCTTCCCAGTTGGTGTCGCCGTCACGGGCCTCGTTGTCAAACGTCATGCCGTACTGCAACCCTGAGCAACCACCACCCGACACGAAGACACGCAACGAGTAGTCGCCAAGCTCGCGCTCTTGCATCATGGCAAGCAAGCGCTCGGCAGCAGCCGGGGTGATATTGATGGTTGGTGCGGCGGGCACAAACTGCGTGACTGAAATGTTTTGGTCGAGCAACGTCATCACTGACCTCCTGAATGAAAAGAATATGCGGACATACATATTTCGCATATTTGTTTTTTGAGTATAGCAGAAAAAATCAAACGTGACAACTCGTGTGCGGTGGCAAACATAAATAGTGATGTGTGGCCACTCGTAGGGGCGCATAACATTCGCCAGCATTTTTTTACCACACACGTACCACATGCGTCTAGCACGTAAACGGGGCATTGTATGGTGCCTGCTTTCTGCAGCATACTGTTACGTACTCGACAAATTAGAACAAATGTGCTAATTATAGAAGAGACATAATTTTTCTATCAGCGTTTGGTTATGCGTACGATTCTGCATTTCGATCTCGACGCCTTTTTTTGTGCGGTCGAACAACGCCGCAACCCGGCCCTGACCAACACCGCATTTGTGGTGGCAGGGCACTCCAACGAGCGTGGCGTCGTCGCCACCGCCTCATACGCTGCTCGCGCCTTTGGCATCCGGGCTGGTACCCCCACGGCGCGGGCCTTGCAGCTGTGTCGTGAGTTGGTGGTGGTGCGACCTGATTTCCGTGCGTATATGCAGGCCTCACGCGAGGTGATTGCACTGGTGCGGAGCGAGTACAGCGCCGTCGAGCATGCCTCGATCGACGAGGCCTACGTGGACATCACGCTGGCGAGCGACCCGCCGGCCCACATTGCCCGCCACCTGCAACACCGCATCGCCAGCGAGCTCCAGCTTTCGGTGTCGTGTGGAGTGGCTAGCAACAAACTGGTCGCCAAAGCGGCCACCGACATCGCCAAACAGCGCGCTCGCCAAGGCATCATGCCCCACGCTATTCTGGTGGTGCCGACTGGTGGCGAAGCGGCATTTTTGGCACCCTTGCCTGTCGACACGTTGTGTGGGGTCGGCCCCAAAACCACCGCACGGCTGCATGCCCTCGGGATTACCACGCTCGGTGAAATCGCCTGGACGCGCAGTAGCGACATCAGGGCACATTTTTCGTCACGCCAGGCCGAAGAGCTGATTCGTTGGTCCAAGGGCATCGATCATACGCCGCTCGTTTTTCACCACGTCGCCAAATCACTGTCACACTCCACCACATTTCTGCGTGACACCAACGAGCGTGAGCTGATTGCTGGCACGTTGGTTACCCTCACCTACGAGCTGGCACGACGCTTGCAGCACAAACAGTTGCGCGCCCGGGTGGTGAGTTGCTATCTGCGCTGGGATCTGCACACTGGTGATGGGCGCCAAGCGCGCTTGGCGCGTGCCAGCAGCGATGGCCGCGAGCTCAGCGAGCGTGTATTGCAGTTGTTGGATGTGTTGTGGGATGGCGCATGTACCATGCGGCATGTGGGGGTGGCAGTATCGGGGCTCGGCGATTACCCTGCGCAGCTGGGGCTATGGGATGCGCCAACCAGCGATGACACCGAGCAGCAGGCTGAAGTCGCCATCAGCGATGCTGAGGAATTCATGGGGCATGCTGCCTCGACGCATCGCTTGAGTTATACGCCCACTAAACGCTGGTCGGCACACGATGCCTAGCCGCCTAGCGCCGACATCCCGCGTACGGTGGGGAGAATGGACTGTGCCAGTCCATGTCCCCACGGTTTGATGGCCACGGCATGACGCACGATTTGCTGGAGTTCGTCGTCATTCACCCCGCTACGTAGGGCGGCACGCAGGTCGACTTCGTCGTCACGGAGCAAGCACAGATGCAATCGGCCATCAGCGGTCAGGCGCATGCGGTTGCACGTACTACAAAAGGGCTCGCTGACCGAGCTAATAAAGCCGATGGAGCCTTTGGCGTGGGCAATCTGGTAGCGGTGCGCAGGGTCTGCATCTTGCATACCTAGGTCGCGAAGTGGCCCGAATTCTGCTTCGATGCGCGTGATGAGCTCGCTACTCGCAACCACGCCGTCGTTGGCCACATCGGCGACACCGGTTAGGGGCATGACTTCGATGAAGCGCATATCCCAGGCGTGGGTCAGGGTGAGAGCGGCCATGTCGAGCACGTCGTGGTCGTTGAGCCCACGCACCACCACCATGTTGAGTTTGATGGGCAGGAGCCCAGCGGCTTCGGCTGCGGTAATCCCATCCCATACATCGCTGAGTTTGGCACCACGCGTCATCACACGAAAGCGCTCAGCATCCAGTGAATCAATGCTGATGTTGACGCGGTCGAGCCCAGCCTGTTTGAGATCGTGGGCAATGGGGGCCAGTTTGACGGCGTTGGTCGTCATGGCGATATGCTCGATGCCGGGGATCGCTTTAATATCACGCACCAGCGTGACCAAATCACGCCGGAGCGTGGGTTCACCACCCGTCAGGCGAATTTTGCGGAAGCCGACCATCGCACAGGCCCGCACCACCCGAATCAGTTCGTCGTTGCGCAGGAGTTCGTCTTTGGGCATGAACTGCATGCCGTGTTCGGGCATGCAGTAGACGCAACGCAGATTACAGCGATCGGTCAGCGAGATGCGTAAATAGTCGATGCGCCGCCCGTAATTGTCGAGTGCTGGCACATCACCCGCATAGCGCGGGCGTGGTGTGGTGAGTGGATCAATTAGCGTGATTGGTTGTAGGCGTGATTCTTCGTACTGCATCAGATGACCCACCCGTTGCTGCTAGTTAGACGTGTTCGAGCACACTTACGCGGGCTGCCAGCTGGCGTGCCAGCGCCTGAAAGACATCGGCATAGGCATCGCTGTTGTCGCTGAGCACGGCGGGCCGTCCCGTGTCACCCCCGGCGCGGATGCTCATCCCAATAGGAATCTGACCGAGTAAAGGGACACCGAGACGCTCGCCCAGTCCGGCGGCGGCACCGCTGCCAAAGATGTCGTAACGCGTGCCCGTGTCTGGCGCCACAAAGTAGGCCATGTTTTCGATGATGCCTAGCAGTGGTACGTTGACCTTGCGGAACATTT
>JACCDP011538599.1_pt1 | contig 26914 bp, 44 predicted proteins | sample 7445841 | NCBI WGS metagenome assembly JACCDP01 (sample SAMN15323441, study PRJNA562643) | freshwater metagenome | isolation source: river surface water | place: USA:Blue River Watershed | collected 2017-08-17 | reverse complement strand
CACGTCTTGCTGCGGAGTGTAAGACAGACCCGTGCCTACGGTCAGGGTCTTGTTGTCGTTGTCGATGGTCAGGCTCGTCGTCGAGGTCGTCAGGTAGCGGTCGCCCGGGATGAGGGTCGCAAAGGAGGCATCGAAGTTCGTGCCCGAGTTCTTCGTCAGGACTTGGCCGACCGTGCCGCCAGTGGGCAAGCCGGAGCCGGCGACGAAGGCGGTCGTCTGAATGGACGTATCGGGGAAGGTGATGCCCGAGGAAGGCGAGATCACGAAGGAACCGAAGGTCGTATGGCTAAGGCTCAGGGAGGTCGGCGTATACTGTCCGACGTTAGCGCCTGAGCCTTGCAACGTGAGGCCGGCGAAGGTCGGGGTGGTGAGGGAGCCTAGGCCAAGGTTATCCCGGGCCAAGCTGAAGTTGGTCAGGGAGCCGAGGTTGTCGGCTTTGGTCAGGTAGGGCGTAAGCGCCGAGGCCGTCAGGAAGCCCGAGGGGTTTCCAGTGAGAGGATAAAAACCAGCGGTCACCCAGGACTCGGTCGCGTAGCCGGCGAGGGATAGGGTAGACCAGTTGGTTGCGTAATCGACCCCAGTGGTAGTTTTGGTCAAGAACTGGCCAGCCGTACCGCCGACAGGAACGCCAGGGCCTGGGATGCCCTGAGCTCCAGCGGGTCCGGCAGGACCCTGAGGCCCGGGCGTCCCGACCTGTCCCGAGATGGTCCCGCCGATCAGGCTGTTGAAGGTGCCGTTAATGTTAGCCATGTTAAGCTTGAGTGATGGTCTCCTGGATCTGCACGCGGAAGAGGGTCGAGTGCGTGACGGGACCGCCTGGGAAGGTGAAGCGGATATCCCAGCTGCCTAGACCTAGGGACCAGTTGGAGGTATCGCCGACGTAGGTCGTCGAGAAGGACAGGCCGCCGGCCGCGATGGTCACGTCCATCTCGTACTCGTGGCCGCAGTGATCGCGGAGGGTCGAGGTGATGGTGGTCCCGGTAAGGGTGGCAGGCTCGCCGGCGCCGGGAATCCAAGTCCAGGTGCAGGAGAAACTGTCGCCCCTAGAGAAGATGGTGGTGTTGGCCATGGCGTTCTAAAACTGCGGGGGCGGGCATCCCGTCAAAGACTTCGGTTAGAATGCCAAGGTCACCGCGGTAATGTCGCCCGTAGGGGTTGGCCCGATATTTTGTCCGAAGGGGTCGGAGCCGTCAAAAGCGGTTGCGCCGACGGTCACCGAAGATGTCGTGCCCGCATAGAAGGCCCCGGTCAGTATCGCGGACTCATAGTCCTTATCTAGGCCTGTTGCAACGGACGGGAGAAAGACGCTAGGGTTGAGCGGGTCTTCGTAGACTCCGCCGAAAAAGAAACGCTCCTCGATTGCGGGAGGGCTCCCGCCGGAAATGGTTGCGTAGTCGTTATAACCAGGCGCGGCAAAAGGAGTCCCGCGGAAGAGGCGACCTTGGGAGTCGGCTGCTCGGATCGCGGAGCCTGGCCCGAAATTATAATAGTCGTAAGCGTGGGTAAAGTTAGACCAACTAAATCCGCCAGTGGTGTGTTGCGCTGCATAGACGGGAGAACGTGCTTGCCCCCAAGTAAACAAGGTGACGCCGAAAACCTGCGCTCCGCCGACAGTAAAATAGTCCTTTGTCAGCGGAGGCAGGGGCATCAGGCGCGGGCGAAGAAGTACTTCGCGGTAGATGTGCCGACCTTGATTCGGTCAGACCACTGAGAGCCGCACGTCAGCTGAGTGATGACAATGGCTCGAGGTGACGGAAGTTCAGGGTCTTGATAGGCGACAGCCAAAAGGAAAAAGGCCGAGTCGTCCGTTGCGTCCTGCTGAATGCTCGTCGAGATGATGCGCGGATAAAGGATGTCGGCCTGATCCGTGACCGGGTAGATGGTCGGAGGTGTGGAATAGTCCGCCGAGACCTTGAGGTAGATATACGAGTAACCTGTAAGCGGGTCGAAGTTGAAGGTCGTCGTCGGGGTCGGGACGTAGTCTAGGCGCTTGGTCGCGTCAGGTGAGATGCCGATCTGAGGGATGACCGAGTTGACCATACCGGGCGTACAGCTGAATTTGTAGGTCGTGCTTTCGCTCCTATTCACAATGGTGAAGGGACAGGTCGGGCTGGTATTTCCTTCATCCGGGAAAGGGTTCGACGAGTCTATGCTTACGCCGTACCCGCTAGACGTGAAACCATACCCTGCGCCAGGTTGTAAGTTCATGTAGCGCGCGTGTAGACTTCGGCCGGATAGCCTTCGCGGTTGAACCGAATCTCGTAGTTAATCTTTACGATCTTCGGCGTGCCACCAGAAAGGACGCAGTAGTCCTCAAAGGAAACTTGCGAGAGGAGGATGGTATCGCGCGCCGTTCCCTTCACGCTGGCCGTAAAGGTCGTGCCTATGTGGGCAGGGAGCAGGGTGATGCTCCCAAACTTGTTATCGTTTGAGGTCTTGCCCACGGCGTTCCTAATCGTCGCGATGTCGCCGAGGTTCGTCGTATAGATACAGCCAGAGAAGGACGTGATCGGGGAGAGGTAGTGGGTCTTGCCGTAGTAGTATTGCTTGGCGGCAGTGCTGGAATCCTTGAACCCTACGAAGCCACCGGCATTAGTCGCCGTCCCCTTGAAGGTTGCGCCGAAGACGCCCCCAGTCCTTTCCTCCAGGTTGATGGTGGAGGTCGCGAATGTGACGCCGTCGCCGGCGATGGCCGTCGTGAAGGGTGCGGTCGGACCGAAGAAGTTCGGGTGCGTCGTGATGTGCTCGGACGTAAGGCCATGCGAGGCCGTCACGTTCGGGTTAGTCCTGGTACCCACGGCGCTATCTACACCGACGTACTCCGCGTCAATGGTGTCCAGCTCAAGACCCGACCGGGTCAGGTTAAACTTGTGGCAGAAGAAGTCGGAGTAAACGGGATGGACCTGTCCAGTAAAGACGGCCGTACCGCCTACGCTCTTGTCTACGATGTAGGTCGCCCGGGCGGTCATCATGCCGTAGCCGTCATTGGTGAACGCGCCTCCTGGCTGGACGAACTTCGCGGTTAAGGCATTGCCTGATTTTACGAGGGCCATGGTTATTTAGTTTTGTTGACGATTGGGGCGCGGTTCTGAGATGCGTTCGCCGGCGTGCTAGGCGTGGCGCCTGAGGCGGTCACGTCCATGTAGGTCGCCGCGTATCCGAACTTTGAGGCGATGACCTGGAGGACACTCAGCTGCTGGAGGGCGATGCCCTGCTGTTCCTGAAGGGCCGTGACGACCGGGTTCTGCCCGACGCCGATCACGTTGCCGGAGATGGCTCCCGTGCTGGAGGTCGTGCCCTTTGTATCCGCGGCCTTTTCCTTTTCTGTGCTAGCAGCGCCTGCCTTGATGGCGGCGAGCAAGGCCTTAGATTTGTCGGCGCCTCCAGATGCAGCGGCGGTCGTGCCAGTCGGGCGGGTCGAGCCATCCGCCCCCATCGCGACTAGGGCGGCGCCCATAGGCGTAGACGTTACCGCCCCGGTCACCGCGCTTGAAGCAGCCCCAGGGGCAAACCTATCTAGTAAATTAAAAAGACCAGTGGCCGCATCTTCGGCAAGTTTCTCGGCCCACTTTGAGTACTTGTTGTAAACGTTGAAAAGGTTGGCGGCGAGTTTGACCATGCTTGCGTTGAGCCGGTCCATTCCGTCGTTGTAATCACCCATGGCCTTGAGCGTTTTTTCGTCCACGATCGGGGCGTCTGCGATGTCCTTCTGGAGTTTCTGGAAATCGTTAAGCATCGGCAGGATGTCGTTGCCAATCTTGTCGCCGAAGAGGGCCGTCGTAATGAGCAGCCGTTCCGAGTCATCAGCCCCACCGCCTAGCGCGGCAGAGAGAGCCAGGAAGACCGAAGTCGCGTCGCCTGCCTTCAGCTGCTCCATCGTGACGCCGAGGGCCTTGAACATCTCGACCTTCTTCCCCGTGCCGGCGGCTGCCTCGGCCATGTCCACGCGCAGCTGGCGGGTCGCCTTGGCCAAGACGTTGACCGACACGCCGGACTGTTGCGCCGCGTAGGCCAACCCCTGGAACTGCTCGGCCGATAGGCCGCTTCGGTCCACCTGATCAGCGACCTCGCCGAGTTGCTTAAAGGTATTGCTAAGGAAACTCAGGGCCTTGTCAAAGAGAACGGTCGCCGCGAACATTCCCGCAAGCTTTTTGCCGATGTCACTGCCGGCCTTCTTGAACGAGTCACCCAAGGAGTCGACGGACTTCTTCGCCCGCCCCGTCACTTGCTCGACGTCGGACTTCCCCTTCAATTCATATTCAAGTTTCTGTGCCATTGGTCTCGGGGGTCTTTACCTCTGCGGGAGGGGCAACCTTTTCGAGCCGCTCCTGTTCCTCCATGAAGGCCTCTTCCTCGGTCGTCAGAATCTTTGACTCTGAACCGTTGGCCGCAGACCAAGCCGCGTTCATCCAAATCGCCTGACACTCAGGCATCTCCCACGCCCGCTTCTCGTCGATGCCGTTCTTGATGAGCGCCGCGATCACGCCGAGCGGCCAGGGAATCCCGATGTCCTCGGCCGTCCCCTTCTTCTTCTCGGATGCGTCCCAGAACCTAGGCCAACAATCGACCATGCAATATTGCCCGAAGCGTTCCAGCTCGGTGGCGAACTTGCCCGGGTGCTTGTCGAGATGCTTGACCAGACGAACCTCCTCAGGGTCCAACGCCCCGATCGGTTCCTCGGCGCATATCTTTACCGCGGCCAATAGGTCCAGTGGAGTCGGTTCATTCTTGCCGGTGAGCAGCGGAGACTCGATGGCCATCAGCCGCACCCGGTACTTGAGGCAAAACGGATAAACGGAACGACCAAGGATTTGCACCTTGGCCGCCGGGTCTGTCCAGGCGCGTAGGAATCTTCCGTCCACGCCTTGAGTATGCCGCTAAAGCGGCGGTGTCAATTAGGCGAAGGTGATGCCTTCGTAGTCAACTGCTTCGACCGAGACGGAACAGAAACCCTTGTTCTGCGATTTCTCGTCTACCTTGGTCACGATTCCGACGAAGCTCGTCGAAGCGGTTCCAGAAGGATAAGCCGAATTGGTGTTCGTCGTGAAACTCAGGGTCGAGCCGAGGGTCGGGACGGTTCCCGTTTTGCAGATGCCGTCGATGCTCAGGGTCGTCTTGCGATCGTCGAGTCTATGGGTGACAGTGACGCCGGCCTCGTTCTGGACCGTGTCCTCGTTGTTAAAGCCAGCCGAGACGGAGAAGGACTGAACGAACAAATTAGCCACGGTTCCCGTGCCAATGCCGTAGATGCAGGAAGTTCCGTTCAGGATGGCGGCGCACATGGTAGGTAAAAAATTTTAAGGGTTAAGGCTTTGAAACTGCGGGAACGGGCAACCCTTAGGGGGTCGGGTTCACGACCACCGGGACGGTGTAGCTGAGGACGGTCGCCCAGGAGCGCTCGTCCCGGCCTTCGTCTTCGGAGTCGGGGATGACGTCATAGCATAGGGCAGAGCCATCGGCAACGAAGGCGGCCTTGATGCCGGAGACGTTGGACATGGACCCGGCGATGGCGGCGCATCGGTCGCGGTGCTGGGTCAGGGTGTTGTCGTCGGCGTTGGAGAAGATCGTGACGCGGACCGAGCAGTAGTAGTTGCCGGCGCCCTCGGGCAGTTCGGGCGGCGTCCGGGCGGAGTCGCAAAGGACCACGCACTTGGGCAGGACGTTTATCTCGGCGTTGTCGCCTGTGTAGACGGCCACGCCGGCAAGGCCAGACTCGGCGGTGAGGAAGGTATCGAGGACGGCCTCGACGATGTGGCGGGCTGAGAAGGTTCCGGGCATGGTTATTTGATTCCGTGTTTTTTGTTAAAGTTTTGTGCGTGATGCCTGAGCATGATTTCCATCATAGCAGGCATCTGTTTAACGCGGTTACCGTAGACAAGGTTCTTCACGTCGGCGCCGGTTGCAATGCCATCCGTATCTCCCTTTTGATTCCCGATGGTTAGGTCAAAGATGAGCGTGCCCACTGTGCGTTTAGACATGGCAACGATGCCGTCTGAGTTGCTATGCCTCTTGATCCAGAGGGGAATCTGGGAGCGGCCTGCATTGGCTCGGGACTTGGGTCCGCTAAGGCCTTTTGGCTTGGGGAGTTTAGCCAGGGTATCGACCCAGCCTGCCTTGATGCGGCCGACAGACTTCTGGCGCTGCTTGATGTATTCCTTGAGGACTGCGTCCTTGGCTTCCATGCGCTGCCAAAACTCAATCCCTGGGCCGCCGTTCTTCTTGATGCGGCCGCCGAACTTCTTGAGCGCAGCTTGATGGACCTCCTTAACCCCCGACACGGTTTCGATCACGGAACGGTTGAAAGTATTCCCTGCCTCCTCTTGGCCGATGCGGTTAAAGTAGTTCTTCAGTTTGCGGAAGGAGCGGACAGTCCCGAATCCGTTGTCAAACATCCGGGCGTAAAGGGCGTTGCCGGCGAAGACGTCGGTATTCTCCCCGGCCAGTTTCCAGAACTTGGACGGGTTGTTCATGAAGGCAGCCGAACCGAGTTTGCGGAAGAGGCGGCCGCGGCGTCCATTGACCGAGCCTGAGCGCTGGCCGACTACTACCGAATGCACGTCCCCCTTGATGGCGGCATTGCCCACCATGCGGGCCTCGTCGCTCATGCCATCGCCTCCGGCCTTAACAATCGGAGGGGTGAAGATCATACTGTCGCGGCACATCAGGGCGGCCTGCTCCAGGAAGACATCTATCAGGCCGTCATTCGTACCCATTACGAAACGATTGATGGCGCCCATGAACTCCTCCCGGCTCTTGGGGATGATGCTGCCTTCAGCGATCATTGGCTGTCGTCGATGACCACGAGGGTGATCCAAGCCGAAAGGGTCTTATAAGTCTGGCTAGTGATGCGGACTACCTTGCCCCCGACCGTCAGTTTCTTGCCGATGCCGAGGGCGGGGATGGGAACCCCCGAGGCGATGACCGCCGCCGATGCCCCAATAGACCCGTCTGGCTTGGCCCAGGAGGCCGTTGCAGCGGGGAGGCGGACGGTGTACTGGGTCCGCTCGTTATAGCCCCCAGATTCCAAGACCGTCGTATAGGCGGGTTCGGAGATAAGGGCCGAGAAGGTGACGGTCGAGCCGGCCGTGGCGCACGGGATACCTAGGTCAAAGGTGATTTCCTTCGCATCGTTCAGAAACTCTTGACCGTACAGGCTCATACATCTGCGGACTCGGGCAAAAAAAAGGCCCCCATTTCTGGAGGCCTTTCATCGTGGGGCTTTAAGCCCCGGCGATTACGGGTTGTAGACCGCGGCGATCGTGCCGTTCGTGACCGCCTTGTTCGCGCCGAACATGAGTTCAGCCGAGGCGACCAGGTTGCGGGTGCTCTTGTCGGCCCACACGTTGTAGTAGATGCTCATGCCGAGGCCTTCGAGGGCGACGACTTCCGAGACGAGCATACCGTCGCGGACGTGGTCGAGGGAAGGAGCAGCGGCGGCGAGAGCCACGGCCTCAGGGGCACAGGCGAAACCAGCGAGCTTGGCCTCAGACGGGAACTGGGAAGCGTAGAAGACGCCGCCGTCGAAACCGTACGCACCTTCGGAGAGGGGCAGGGAGGTCGTGCTGGTCGGGATGAGCTGGGAGTAGATGCCCGGGTTAACGATCAGGGCCTTGCGGCCGGCCTTCGAGACGCCAGCCCAGAGAGCCTTGAGCTGCGCGGAGCCCGGGGTGACGGCGCTGTCGGCAGCGGTCACGGCGGCGGCGCCGAAGTTGGCGACGGTGATGGGGGCGGTAGCGAGAGCCCAGATCTTGTCGGCGAGGGCGTCGAGGTTAATCTTCACCAGTCGCTCGAGGCGGATGGAGTTCTGGATGTCAGCGTAACCGAGGCCGAAGGGCTGGTAAACGTGGTCGAGGGCGACCGAGGTGGCCGACAGGGTCGTGCCGCCGATGACATTGAAAGCGGAAGGGTTGACCTGGGTGGCGGCCGTGGCGGAAGCGATGGCGACCTGGATGGTGTCGTTAGGCTTCTTGACGTCCGTGGAGAAGTCGGTCGAGAAGTTGCGGAGCGCGGCGAGGCGGTTCGCGAGGATGGTCTGGGACTGGGCGGCGAGGGTATCGACGATCAGCTGGGCAGCGATGGTGTTGGACATATTAGTTTATCGGGTGAGGGTTGGGGAAATTATTTGGTGGCCTTGAAGATGGCCGAGCGGTTCTTCTTGAGGAACTCGGTGCGCTCCTTGCCGAAAGGCATCGAAGCATACTCCTGAGCAATCTCGGAGTCGGTGGCACGGACCGGGCTGTCGCCCTGGGGAAGGTCCACGGCGGCGACGCCGACCTTGGCCACGATGGCCGCGGCTTCGGCGGAGGCGCTGATCTGGACGGCCGAAAGTTCGGCGACCTTGGCGGTCAGCTCTTCGACTTGCTTGACGGAGGCGGCGATGGAGCACTCCAGGTCGATGACCTTGGCGTCCTTGACGGCGGCCTCAATCTTGAGGGCCTCGACTTCGGAAGCGGAACCGACGGTGAGCTTCTCCACGGTGGCGCGGAGGTCGTCACGTTCGGCAGAGGCGGAGGCGACGAGGGCCTCAGCGGCGGCGAGTTTCTGTTCGATGGTCATGGTCTTAAAGATTGCGGAGGTGGGCAACTGTCTATGGTCAGAAAGTGGCGAGGGCTTCGCGGAGGTTGGAGACGACCCCGGTCGCAAGACCCTTGGCGGCGGCTTCTCGCCCGGTGAAGACCTGACCCTCCATGTCGGAGTCCTGCACAAAGGTACGCTTGTTTCGGACGGCGGCGCGGAACTCGTCGCGGGTAGACTCGACCGAGGACTGAAGGTAGGCGCGTTGCTCGGCGGTCAGGGCGAGGCCTTCGGCGCCGGCGGCCTTGTGGATGCCTGCGGCGATTACCTCAAACTTGATGCCTTGGGCGGCGTAGTATTCTTCGAGATTGGGGACGACCATATACACGCCGATGCTCCCGATCTGGGAACTGGCCGTGACGGTGAAGTCGTCCGCCTGACTTCCAATCCAGTAAGCAGCTGAGGCGGCCATGTTATCGGCGAAGGCGCGGGTCGGCTTCTTGTAGCCGGCGACCATGTCGGCCAGTTCTTGGACGCCCGTCACCGTGCCGCCCGGGGAGTTGATGGCGAGGAGCACGCGGTCAACGGCTGGGTTGTCCTGGGCTTCTTCAAGCCAGCCGGCGATGACGTCAACGTCGGCGCCGCCCATCATTCGCTCGATGGGGGAAAGGCCTTTCCCGATGGGGCCTGAGATAGGGACGACCGCAGTGGTCCCTACAACGTAGGGCTTGGGCGCTTCGCCGAAGAGCTGCGCGATCATGTCGCCCAGGCCGGCGGCCTTGGAGGCCTCGACGTAGTCCTTCGCACGGACCGGGTTAATCAGGAGCGGCTCAAGGCCGCGTAAGCCGTTAGAAAGAAAGCGCACAGTTATTAGGGGTTGGAAGGTTCGGGGGGAGGCGGCAGGTCGAGGTTGTCGGCCACGTCGGTCGGAGTCTGGCTAGAGGCCTGCCCCTGTTGGAGCCAGTTGAAGCCGGGCTTGTAGAGCATCCAGACCGGGAGGCCTTTCTCCTTAGCGAGGCCAATGACGTAGTTCATATCGTCGGCTCGCTTCGCAAGTTCCTGGCGAAAGTCGAGGCCTCGCTGGGCGTACAATTCGCTCATGCTCAGGAGCCCGAGCTCCACGTCGGCGCGATCGTTCGCGGCGTCGCGGCCACCGTCAACGGTCACGCTCTTCGGCGTGGTCCACGATGTCGCGTACCATTTCGGGTCGTCGGGGATTTCGCCGGAGGCGATGCCGTCGGCGATGATATAGTCCCAAGTCGGTTGGCAGAAAGTGTCGATGAGTACGGTCTGATATTTCGAGAAGACTCGCGCGCTCTTCGCGGTGACTAGGCGAATGGAGGCTCCGCCTAAGGCCTGGGGATTGGCCACAAATTCGAATGGCAGGGAACCAAAAGCGATGTCCCTCTGGAGCTCGGTCACGAATCCGTTAAACGTTTGCGAGGGGCGTTTTGATTCCTGATGTTCTAGGCTTTCATTGGTTTCCAAAACGATGAGCTTTCCGCCGGCCTGCTCGACCATGCCGGAGTAGCATCGGTCGCCGCCGCCAAGTTCGGCAGCCATGTTATCATCAATGAAACCGCCTCCTTTTTTGAGCACACGGGTCACCTCACTCTGGTCTTTCACTGCCCGTTTCTCGGCTTCTAGGATTTCGTCGAGGTCCTGCAAACTGTTGACCGAATGTTGCAGCAAGGGCGTACCACGGGCCGCGCTCGACGACGTCAGGTCAACGATGTGCATCATCGTGTTGGCCGGCATGAAGCGGCTTGAGCCGTCGGAACGGTAGACCCAATAGCCGACGATCTCGGCGAAGTCTCCGAACTGCACGCCGTCCCAGGTACGCTCGGGCGTATCGCGGTCGGCAGGGTCACCGACTCGATGCGTTTCGATGATCTGGATTTTCGCCTCGCCTCGGGCGTTGCGGACCTTGGCGGCGAAACACTCGCCGTCGCGGATGAGCGCGCGGACTAGCATACCCTGGCACTGGGCAAAGTTGAAACGGTTGGTTACGTCAATGCGCTTGGACTTCTCGGCGAAGTATTCCTCGTAGGCGCGCGCGGCCTCGGGCGTGCTCGCGTGGGACTGCGGACGGATGCCGTCTCCCGACGTGTACAAGACCATATCGTTTAGGATTTGGTTATACAGGCCGTAGTTCCTTTCGGCGTACCGACACTTGCGGACCATGACATTGCGATCACGGGAACGAAGGTCACGGCGGGCGTCCACGTTCGACCCCGTGTACATGATTTGCCGGGCGTTGCTCTGCGTCACGCTCTCCCATCGGGGAGTCTGCGGATAGCCGCCGCCGCCGAAGTTCTCGCTATAGGCCACTTGCTTAGGACCGACCTCGCCAGAAACGGCCGGGGTCTTCGGCGCCTTCGCGGCACGCTTAGGGGTGGTCTTCTTCTTAGACTTAGAGGCCATAGTTAGAGTCGTTGTTACGGTTGTCGTAACGGGTGTTGATCACATTACGTCGGCGACCGTACCGCTGGGGGTCCAGCTGAGACAGCGCCCCCATGGCCTCGGCAAGCATCTCCTTGGGGGGCAAGGCGAACTGCTTCGTAGAAGACGACCCGGAGTCGGCGTAGGACATGAGGACCTTGCCCTCCATGATCATCGAGACTGCCTTGGCCTTGATTGCCAGCAGCTCGTCTTCCGAAAGTCCGATGAACAGTCCTTGCATAAATCTGCGGGGTTAGGCAACGGAGGGGAGGAACGGCCCCGACCCTATGCCTCCGCAGGCGCACATCCTACGACGCTTCGGAACCGTTCCTCTTGTCCTCATGTTGACCGGCCTTCGCCAGGTTGCAAGTCGTCCGCGGTCGCTTCCCTGCCGACGACGCCCCATCGCACGGCGACGAGGAGGCAAAGGATTTCGCAGTCGAGGGCGTGATTGTCCCGTTTACCCTGGGGAAGAATCCAAGTCGCCTTGCCGGTCCGCCTGTCCCGCACGCGCAGCTCGGAGTTGAGTTGTTCGGTATACTCGGGGGAGGCGTCTCGCGCGAATGAGAAAACCTTCCTAGCCCGAAGGCCGTGCAAGAGGTCCTTGGCCTGAACGTTCGAGAACGAAATGAGCCACGCGCGGGCCGGCGTGCCAGGGACTAAGATCGCTTGCTTCTCAGAATAGAATCGGCGGACGGTGTTCCCGTCTCTGTCACCGATCGCGAACGTCTCGGCGCCTGAACCCTTGGAACACTTCCAGCCGCGGAGGGCCGTCTGCCTGTAGACCTCTTGGGTCTGGTCACCTGAGTCCACCATGACCATGGCCTTATGCGTACCCGTGCGCTTGACGAAGTCGTCCAGGTCTTGCCACGTCTCGACCTTCTCAAACGCCATTAGGCGGCTATGCCCAGACCGGGCGAAGCGGCGGGCTACCGCGTAGAAGTGTCCTCGCTGAACGTCGATTCCGACGACGCGGAAAGGTATGCTCCCATTGGGCGCCCCGTCCTTGTCCACGACTTTGCCGGCGGGAGTGATGACCGCCTCGGCGTCCCAGTCGTCGGCCATCGCGTAGTCCGAGGATTCGGTCGAGACCACCATCGCTCCGCCGTCGTCGCTCCAGGGGATGGCGAGATACTTGGTCTTGAAAATCTTCCTGCCCTCCTCGTCGCCGTAGGCCTCCGAGGCCTCCTTACTCTTGATCATGTCCACGGCCAATGAGCCCCAGCTCGTCGAGGCTAGGGCGTTGACGTGCGTCCCGACCCAGCCGGTCTTCTGCGGTTGCGCCATCTGGACGAACTGCGCCCCGTTCTCCACGGCGTTGCAGGCGATGCGCGTCTCGTTGGTATCGGGTAGGTGTCGCTTGCATCCCGCGCATTCGTAGGTCGTGTTCTTCTCGACCATCAGGTGATTCCATCCTGCCGGGCTTTTCGCCTGCTCGGGGAACCTGACGAAAGACCAGTCCCAGGGCTGGAGCTTGCGGCAGTCCTCATGCGGACAGACGAAATTCCACTCGTGTTGAGTCGTCATCTGCCAGATGTTGTCGAGGTCGTCGCCCACCATACCGGCCTGCGACAGGTAGAGTTTCTTGGCCGTCCATTCGTATGCCTTGGTTCGGGCCATCGACTGCGCCACCGCCCCTTTCTTCCATAGCCAGATTTCGTCGCCGATGACGTACCGCGTCGAGATGCGCTGCAGGTCCTTCTCCGTCGTGGCCGAGTTGTTGTAGACGATCGTCCCGTCCGCAAAGTCGATGATGTCGCTCTTCGGGTTGTCCGCCGGCGAGATGTGCCGACGCACGTCCTCGACCATGTTGAACATCGGCCGAAGGTAACGGATGGTGAAGTCCGCCGCGTTGACCTGGTTGTCCATGTAGATGACCATGTTGCCTCGGTCGTTGGCCATCAGGTAGGTGGCTGCCAGTCGGGCCTTCAAAGTCTTGCCCGTCTGAATCGACCAGAGGTCAACCATCGTGCGCGTCGATGGGTCAAGGAACAGGCGCAGGCTTTCCGCGATCCACGGCCAGCGGCTCGGGTTGTATCCGCCGGCGAACGCCCCCGCAGGGACGCGGGTGATGTTCCTCGCCAGCCACTTCACCGGGTCGGCGTTGTCGGGCGGCGTCAGGGATTCGCGGCCGATGGCGAGCAGCTCGTCCTTAGTCATAGAGGCCTGTCTTCTTGAGCATCAGATAAAGTTGGTCGGAGATGTCAGACCACTTCCTCGGCTTGCGCTTGAACGGACGCGAAGGCTTGGGCATCGGCTTGCGCCTGGGCTTAGGCTTGCGCTTCGTCATGGCTGCTCAGTTTCTCGCGGACCTTGCGGACGTAGGCCTGCAGGACGGCGATTGCCTTGGGCGGGTCGTTAGGGTTGCAGGCCTCGCCGAGTTCGCTCGGCATCCGCTCCATCGCCTCGATCCATTCGCCCGTCAGCTGGAGCATCGCCTCCTTTGCCTCTGACGATTTGATATACTCGCGGGCCATCAGCGCTCGACGCTCCGCCTCGGCCTCTAGGTCGATGAGCTTGGCGGTCGCTTGGTTATACTGCGTGTGATACTTCGCCTGGTCTCGGTCGCCCGTTTCCATCGCCGCCTGCCAGACGTCACGGGCTCGGCTGACCAGGACGTTCTGTCTGGCGATGCGCTGCTGGATCGTTCCGTCGTCGAGCGAGGCCACGGCAGGCACGGGAGCAGACGCGGCACGCTCGGCCGCCCGGGCTTCCCGCCACGCAGTCGCCGCTTCGACGCTATCGGTCGGCATACCTTCGCGGCGAAGAACGCCCACGCGCTGCACGCTCACGCCGATCGCCGCGGCCAACGCCTTGGTCGTCAGGGCTTCAGGCTGGCCCATTTAAACGGGGGTTTTGTGTCAACGAGACACGCATCATTTTGAGGCTGTGGCAGGCCACGCACGCAAACGGCAGTTCCAAAAAGATTCCTTGGCGGGGGGTATTTTGGGCGTTTCTCATCGTTTTCCCTTTGTTTTCTTAGGTTTCCGCAAGTTTTTCGCCACGTTTTGAGCAGCAGGCTCGGCGTGTTGCCCGGTCCATTCCCCAAGGGCATCAGGAGTGAACTGCTCGCGCATCAGCTTCGCCCTTTTGTGGATCGCCTGTTTGCTGACGTCGTACATCTTAGCGATGTCTGGCGCGGGAAGACAGCCAGGTAGGTCGAGCGCCCACCGTACGAGTTCGACGTGCCGGCGCACCAGGTACTCGTCGGTCATGGCCAGCGCATCGATGAAGGCCTTGAGCATTTGCCCGACGTGCTCGCGGCTGATGTAGCTGTCGGTCTCGACCCGTTGCTCCTGGTCGGTTGAGTTCCAGATACGGCGCCACGGTTGGACCTCGCACACGCGCCGAGGCTGCACGGCCTCGCGGTAAGGCAAGACTCCGGCGTCCCGGTACTTCTGTTGGTCAGCCTTGGGCAGACTGAAGAACCAGGTATCAAACGACCTAGCATCCTTTTGCGGTGCCTCCAGATCGTGCAAGGGTTTGCCCATTACAACTTAGGTTGCCCATCTTCTCTCGGTATCAAGGTGCAAAGGTTTACCCAGTTGCCATCCTCACGGAAGGAAAGCATCCCGTGCCGGCGAAGTCTCCAGACCAGGGACGAGGGTTTCCCATTGTAGGCGATGTCTGCCGCGATGCGTTCCCTCAGCTCAGGCGAGGTCAGCACGTCCGGCCATGTGGCCACTACTCGGCGTAGTCCGTCGTTTTTGTCTTTCCTCTTCCTTGCTGCGGCCACGGTGGCCTCACGTCGAGCGGCCTCCATCCTCTCGGGCATCTCTCTCCAGGCCTTCAGGCGTATCTTAGTCCAGCGCCTCTTCGCGGCTAGGTATCGGAGTTGGGCGGGGGTGGCCCTTCTGGCTGATCGTCGGTTCATCTCGTTGGGTCAAATTGAGGAGCGTTCAAGGGCGCCCCGACGCTCCAGCGGAGGGGGTAAGCCCGAAGAACCCCTTATCGTAAGATAAGGACGGACCTTGAGTCGGACCTTGAGTCGGACCTTGAGCGGGTAGGAAAGGGGGGTCATAGGGTGGGTAGACGGGGGTTGACCCTCAGTCGGCTTGAAAACGCCTAGGAGAGGCCTTGGCGGGTCTGGAATCGCTATCCCTCGGGGCGGGTCTGGTCGCCGTTTGGGGGGCGGTGGCCTCCTCGGGGATGGCGTACTCCCATCGTACCACCCCTTTCTGGCGGGCGTGGCGGATGGTGATCTCGTTGGCGAACTGGTCGGCGTGGTCCTTGAGGCCGGCACGGCCGCGGCGTTTGGTCAGGGCGAACTTGAATATAGGTTCGTCACCTTGGCAGCGCTGGAGGACGGCGCACTCCCTCGCCCAGTTCGTGAGTTCGGAACTCCCGCTCCCTGCGTATGCCAGGTCGGCGACGGTCTGGCCTTCCTTGTCCTTGGCCGACCGGGGCTTCGTGGTATGGTGAACGGCCATGAAGACGGCGCCGGTCTCTTCGAGCACCGGGTTGATGCCATGGCGGAGGAACTCGGTCATCTGCTTCTGATCGGAAACCTCTATCCCGCAAAAACTCATCAGAGGATCGCAAGCGTACCAGTCCGCGTTGTGGCGGACGATTAGCTCTTTCATGCGTTCGATGAACGCCGGCCCGACCGAGCGGGTGTCGCGGTAGATGTGGAGGTTCTCCTCAAGGAGGCGCTCTTCAAACGGATGGAGCATCATGCCGTCCGTTATCGATTGGAAGGCCTCGGCCACGTCGCCCCCGTCGTTCTCGGCTTGCCCCAGGACTACTCGGAGTGGTCGCTTGGGCGTGATGCCGAAGAAGGGACGGCCGACGGCGAGGGAGATGAGCAGCTGAAGGGTGAAGGATGATTTGCCGACGCCGGACTGCGAGACGAGGAGGAGGGAGCCGCCCTTGCATAGCCATCGGTTACCGATGAGGCACGTCGGGTCGTTTGCCGCGTCGAAGGAACGCAGGGAGGAGAGGGGCATGGCCTCGGCGGTCTCGCGGGTCTTGGCGCGTCCCTTGGCGGCCTTGAGGGAGCCTTCGGTAAAGGCGACCAGGGCCTCGGGGTCGGCGTCCTCTTCGGAGGCGTGGGCGAGGAGGCGGGAGGCCGTGAGGCTGATCTGGCGGAGGGCGGCCTTGCGCTTGATGAGGTCGGCCCATCCTGGGTTGAGGACGGACTGCCCGACGACCGTGGTCAGTTCGGAGATGTAGTGGGCTTCGGCGGATGACTTGGCCTCGCGCAGCTTGTTGGTCACGACCAACTCGTCAGGCGGGACGCCGGCTTCGGAGACGGCTAGGATACAGGCGGCCGTGTCCTGATGCTTGGGCTCGTAGAAGTCCGAAGGGATCAGGCCTTCGGGGAGAGGGAGAGCATCGCGCAGGAGGACGCCGAGGAGATGGCGTTCCGCGTCGATGGCGGAGGGGAGAGGCATAGGGAGGGAGTGGGGTTGTGCCGATGTGCGTCGGCTTGGTCAAATTGTTTTAACGCTTACGCGGAGGCGGGCCGTAGTGGTCGAGCGTACGGAGTCGCCCGGTCTTGCCGATGAGGACTCGATAGCGGGCCTTAACGAGGACGCCGAGGTCCAGGGCTTTCTTAATGTAGATGCTCGCGGTATGCCCGGCCTTTAGTTTCCACTTCGCCGCCCACTGATCGCGGGTCAGGAAACCTTTGGGGGGCTTCACGGCGCTGCGGTTGATCTCGGCCATGACGGCGAGGAGCACCGGGTCTTTGCCGACGCGGGTGTAGAGCATACGCTTGCGGGACTTGGTCATCGGATGCGGGGTGTGAAAGTCTTCACGTCCTTGGTCCATATCCATTGGTCGCCCATCTTATGGACGAGCCATGCCTTATAATCGCCGCCCGCAGTTATAAAGCCCGCGACAAAGCCCGAGCCCCAACGAGCTGAGGCTAGGCGCTGCGCGCTGTACGTCATATCTTCTTTGCGGCAAAGACAGCCGGCCGAGAAGGCGTTACCGCCGCCGTGCTTCGTCAGGGCGATGCTCGCGAGGTTGTGCGTGTGGCCGTGGATCAGAGCGCCGCCGAACGGGCTGTAATGGAGCCCCTGGACAACGGTGGCGTTGGCTCCGTGTGCGTATCCGTGTATCATCGCCACCGGGCCTAGGCGATAGACGCCCTTGTCGGCGTGGTAGGGGAGGATGGTCCGTGCTCCGCATTTGCGGGCGTGGGCGTTGATGTGGTCCTTCACGCCTTGGCAGTAGTCGCGGACCAGGGCGGAGCCGGAGCCCTGGGCGGCGTCGAGTCTATGCTCGTGGTTTCCCCATAACCATACATTGGGTCTCCAGCGGTCGAAGAACTGTTTTCCATCGTCGAGGTCAGCCTGGAGGGACTCAGCGCCTTCCTTATCCGTGCCTACCCCTTTGCGAAGGGATCGGAAGTCGTACTGGTCTCCGCCGGCAATCTTGATGACGCTGCTCCCGCCAAAGTCCTTGGTGAACTCATAGAGGGCTGCCAAGGCCTCCGGGTCGGCCATGTCGCCGTGGCTGTCTGAGGCGTAGATGAACTTGGTCAGCTTGCTCATTTGGTCAGGTGGGGGATGGGTTGGCCGGTGTCATAGGCCGCGAGCATCTCGTCGCGGTGACGGCGGGCGGTGGCGAGGTCCTTGCCTAGGTTGTGCAGGATGTCGGTCTTGCGCCGGCGGATGCGTAGCCACCAACACTCGCCGAGTTTCTGGAGGTGGTGGTTTGGGTTCTCGGTCTTGATGTGAGCCGGCTTGTCGTTTCGCCCGGTGCGGGTATACTTGGGACAGGACAGGAGGAACGCCACGCGGTCGGCGGATATGCCGATGCGCTTGGCCCATGCGATGGTCTCCTCCATGGACATCGGCTCTTCCATGATCAGAGGTTCCACGTCTTAGCCAGGTGGCGCCCTTCAGCGAGGATGCACTGGCGGGAGTTAGGGGCGAAGACGTACTCCTGATCAAACGAGTGATACTGCTTTATCTCGCAGATGCTGTCGAGCTCCTCGTCGTTAGCGGGGCCGATGCCGGCCGTGGAGACGTAGACGGTGCGTACCTTCCAACCTAGGTTCCACAAGATGGACTGGCTGACCCTGAGCTCGTTGATATATCGCCAGTCGGAAACGACCACGGTCTCGGGGGCGACCTCATCCGGCCCCATCTGGATCGGGACGAAGTGGGCGAGGTTCTCGGCGAAGACGTCTGGGTTGAGTGACCGGGCGAACTTGCCAAGGGTGACGAGCACGTCCCGATGTTTCACCTTGAAGGGCTCCGAGTGGAAGTCCCCCTCTAGGTTAAGGCTCCACATGAAGTCGTTCGCGGCGTCCTTCAGGTGAGCGGCGAAGGACGTCTTGCGCGAAGGCCGGCGGGACCACTCAAGGATGCCTTCGGCGAGGGTATCCTTCCCCGCCCTTGCGAAGCCGGAGATCAGGACAAGGGTCGGGGCGGACATGGGTTCCATTAGGCGGCGGTCTCGTTGGCCTTGCGGATGGCCTTTGCGAGGCGCGCGGCGATGCGGGTCTGGCGGCCTGACATCTTCACCTTGCGCCTGACGCGGCGGAGTTTGATGTCGGGGTTCTTGAGCAAAGCGTCGATGAGGGCCTCCCGCAGCTTGATGTGGTTGTCCATCAGAAGGGCGGGTTCGCTTCGTCGATTGCGGGCGTGTCGTTGACGACGGGCTTCTGGCTACCGCGGGGATAGACGAAGTCGTAGTTATACCAGGTCTTCCCGGTCTTGCCGACGCCGGACTTCTTGATTTCAATCCCGATCAGAGCGGTCTGGAGGAAGGCCGGGCGCATGAACTCGATGAACTCGGCCTCGGAGCAATCCGTGCGGAGGAGGTCTTTGTCCTCGGCCCAACCCCCGCCGAACTTGGCGCGGAGAAGGTTGAGGGACTTGGGGCTCTTGCTGCTGAACTTCTTTCGGAGGCAGTTACCCTTGTCATCTCGGAAGAAGATGGGGTAGGAGATGGTCCCGGTGGGGACCTTGGTATCCCAGTCCAAGTCCTGGATGAACTTCCCGAACTTCAGGGGGAAGAGTTTAAGCTTATATGTGCCGGCGACGGAGATATCCGTCAGGGGGGTCTGTTCGTTGTTGGGTTCCATGTTATGCGAAGTTGATAGGGGTGGCGGCGGAGGTCGGCGCGTTGAGGTCAATCGTCTGGATCTCGTCAGGGTAGCCGGGCCACTCGCCCAGGGCGGAGCACGACTTGTAGAGGGTCACGGCCTTCTCGAAATCGGCGACCGCGTAGGACGTGAGCTCAGGGCCCAGCTCGTAGACGGCCGTCGCCATCGTTTCCTTTTCGACGCAGGCGAAGCGGAAGCCGCGGGGGCGTTCCTTCGTCTCGATTTCGTAGACGGTGCGGTAAAAGTGTTGCTGTAGATTATAGCGGAACGAACGCACGGCGGCGAGGAAGCCCTTGGGCGATGCGTCGAGGCAACTTTTCAGGTCCCAGAGATAGCCGTCCTCTGAGACGAGGTCGATGGCCGACTTGAGCGGGCATCCGCAGTAGTCCACGGCGTACATCACTTCGGCGCGGGCGATGGTGACCTTGTGCTTCGCAAGCAGATCGCGGGCGGCGGTGCTCATCTGCTCGACGGTAAGGGCGTCCTCGGACTTGAGGATGGTCTTCCCTTCGTTGAGCGTGGCAAACTCCGACCAGGCGGCCTTGCCGGCAGACGTGCGGCGGTCGATACCTTCGGGGGCGGTCGCGTAGAGCGAGCCGTAGAGTTCGGGCTGGAGCACGGCGCAATGGATGGCCGAGCCGAGGATCAGGGCGGGCGTGGGCTCGCGGTCCTGCTTGAGGTAGGCCTGATAATGAAGGCCGGACTGGATGAGGGCCTTCGCGCCGCTGTAGTTAAGAGCGACCGTGGCGTCGTAGGTTTTGCGGTCTGGTATTTGCATGGTGTGCGTTTTGGTGGGAAAGGGTCAGAGGGCGTCGTCTTCGGGAGGGCTGTCCTCCTCGACTTGTGCGGATAGCCGGTTGCAAAGGTCGAGCGCATGGTCGGCGGAGAGGGCGATGCGGTCGAGATGATTCCGTAGGGTCCGCTCATTCGCTACGATCACCTTGAGGCGGTCATACAGGGGCTTGACGTGATAAGCCTCCTCGATGGCCTCCGGGTCGAGGGCGGTCACTTCGGTTTGTGCAGCGTGGAGGCAGTCGTCGAGACGGCCGGCGTCGGCGATCAGGTCGGCGGCGGGAGTATCCGGGCGCATGGCGGCGAGTTCGGCCGTCAGCTGCGCGAGGAGGTTTCGCATATGTTCGCGGTTGGTCATTGGAGAAGGTGGAGCTCTTTGATCTCGCCGTTCGGGGCGGCGGTGAAGAAGCGGACCTGTGAGCGCCGGAGGGACGGGAACGTCTTGCGCTTCCAGGCGTTCAGGTCGGTCATGAAGTCGGCGGCCTTGCGGGCGGTGAACTCGACGTAGGGGAAGCCGTCCAGAAAGAGGAGCAGGGCGTATTGCTTAGGCACGGTCAGGGCGATGCGCTCGATACCTTTGGGTAGGTCGCTCATTGGGCTTTGCGGGCCTCCAGCCATTCGGTGATGCTAGAGGGAAGGGGGTCGTCGCCGTAGACCTTGCGGCCGAGGGCGGTATAATGAAATGCGAGCAGATCGCCGGCTTTGATGAGCCGCTTGTTCTCGCCCTGTAGTTCGGCGATGCGCTGCACGAGCTTGGCCTCGACAGGGATGGCCTTCATGCGCTGGTCCCTAGCCAATTGGGCGACCCTTTCCTCCAGGGCCTTAATTCGGTTCTCGTAGTAGCTCATTTGCCGAACCGGGCTTCCTTCCATTTGGCGATGGTGGAGGTCATCACGGCTTTGGAAATCTGGCAGGTGATCATGCCGGAGCCGAGGATGTCCTCCATGACCCGGGCGAGTTCGTTCCCCGCGTACCGCAAATCGCCGATGGTCTGGGTTTGGTTCTCGCAGCGCTGCTCGGCACGGCGGCAGGCATCAGCCCAGAACTCCTCGTTGTTAGGCATGGTTGCGGGCCTCCTGCCATTCGCGCATCGCGTCCATGACTTCCTCGGGGGCGACGGAATGGGCGTGACGGAAGCAATAGGCGAGGGCGTCGCCGGCCTCGCGGAGCGTCTCCAGGCGTTCCTCCAGCTGACGGATGCGGGCGTCCTTGGCGGCGCTCAGGTTCTGGCCGTGCAAGGCCCCCATGGCGGCGTTGACCGGGTCGAAGGGGTCGAATGGTTGGGGGTCGCTCATCGGCGGATGACGTTGAGGAACGCGGTCTGGTTCCCGAGAATCGTGGCGACGTGCTCGTCCGGGAGGTCGGTCAGTTTCTGGCCGTCCTTCAGCCAACCCTTGCCGACGACGTAGGCCTTCGCCTTGTCGGTGAGGTCTGCGGGGATGAAGGCGGTCCAAGGGCGACCCGAGCCGGTAATGGTCGGGCGGGAGGCCGCGGAGCCGTCGTCGTCCGTGTCCACGCTGATACCGCACAAAGTCGAGGCGGTCATGCGCCGGAGATAAGTCACCTTGGAGCCGAGCTGCTGCTCATTGATGCCTTGGACGTTAACCATGACGGCCTTGGGTTCCTTGGGCATCGTCTCGCCGGAGGCGCCGTGTTGGAGGAAGGTCACGATGCCGACCTTGTTCTCGTCGCTCATGACGTACTGGACGAGGGCCACGTCGTGATCGGCGAAGCCCTCCTTGATGCCGTCGAGGAGCGCGTCGAGTTTGACGTACTTCGCCTTAAAGGCCGGGTTGATTGCGTTGGCCTTTGGGTTGTGCAGCGCCTTGAGGGCGGCGACAAAGGCGGCGGACGGGGTGCTGGTTTCTTTGGGCATAGGGAAAGGGTTGGTCAGTCCTTGCGGATCAGGTCGCGGATGTCGGGCTTGCCGATGCTGTCCTTCAGGACCGACAAGGAAATCTGGCGGGTCTCGCCGTCGATGACCAGGTTGAACGCCGGGCCGGCGGGCTTGATGGTCGGCGTGAGCGGCTTGGCCACGGTGCCGTCGGGGAGCAGGATGTAACGGGTGCCGGGAATGACGGCGTAGGCCTTTAGCTCGGGGACGTTAGAGGGTGCGGATTTCTTCATAATGGGAAAGGTTACAAATGAGAGGGTTTGGTCGAGTTATGTAAACTCAGTTAACGGCGCCTCGGACGGCGGCATGATACAGGAGCAGGGCGTCGGCGTTCGAGAGCGTCACGTCGATTCGGCTGCCGTAGAGTTCCAGCGCGCGGGCCTTCAAATGGTTTTTCCATTTCTTGCCGTGGTCCTTCTTCTTGCCCAGGGAGTGGGAGGCCTGCCAAGCCTGCGGGTTCACGCGGTGGATGCTCCAGCCCATGGCGACGGCGGCGCCGTAGATCATGCCGAAGTTCTGGGCGAGGCGGGCGATGGAGTAGCCAGGTATGCCCGGGCCGTAGCCAGTGAGGGAAGGTTCCTCAAGGTAGAGCTCGACGTCCTTGGCCTTGAGCGAGAGGTCGGCGATGTACTGACAGACTTCCACGTCGGACGGAGGCATCTTGTCGGCGGTGATCTCAGGCTCGCCGTCCTTCGACCACACGATGGCGCCCGATTGGCCGGGGTCTATTGCCACTAGTATGCGTCCCATGGTCAAAGGTTTTGCCGATGCTCAACGGGTCTGCGAGTCAAATAAATTGGCGACGCGGATGGCGTAGTGATTCGGGCGGAAGCCGTAGGACTTCGCCCCTTCGTATCCGCGGTTCCAAGCCCCCGCCAATTGCTCGGGGGTGGGCGTGGTATAGCCATCGGCCTTAAAGCGTCTCCTGAGGCAACGCAGATAGGCGCAAGCCATCATGTCCTGGGCGGTCGCGTCCCGCCATTGCAGCCAGGAGTAGGTCGGGCGGCCTTCGGCCTTCAGCTGCGCGTTAGCGTCGGCCCACGCGGAGGCCTTCATCTGGTACTTGCCCCGCTCGCCGTGGCGGCCGATGGCCTTGCGCTGATCTGCGAGGTGCCCGGTTTCTACGTCGCCGATGGCGTTGAGCAGGGCCATGTCAGACTTAGCTTGGGCGGAGAGTCCGAGGAGGAGAAGGGCCACGACGGAAAAGCGCTGGTTAAGGGTCATAGGTTTAGTCCGTTAATAGTCAGGGTTCCGTCGAGGGTGATCTCGTATGTCTTCCCGTTGGTTGATTTGATGCTGATCTGAACGACGCCCTTTGAGCTCTTTAGCAGCTTGCGGTCTCGTTCGTTTATCTGCTTTTTCAGTGTTTCGATTTTGGCCTCTCGCCTTTTCAGGGTCTCTTCGACCTCCCTGTGAAGGACGAAAGGGCCGTCGGGTTTCATGGACGCAACCCCGGCGATGATGCTGTAGCGCCTAGGCATGTTATACCCTGCGAGGGGTGACGGAGTTGGTGACCGTGAACCCATCCGCAGGGTAGCGGTAGGAGTAGGTCAGGCCGACCCATCCGCCGGCGGCGACGTAGGCCTCCAGCTTGAGGGGCTCGACGCCGTCCTCCCAGAGGGCCTCTTCGTAGTGGGTGAGGAGCTTCTTCATCCGGCCCGAGGCGATCGCGGCCTTGGCGGACGCAATGTCTCCGCACTCGACCCGGCAGTTGATCTCGTACAGCTCCGAGAAGAGGGCCACGAGGCCGTAAGGGTGTTGGATGCTCACGACTCGGAGTCCTCGGGGATGGGGCCAGCGTCCTTGATGGCGGCGCCGCGGATGATGGCGTCGTCCAGGTCATCGACGCGCTGCCGGAGGAAGTGAATCTCCTCGGACTGGTCGGCGATGATGTGGGCTTGCATGGTCAGCGCCTGATCCTGTCGGTCGCACATCGCCCGGAGAGCGTTGGCGGCCATGTGCAGGGTGGAGGCGTAGCTCCAGGGGAAGAGCCACCAGAGAGGCGGCTTAGTGTGCGGGCGGATTATGGTCATGGGTTTGTATGGTCGGTGGGATGGGTCAGGCATGGTGCTTCAGGGTGGAGACGTCGCGTTCGGCGTACTTGCGCTTTAGGTGGCCGTTGTTGGCAAGCCATCGGTAGACGACCGACTTGTCCAGGCCGACGGCCTCCGCGGTCTTGCCGGCGGCATAGCCGGTCTTCTTGTAAATCGGGAGAATCTTGGCGGGCCAGTCCGTGGTATCGTGCTTGAAGAACGTCCGTCCGTTGTGGTTCTTCAGGCGGCGGCCGAGGATGCGGAGCCAGAGGTTGACGTTACTCGCCGAGCAGCCGAGGCGGGCGGCCACATCGGGGGCGTTCAGGCGCTCACGTTCGTCGAGCTGCGGGAGCATGGCCTCGAAAGCCCGGATGCGGTCGTGCTTCAGTTTGCTCATCTGCACGCCGTTGATGACGTGCGTCTTCTTGGAGCCGCGGGGAAGGTTCGGTTTGGGCATGGTCTTAGGCGCGGGGCTTGTAGGGGCCGCGCTTCTTTAGGTTTACCCAAGTCGTGCCGGTGATGTCGAGCCACTGGCGGAGGGTGCAGACGGTCGTCTCCAGGGCGGCGGCGGCGTCGGCCTGAGACTTGCCGGCGGCGTTGAGCGCGGCGATCTGCGGGAGGATGGCCTGCAAGCGGTTGGCGGCGTATACGGCCATCGGGCGCTTGAGGGGGATAGGCCGCCCGGCGAAGGTCAGGCGGTCCGTGTAGGGGTGGTGTGCGTTGGGCATGGTGGGAAGGTTACTTGGCGGCGTTGATGTCGGCCTGCTGCTGGGATTCGTAGGCGACGACCTTGCCTTGGGTGTCGGACTTCCAGGCGCCGCGGAACTCGACGACCATAGAGTGGCGGTCGATGAGGACGGCGAGGCGCTTCTTGTTGATGCAGGCGCTGAAGTCGGCCGACGTGGGGGCGTGGTCGATGCGGGTGGCGACGACCTTGCCGGAGCCGTAGTCGATTCCGTACAGCTCGTAGGACGCGCGGGAACCGGCCTTGGCGCGGTGCTCGACGAGGATGTCCTTGGCCGTCTGGAGGCGTTCGGGTTCGCTGATCTTGATGATACCTAGGGTGCTCATGTGTGTGCTGGGTTGGGGGAGATTACTTGTCGCCGCGGATGCGGACCAGGGAAGGGTGGCGGAGGGACTCGTCAGGGGTGACGCAGTGGAAGGCGACCTCGGCGGTCTGGCCGATGAACTCGGAACGGCGGGCGAGGAGATCACGGCGGACGGTGTCGGTCATCCCGGTGCCGACGCGGACGAACCGACGACCAAGGCGAACGACGATATGCCCGGCCATGTGGACGCATCGACCTTTGCCGGCGACCACGTCCACGATGACGGCGTCTACGGTGTCGGAAGCCTTGAGTTTCTGCCAAGCTGCGGAACGGGTGCCGACGTGGTAGAGGGCGGAGGCGTCCTTGATCATCACGCCTTCAAACCCTTGCACCGTGAACTCGCGGAAGGCATCCTCGGGGGATACGCCGGAGAGGGATGGCATCAGGAGGAGGGAGCAAGGGGAGGGGAGGGCGGCGGCGAACAGGTCACAGAGGAACTTGCGGCGGGCGCGCTGCTCGCGGTTGGCGAGGGAGGGGACATCGAAGACCCAGAGGCGGGCGTCGAGGGCGGGCTCGGCCGACCTGATCTCGCCGACGTCATTGAAGAAACCTTTGCCGGCCACGGCCTCGGCGTCGAGGGTCCACGTTCCGCGGATGGCGCCGAATAGGTCGAGCACTTCGCCGGCTAGGTGGTCGAGGGACGGGATAGGGTTCCCACGGCGGGAGGCGAAGGAGACGCGGCGGCTGTCCAGGTCGGCGGTGACGATGACTCGGACGCCGTCAACCTTAGGCTCACAGGTGAAGACTGCCGGGGTCTCGCCGCAGTAAACCTTGGCAAGCATGGCGGTCGTGCGGGGGCCGGCGGGGCGGCGGGTCGAGGGACGCACGTTGAACTGTGATTCGACCTTGCGGAAGAGTTCGTCGAGCATGGCGATCAGCGGGCGCGGCGGTTGACGACCTTGGCCTTGACGGGCTCAGGGCCGTTGATGGCCCGGTAAAGTTCGGGACCGCAGAAGGTGACGAGGGCGAGCCATCCGAAGATGACCAGGGCGGCGAGGGTGACGAGGGCTTTCATGTGCGTAGGCGTAGAGGGTGATTAGGCGATGAACCAAGCGGCGATTTCAGCGTCGGTCATGTCGGCGACCATCGTCTTGAACTCGGGGTTGGCCTTTGCTTGGGCGACGGCCTTCTCACGATTGAGGTCGGTCACGCCCTTGAAGCAGGAGACGAAGCCCTTTTGCGTGGTGGTCTTGAGGTAGTGGGCCTTCTTGATGGCCTCGCGGCGAACCTTGGCGACGATGCGGGCGGTCTCCTTTTTCTCCATCTCACGCTCGACGATGATGTCCACAAGTTCGTCCACGGAGAAATGCTTTCCAGCCATGAACTCCCAGCCCTTCACATCGCCCGGGCAGATGGTGTTGGAGAACTCGTCGGCGATGTTGCGAGCGGCGGCGGAGACGTAGCGCACGAAGGTCGAGCCTCCGTGGCCTTCGTTGCTGGCTTCGCCGATCACTTTGCCGTCGAGCAGGACGGTGGCGGTGAAGCAGGTGGTTTCCTCGCTCATCCACTTAACAGTCTTGAAAGACTTGAGGGTGATGCGAGCGAGGCGGACGGCGGTGTGGGTGTCGGTGGTCATGTGTTGTGCGGTTGTGCCCGAACACTCTCCGAGAGTTTCATCATTCGGTCAAGGTCTTTTGTCGGAAACTTTGACCACTAGAAATGGGGTGCCCTCCGGCGAGGGTACCGAGGCGACCGGCCTCAACCGACCCGACGCATGGGGGGCTCCCGCGTGAAGCCCGATAGTCCCAAGTCGCCGTTAAGGTCCGTTCCGCTGTCTACTTTGCCCGCCTAGGGTCTGCCGTCAAGGGGCTAAAAGACCCCCCGAGAGAAACCATGCCAGGGGCAGAGGGCCGGCGGGTTTACTAAAGGACGACTCCCCCGTGCCTTACGGTAGAGGGGGGAGCCATTATGGGGTCTACTATGCCCCTTAGACTCTCCGCGTCAAGGGGTCTTAAAGGCCTCTCCTTGCCCCGTGGCGGCCTTTTGCCTACTTGGCCGACTGTCTACCCGTCCAAACCCTAAAACCGACCGCCCCGGCCACGGCCACGCAACCGAAGCCAAGGGCCAT
>JACCDP011505119.1_pt1 | contig 26914 bp, 27 predicted proteins | sample 7445841 | NCBI WGS metagenome assembly JACCDP01 (sample SAMN15323441, study PRJNA562643) | freshwater metagenome | isolation source: river surface water | place: USA:Blue River Watershed | collected 2017-08-17 | reverse complement strand
TAAGTTTCAGGATCGACCCATGCGTTTACTAATGCCAGGTCAATCTCGACTTTGTTGCCGTCTTTATCGAACGCGCCTGTTCCGTCATCAACAGTAACGACTTGCGGATATAGTTTAAATATAGCTTTATGGTTCATGCCGCAACCTCAGTTAAAGTAATAGTAGATATTCCACCAGGGGTCCAAGAATCACTAAGTTCGCAATAATTAAACCGTACTGCTTGAAGTTGACAAGCAACCTGTATTTTGTATGTAAGTGCGGATGTTGATCCTGCGGTATCAAGAATGTCCATAGAGGCGCAGTCCATATCGCGATAGTTGTTTCCGTTTTTATGTAGAAAAACTGGCCATGGTTGTCCGGATGTTCCTACTGAGTTTGATACTAAACTACCGTTTTTAAGCAACCTAAAATAAACATGATAAGTGTCTGACTGAACTCCAACATTCATATTAACGGCTACAAGAATTTTGTTTGATGCGCTAATAGGAGTTATTGTTGCACTCATTCCTGTAATATCTACATAGCTAGTGCTATTTGTTGTAAAGGTATCCGTTTTTACAGTTTGCACTACCTGAATCACACTCCCGCTAGGAGCATTCGCATCGGGTATTTGACCAGTTAATTTTGACGCGGCCAAATCTGCAATCTGAGAATTGCTTACCGTACCAGTCAGCTTACTCGCCGCCACCGCCTCAATGTTTGCGTTGGGCAGTAGGCCACTTCCGTTCGGCACCAGCCTGGCGATGTTGCGGGCGATTCCCATGGTTATGCTCCTTGTTCAGCTTGCGCTCTTGCTTGCGCCTCGGCTTCTGCTCTTGCATTACGCTCGGCCGCTGATTCGATATTCGCCGCCAGGACTATATCTTCCTTGGACCCGGTGATCGATTGTCCGGCCGCTAGTTTGCGTTGCACTTCCGCGTTAACGATCTCGTCGATCGCAATGCGGCATCGCTCATGGACGGCGTTGTCGATCCAGTCCTGGGCGGAGAGAGCTACTACGTGGAGCGCTTTATCTTCTGCGGCGCTGAGTGTGATTGTGTAAGTTGCCATGATATTTTCCTTTAAATGTTAGCCGAGCAAATAGCCACCAAAACTTTGTTCTTGGTTACTGTTATACGGTGTTCCTGTACCCACATTGACTTGTATATAATCTCCAGCGGCTAAAGCAATAATAATTGAGCCAGGCCAAGTTCCATAATTATTAGAATCACCACCGGCTTGGTTATAACTCATAGAACTGCCATTTTTATAAAATTGCCAAGTCATGCGTCCTGTACCACTATCAGCCATAACTGCCGCATAAAAATAATATGTTCCAGCTATCGGTGCTGTAAAACGCATAGTTGAATTGTTGTAACTATTGCTAGTATTTAATAAAGTATTTGGAAATCTAGCAATAGTCCCACTTAAAGCGCCTGTACCATTAGCTAACGCATGAAACGCTGGCTGATACGGTTTTGTTACATAGCCAACAGAGTTAATACGCATACGCTCCGCTGGCAAATTACCATGAGTGCGTGTGTGAAGAGCTAAATATCCACCATATTGACCGCTGGTTCCATTTTCTTTAAAAGCGCCAATTCCGCCATATACCGCTTGATCTCCAGCAGTAGTGTAATTTCCTGAAAATTGCACAAAAGCTCCAGTATTGGCGGCCATTGCCGTTGTATCTTTCAATACCACGGTTGTATTTATTCCAGCGTATGAAGTAGCTCCCCATACTTCTAATTTTGTTCCAGGATTATTAGTTCCAATGCCGACATTACCGGCAGAATCAATCCGCATTACTTCGGTGCCGCCTTCAACAAATGCCATTGTGTCCGCGGCCGGGAAGAAGATACCAGTATTGCTATCGCCCGTTGTCGTAATGCCAGGAGCGGATACAGTACCAGCCGACGCAGTAATTGGATTGCTAAATGTTTTGGTGCCGCCAATGGTTTGCGCCGTTGACAAGTCAACAGTATTCGCCACCAGGAAAGAGCCAAACGCGTCAACGACTAGCTCGTCGTTCAATGCCGCGGCGCTTACCAAGGTGATCGATGTTCCGTTCGTGGCCGTGTAATCGTCGCCAGGACGCAAGCGAACACCGTTCAATGTCACGATCAACGCTGGCGCTACATACGATAATGTTGCTCCGTTTGCGTCAGCTCCGGTAAATACGGTTTGTCCCGATGTTGCTACAAACTCGAATGTCGCGAGCGTTGCTACCGACGCGGATGATGCGGCAATCCATCCGGACGCCGTGTAAACCTTCATCACTCCGTCAGTCGTATTGAAATATAACGCGCCGACTACCAGGGCGTTACCGTCATTGTCAACGGATGGGTCCGATGCCTTGGCACCGAGATAGCGATCGTCAAAGTTATCAAGCAAAGCGGCCGCACTAGCGGCACTTGACGCGGCAGAGACGGCCGAGGCCGCTGATGCAGTTGCAGAGTTAGCTGAGTTTGTCTCACTTGTTGCCGCATTGCTGGCAGAAGTGGCGGCCGCACTCGCTGAGTTGCTTGCGTTCGTTGCGCTTGTGCTTGCCGCACTTGCGCTATTGGCCGCGTTCGTTGCGCTTGTTGCCGCGGCGCTTGCTGAGTTGCTGGCATTCGTCGCTTGTGTTGTTGCAGTTGACGCGCTATTGCTGGCCGACGTTGCGCTTGTTGCCGCATTCGACGCAGAAGTGGACGCATTGCTCGCTTGTGTCGTTGCAGTCGAGGCCGATGAGCTGGCCGATGATGCAGAGTTAGCCGCGTTCGTTGCAGAAGTTGACGCATTGCTGGCCGACGTACTAGCGGCACTTGCAGAGCTGGCCGCATTCGTGGCCGATGTTGAGGCGTTCGATGCAGAAGTAGATGCCGCACTCGCTGAACTGGCGGCCGCACTTGCGGATGCCGCGGCCGCGGCCGCACTAGCGGCGGCAGATGCCGCATCGACTACCAGGTCCCACTTAGCAGAATCCGCATTCGAGCTGATTGGCGTCGTGCCGCTGGAAGTATGGGCCGTATTAGCCCGGTAAACGTTTGCATTGCTGGAATCTTTTACAAGGTCACGGACGGTATAGGCTTGACCAGCGGCCCAGTTACCACGCCAGTTACCAATCTCTTCACCGACTACGGGATTACCATTAGCGTCAAATGCCAGGATCTTTCCAGCGCGGGAAGTTTGCACCGGCAACACCATATTGATAGAGGCCGGGTCCGTAACGGGAGCCAAGATCGCACGACCCAAGGCTTCCGCATTTTGCTGGTTAAAGATGGTTTGCTGATCTAGCTCAACGTTGAGCGATGCCGCAGTAAAGTCGCCACCAGTTACATAATCCGATGCGCGGGTAATATCCCTGGCGCCTACAATTGTGATCCTGGTAGTAGATCCTGGGGCAGAAACGAAATTAACTGCGCCGGTACCGTTTGAGTTAATCGTTACCGTGTAATCTGTGGTTAATGTCTTTAGAGTTGAATCGACATAAACGTCAATATCAGTTTGCGCCAATATTTCAAAGGTGAACGCATAGGGTCCAGTACCAGCCGAGCCGGTATAGACTACTCGCCTAACTACGGGTGATATTGGGAAATCAGCCATTTTTTTCTCCTGATAATTTATACCTTAAACTGGAAGATTTTTCCATCATTATTTCCTTTTTGGCGGGGGTTCCGCAGTTAAACGCTCAAAATCCGGGGCGCGTTCGGGTTCAGTATCTCCTGGGGACCACCAATAGCGCTGGCCAGTCTCTCGTCTGTAACGCGCTTCGATTTCCCGCATTCGTTGTTTAGCGTCCGGATCACCCCAAATCTGTAAGCGATCCAGGATTTGACGCTCTAGTGCCAGGCGCAAATACCAAATGGATGACCCTGGGGTATAGCGCCCGGCGTATGAGATCAGCTCCCGCATGAAGTGGGTATCCTTGCCGGTTGCTAATTCCTGGACATTGCCGATTGTTAGGCGGCGCGTATCGTCCAGGAATCCGACTACTGGGCCGGCAATGGTTTGCTCTAGTCCGCCGCCAAAACGGTTAACGTCATTGAATAAGAAGTCGCCCAGGATACCCAAGCCACCACCCTGGAGTAATGCGGCACCCCAAAACTCAGGCGTCATTACTGTACGGGGATCGCGCCCCTTGGTAATCTCTTTGAGTTGCATTGCCAGGGCGCCAAATAGGGTAGTCGAGATAACCAGGTCAGCAAAATACGCGCCCTTCTTATTGAAGTTTTCCGCATTCACGGCGCGCATGACGTGGGTATTGAGTAGCGTCACCGGGAAATTCTTATACATGGCGAACGACCTGGAGATTTCACCGACAAACGTACCAGGGCGGGATTCCCCTACCAGCATGACGCGGCCACGGATTGACGCGGAAGGTACGGCAAACTCCGTCTCGGACTGGATCATCTCCAAGAATCGCGTCGCTAGATCGTCAGCTCGTCCTGGTTGCAAGTCGGTCCGCAGAGCAATCTCTTCCGGACGTAAAAACGTTGCACCTTCATGTTCGTATAGTCCGGAAGTACGGATCACGTCCCAGTTACCCTCACCGATACCGTACCGGTTCAAAGTGTCCTGGAGTGGTTGATCCAAATCCTTAAATTTTTTGGCCGCATTGTCAGCGATATAACCCATAAACTCCATGCCAAACGCCCAGCGTCCGGCCTGGGTCCAGGGAGATAAGCCAGTAATCCGCATGACCGTATCAGAGATGCGGCGCGTAATTTCAGGGCCAGTCATATCACCGACAAATCGTGCCTGGGCGTTCGCGACGCTAGTCCAGTTTTCTGCGATCAATCCCAGGCGAGATGCCAGGCGTCCCTTCTCGTCAATGTTTAGCGGGACCAGGTTATCAGCGACGCGTTTAATGACGTCAGCGGCGGGTATGCCGGAAGTCTTGGCGGCAATACGCTGGAAGTTAATATCGGTTAGAGCAGAGACGGCGGCCGCGCCAAGTTGCGCCGATTGAAGTATTTGGCGCAAGCCGGCAAAGCCCCTGGCAACGGTACCATCAACCGGGGATGCCGTTGATCCATTGAGGATCGCGTACATCGAATCGAACATACCCAGTTGTGCGTTGGCCTTTTCGACCATCTTCGTTTCCGGATTGTTCGCCTCTTTCAGTTTGGCGTCTTGCATGACGGTTTGATGGATATACCGGACCGTCGCATTAGGGTTAGGCCCTAGTATCTCCATCATGGCGATGTCCCTGGACATTCCTTCCAGGTGATTAACCATGGTGACGAACGGTTCAGGATTGCCGAATTTTTCCTGGTATTCCATCCAGGCGTCGGCATTCTTAAATGCCAGGAATCGATGGTCCTGATGACGGTTTGCCATTGAGCGGCCACCACCAGCGCCGGACGGTTTAACCTTGTTCCAGCCTTCCGTCGCAATAGAATCGAATACTTGTGCCAGGGCCAGCTCCAGGCGTTCCGGGGTAAATTTAAGTCCGGTACGCTCATCGATCATCTTTTCCAAGTCCAGGCGCTCACGGATAAAGGTAGTCCATTCTTCGCGGCCAGCCTTGCGTACAAGCATCGAATCATGGATCTGAGGCATACCCCAATCCTTACGCTTTGGAATGGCACCACCGGCCGCATTAAAGCGCTGGCGGGCATAATCCGCCGCAGTTGCCCAGGACTGTGCCAATTCTTTTGCGGCGGCCGATCCGGTATCTTCGCCAAATACTTCGCGCACTAGATCCTTGGCCATGGCCTTATTACCTAGTCCACCGGTTACGCCGCGACGTCTAAAGGTTGCCAGGACATCATCCATCTTGGAATAGATTTGACCGAGTACGGCCTTGCGCCTGGCTTCGACGTTGGAATACTTAGCAAATTCGTCGCGATCGAGTAACGCCTGGGCGGCTTTTCCTAAACTTTCACCACCAGCATATTGATTTAAGTCAAAGCTAATCTTTTGCCAGTTGCGTATTTGCAACAGTTTGACGCGTTTCTTTTCGATAGCTTCTTTTTGCAATGCGTCAAAAGTATCTTTCGCCGCCTGGGAGCCAGCCTGGATAGGATCCATCTTCTTGGCGTACTCCGCCTCTAGCTCGTCAAATAAGCCCCTGGCCTTGGCGGCCTGATCCGATGAGAGTTTTCCCTCATTCTCGCCATTGTTAATACATTCTCTAAAGCTCATTTAACGCACCCCACTAAGCGCTCCAGCATAGATTTATCTTGTTCAAAGTCATCCAAAATTTGTTTAACAGTTTGCACTTCCGATATTCTCTCACCGGTTACTGGGTCAATACGCTCGGCAATTGGCACTTCCAGGTTCATCAAATCAGGATTGCGTTTGCCGCCGGTACCAATCTGTGCTAGAGTTAAGTCAGGAGTGTCCTTAATGAAATCATCTAAAAAAGTAGAGTTTCTCGACGTTGAAGGAATCCCAGTTACTTTAGGTTCTGTTCCTGGCTTTCCTGGCTTTTGCGCCGCCTGGGATAAATCTTCACCAAGACCTTTCCCAGCAGATTCAGCATTGCGTAACGGTGCGCCAGTTGACAAGGCCGCATTCGAACGATTGAGAATGGCCGCTAACGCTTCATCGTAAGCCGGCTTCATTTCAGAATTTATCTTATCAATCTGTGATTGTTCTGCCTTAGTTGGTTGACGATTCTCATCTGTAATGCGGCGCAAGATACCATCACGCTCTGCATACATCGCATGATACTTATCCTTGACTGTCATAAATTCAGGAATGCTAATCTGCACTTCTGCAATATGACCGTCAATTTCAACGTTCATCTTAATATCGCGATAACCACCGTCCAGGGCTTTTACTTTTGGATCGAGTAGATTTCTAAATCCGCTATTGAGTACGCGATACCTGGAGCGTAATTCTCTTAGTGCGACGCCGGCTTGTTGGAAGTTATCTACCACCAATGTAGCGCGCAATAAATCTTTAATCATTGTTGCATCGCCAGCATAGTCATAGACAATCTTTTCGACTGCACGACTAGAGCCTTTTAAATCTGCGGCTTTGTATTCAGCATTAACCAGGTTGGCAATATCGCGATTGATATTGTCAAACTGTTCTTTACGTAATGCGGCGTCCTGGTACAGATTACGCAACGTTGTTTGTGCCTCAACATCAAGCGCCGCAAGATCATCTGCATTTAATGACTTGGCCACATACTCGTCAACGGTAATCGGTTTGCCAGCATTGGGCATATCTCCCAGGAGATCACCTTCCAGGATGTCGCCCTGGTTCTTGGCACCAATTGATCCAGGACCTTCGTCAAATCCTTTTAGCTCGTCTGCACCTGGTTCTGTGAAGCGATTGCTTTGCGCCGGAGTTGTGAGATCGCCGCGATCTCCGCCATTTGGTACCCTTTCATAACTCCCGTCCTCAATTGCTCGGCGGACGCTTTCGGTAAACTCGCGGACGTAAGTTTCAGTTTTGGTTCCGCCACCATCTTTCCACGCCTTGGCGATTCGGGTGAGATTGTCTGAGATGGGTCCCCGGACGTTTGCGTTATTTTCAATGATAGCGATCGCTTTGCCATAAATAGCCTCTTTCTCTTCGTTGCTTAATTTAGCCAGGGTATTGCCGGCTTGTTCAATATCGTTTGCATTCTTGACTAGCGTCTCGAATAGTTGCTTATCCTTACGCAATTCTTTCATGGCGCGATCCAGGATCTTGGCCCGCTCCAAGAATAGGCTTTCTGCAATATCTTCATCGCCAAATAGACCGGCTTGTTCGGTTTTAACGAATCCGGCCTCTCTTGCCTGGCGTACGATTTGCTCGGCCTGGACTGCATTTGCTGGTTCCAGGCGGCGCAAAAGTTGAAGGATGGCCAATTGCTGGGCCTCGTCAGTAATGTAACGGCCGACGATAGATCCAAAATGTGGCGGCACTACATCATTGACCACGGCGTTAAATGCCTTGGGTCCAAGTTGAGATAACTCGTTTGCTTGTTTTACAAACTGTGACCTGGGCGGCAATGACTTAATCAGCTCCGGTGCATCTCTAAGAATCTTAGCGGCGTCGATGAGTGTGCCAGTACCTTCTGCCAAATTCTTGCCGGCGGCCGTTGCCCTGGCATAAGCCGGATCGAATCCATCGACTTCACGAATCTTAAATGCGTAAATCTGAATATCTTGTGTCGGATCTGCTTCTTGCAAACGCTTGGCAAGTCCCAGGCGTTGATGGCCGTCAGCAATAAATGTACGGCCGTCGGCAAACTCATAAACGATTGCCGTGTTTGCTTTAACTGGATCCCACTTGCTAATGTCTTTTAGTCTTTCAGTAACACCCATGACATCGCCGCCAGATTTAAATTGGAATAGCTCGGCATCAACTAGCAAGTCTTTTGGCTTGTACGCAAAAATTTCGTTGTTTAAGTTGTCGTGAAAAAATATATCTTTTGGACGATTGATAGGACTTTCCGGCGGTGCGGCCGTGATCCTGGTTGAATCACCATTCGATACTGCGTCATACGATTGATCGACGCGAGCATTGTGTTCCAGGTTGCCAGCATCGTCTCTTAATACGTTGCCCTGGTTAACGGTTGCATCGATCTCGTCAAGCTCTTTAATCATCTTGACGTCGGGATCTGCTTCGTACGGACGGCCTTCGCGAGTTGCTCTTGCCTTGTTCAGTACCTCGATACCATCGATCAGTTGTTTCTTAGTAAACTGAAATGCTGGCTTTGCACCCATAACGCCGGCCGTAATAATGCCAGCTCCAGCGGCGGCCGTACCTACGTTAGTTAAGAATGTTCTGTAATCGTATGGAAGATCCAGGGTTTTATACCAGTCCGCCACTTCGATTTGTGTGACTGCTTCTGCGCCGCCGTTTAATACTGCCTGGCGCAATGTCTCTCTTAGGATTGTGGTACCAGCTCCCCTGGTAACGTATAGATCACCAGCGGTAATCGCGATGTTTGGCAAATCAGTTAAGACGGCGGTAGCTCCGCCGGCCATATCACCAAACCATCCGCCAAGTGTTTGACGTGCCGCTACATCGGCATTAACGTCGCCAGCTTTGATAGCACTCTTTTTTGCTCGCTCAAATAAGGCGTCGTTGTCCAGGTTAATTAGATCCGGAAATGTCTCAGGACGCTCTTTAATGAAATCAAAAATCTGTTTTGAGTATCCGTTATAGGCTTGTTCCCCGTAACCCTTTTGGGCCGTCATCTGATCCAGGTAATTGCTGGGATTAAAAAACTTCTTACCAGTTTTATCCTGGACTTCTTTAATGATTGGTTCCCATTGCTCTTTAAGGTTGATACTGCGCGAATCGGTCCTGTTTAGTTTTAGGTTTGATTGATACGCGGCGCTAAAGTTTTCCAGGAAACCAGTATCTTCTCCACCTTTCAATGGTGAAAAAGGAGTTGCCGATAGATTTGGTTCGTCAAAAACGAAACTCATTTAATGCCTTCTCTTTGTTTTACGCGATCAGCTAATTGACGGAAATCGACCACCAGGGCGGATTTATCTTTGATAGTAAAAGCTAATGGACTTGTCTTGCCGCGATAATCTTCGTAATAAAGAACGGCACGATTTGTGTCAATAAATGCGGGATAACCCTTACGCAAGCGCTCAATTGTAAATTTTCTGCCCTGGTCATCTTCGGGTAAACCATTAGATACTGCGGCAAAATCTTCATACGTTGCGCGGTTAATGATGTCCTTAAAACTATCCTGGGCAATGTTATTCGGAATTGGAATCCGTGTGCCGCGATACTCAATAATGCCGCCGTACGCTTTACCATTTTTTGCCATGGTCATGCCGGATGCTTCCTGGAATGCTTGCTTATACATATCCTCGTCAAATACTGTCTTGCCGGCCACGATAGCGCGCTGAGTATAAATATTGTCAGCGGTTGCGATAATCGCGGCACGTGTCTTAGGTGCAAACGCATAAGCGCCGCCGAGTTGATCTGCAACGGTATTCTTTTTAGTTGCCGCATCGCCAGTACCTTCAAACGGTTTATTGCCAGCCTGGCGTTGACGCATACCATTGAGTGCATCGTAAACGGTTTGCCTGTTGGCCCCGGAGATTACCAGGCCACCGGCATGAGCAAACTCAGGAGCAAACTTAGAAAGCTCGTTCATGGCATTGCCTGAATCTTTTCCAAATCCCTGGTTCATTACGCCCAACAATACAATTTGCTGATCGGGACTGGCGGTTTGCAAGAATGTGGTAAGCGCACCAGCTTCGTCCTGGGAGAAATATTTTGGCGATACATTCATGCTGGCCGCAAACGATTTGGATTGCGTTACGCGCTCGCCAATTTGTTTAATCAAATCTACTGGAGCCGCCGCAAAGTTAAGGGTTTTAACTTCTGCCGCACCGGTTTGATTCATATAACCGACTGGATCCTTTTCCAGCATATTGGTTTTATGAGCCAATGATTTTTGTGCTACATCAATGAGCATTGCCTGTTCTAATGTTGCGCCACCAGTTGTTTTGGTTTGTGCGTCACGAATCCAGTCTCCCAATTGAATTGGTGACATTTTATTAAACGCAATGGATTGCTGGCGCAGTACGCTCAAATAGTTAACCTGGCGCATTGTAGGATCATTGGCTGGCAAACCTAGATTACGGGCGCGGCCCTGGATCTCTGTTACTACGCTTTCGCTTGGCACCTGGCCAAGAGAAATAATCCGCAATGATTCTGTGACGTCTGTTTTCAATTCAGTACGCAATGCTCTAAATTGTGCGTCCCTGGCGCGCAAGTCTGCCTCGATCTCATTGACCAGGGCGCCCATGCGGTTTACATCAATGCCGCGGGTAATGCGATTCTGTTTGAGCGGATTGCCTTCTTTATCGTATAGCTCGCCAATTGGACCAGCTCCGAGATCAGCTTGTACCCGCTTTAAAAATTCTGCTTTGTTCGGAGCCTTTTCGTACTCTTTTCTAAAGCGAGCAATGTGAGCTTGCTCGCCAATCTTTTGCATTTCGCGCTCAATCTCCAGGGGAGAAAATCCACCGGATATGCCAAACTGTTTAATGGTTTGCAATTCCTGGAATAGCATAGTCTCAGCGTTTGCTACGCCGCTACTCATAATTCTGATTGCGTCCTGGCTACGTTGCTCCAGGCCGGCCAGCGTTGTTGCTTTTAGTTGCTGGGCAACACGATCATTGTGACGCTCTGATATTTCCAGGAAGGAAACATTTTTAATACGGTCCAAATCGCTTGATACTCGACCCCTTAGTTTTGGGTCCAATAAAGTTGTCAGCGATTCCAGGCCGTCGCGTACGTCAGCGGCTTCTGCCAAAAACTGAATCGGGTCAGAATTTGGGTCATTTTTAAATGCGTTGACTTTTTCATTTAAAAGTCTGCGACCATCGTTTTGTAATTGCAATGCAACAATTTCATTCGCCTGGTCATAGGCGGCTTTGTCGTAAACCGTACGGGGCATTCCCGTTTCTTTGGTGATCTGTAAAACTTGTTGCGCTTTTTCAGGTGTATCGACTGCGGCCCGGCCTTTTTCTTCGGCCTGTTCCATACCAATCTTGCCGGCAAAGTTAATAACGCGATCCAATGCGCCCTGTTGCGCCTGGGAAAGATTTCTACTTTCGCGGCTTAGTGGCGCATATTCAATTGCGGGCAATGCGGCGGCGCGATACGGATCAATCGCTATGCCGGTTTGTTGGTAACGTGGAAGTCTATCGGCCATGATTAGCTTTTCAGTAATGAGTATTTGCTATTAGGCCCGCCAGCGGATGAATACATCATGCCAGCCTGGCCAAGTGTTCCAATAGCTTGATAGGTTCCGGCTTCGGCCGCGGCACTTCCGGATGCGCGCATGATGTTTGCGTTTTGCTGGCCGGAGTATTTGTAGATATTTGCCTGGAATCCAGCAGAAGATTGAGCCAGCTTTGCATTCTCCTGGGAGATATTGAACTCGGTATAACCTTCGCGCAATGCGTATGTTTGCAATGTGCCAGCAGATCCGCCAAACGGATCAATTGCTCCGGCGCCAGCTCTAGCTCTTACTGTCGAGATTGTTCGGTTAATGTTTGTCAACGTTTTCAAGCCTTCATTGCGAGCGCGAATAGCTTCGGTTCGCCCTTGCATTTCTACTTGCTGGGCTTGAAATTGAGCCTGTTGCTCGGCTGATTGAGCCTGGGCGTTGTAAATCTTTTGTTGTGTTTGCCCTTGTTGATATTGACCAAGGGCGCCTACTACCATTGCGGCAATTGCGACTTCCATGATTATTGTCCTATCGAAACTTTAAATTCCATGTTTAACAAATTGAACTTTAACGGTTCGCCTTGCGTTACCGTTATTGTTCCCTCTTTATCGAATCCTAGCAATGGGCCGGCCTTCTTAACTCCGGTAAATGGCTGGATTGCCGTATCTAATACGTTCGATCCAAATTGTCTAAACTGAATAGGATTGTCATTGATAGTCATTGACTGGGTGTTATAGACATCCGCATTGATCTCCATAATCCGCTTTTTAAATCCGCGGATATTACCCGACGCCATCTTTGCCTCGACTGGCATGGTTTTTAGGTTAATGTTGTAATTCAAACCGACTTGCCAGGATGCAGTTGCGGCCGTTGAGAATGTAACGGTTCCGCCGGCCGGTACTGTTTTATCAGCTTCCAGGATGCCATCGCGAACTACTTTAACTGTCTTGGCTACCAGGTGAGACATGGATGCAGATGCGCCGCTAGTATTAGCAAACTTAGCGCTATCCATTGTCAGATCGCGATTAAATGCTTCAACGTAATAGGCGGTTGATCCGTTGACACTCCTGGCCACAATGACGTAAACCGTATTGACGTCAACGGCCACGGCCTTAAATAGTCCGTCAGTTGTAAATTCTGATGGTGCAATAACGCTTTGCGATCTCAATAATGAGATACACATAATCGTACCGTCATCGCCGTTAACGACATATAAACGATCCGTATCGTCAGTTGACGTTGCCCGGTTAAGAGCCATATCGACTGGGTTCTTTACCAGGTGTCCGGATAGCAATGTTACGTTATTGGCAATGTAGGTTGCCTCGGTATCGGTAAACAATAGCTCGTTAACTGATTTGCCCTGGCGTTGTAAAAACAAGGTGCCGGAATCCAGGCCAATAACTGGGAAATTATTCTTTGCGCCGATTTTGGTTGACGTGCGGATAATAAAGTTAGTTGGCGTAATTGGTTCCAGGGTTGCCTGGGGTACATAAAACTCGCCGCCAATACTAAAGATTTGCAAGTCACGGCCCGAATAAATATCGGTAATCGTATTGAGTTGTGACGTGTCGATGGTTGCTTCTACGGCCTCATCGTCCAAACCTTCGCCGTATTGAAAATTAAAGAAATCCGATACGCGAGATCCCCATACAGTAGTAGGCCTAGACTTAGCACCGGCAAAAAATAGACGGCCTTCGTGGAAGGTTACTGATCTTGGCCATCCGCGGCTTACGCTCCAGGACGCCTCATATCCGCGCTCGATCTCCCAGTTGCCCTGGGCGATATTGCTGGTGTCAAAAAATGGAATCTCAACAATGGCTTTGACGCTATTATTGCTTACGAATTGCACAATCTTTGCCCGGCCCTGGGGTTCAGCATTGATATATTGACCAACGTCGGTGCTGGCAAAAAATGAATTTTGCGACGTCAATGTCACATTGCCGCTTGTTGCCGATGGGGTTAGGTGTCCAACGGCTGGAGTTGTCACCGTTAGCGTATAAGCATACGATGGGATCTCATCAAACGTAATTGTCGAAACGGTCCAGCTTGCGTCAGTCCCGCCGCGTACAAACTTGACTGGCGCTAAATCTTCCTGGACAAAAATAATGGTATCGGCGGACTGGGCAAACTTTAGTCCTGGAATAACGCCGGAAGTAAAGTCAGCCACGGCCAGGTAATTGTTGCCTGATCCGTTGATATTGGTAATAAGTGCTTTGTTCTTATAAATGTAAACGCGTCCTGGGACGATCGCAAACATATAAGAATCAAGTACGTTAAATTGAAACGGCACAAGTTTAAGTGCCTGGCTTGCCAGGTTGGCCGGCAAGGTGTCAATGTATTGCAAACCTTCGCGACGACGTGCGCCGCCCTGGGGTTGAATGACTACATTAGTTGCTTTTTGGAGTGCGTTGTAATATTGATTTAAGTCAATGCGGCCGCGCAAGAGCGGGTCCAATTCACCGACTACAAAATTGGTTTGAATGAGGACTGAACGTGGCATTATCCAAACCGTACATTGATAAGCGGGAATGCGTCCTGGTTATCCAATGTAACGGACGGACGGCTTTGTGCGTCAATGGTCATTGCCTGGCGGAAGAATCCGCCGCGCATATTCTCTTCCGGCAATCCAAATGCTAAACGCTGGTAATACTCAGCTTTTGTAAGCTGGTCAGTTACCATCTGAGCAAAGTTAGCGGCCAGGGCGTACTTCAAGAAATTGACGAAATAGCTAGGCATTTCGCTTTCAGGTGTGCGGTATTGGTAATCGATCCAGGCCTCTTCAATGTTGGTCAGCAATTTATCTTGCTGGACGTCAAACTCAACGGTGGCCGGATAGTTAACGGTGTCATCCGCATGGACGGCGCGAACGCCAGCGATGCGATCACCAGGTAATTGATAAAGGTATTTCCAGCCAAATGTCGGCGTATCTACCAAACGGGCAAGCTGGGTTTTCTTTAGGGTAAAGCTCCAGGGATACATACATAAAACCATGTCCCGGATGTCATCATAAAGGCGGTCGCAAATCTGCGACGAATCAGAAACTTCTGAAAATGACGTTAGTGGTTTTTGCCCTAGATAAATAAGAGCATCAGAACATATCGATAGTTTTGTATCACCCGACGCCATAACAATCCTTTAATGATAAAAATCCAGGCGGATTGATCCGCCCGGACTTATTACTACTGCTTAGTCTGCGTCAGCTACGGTTACTGCGGTGCCATCGGATACATCGACTACGCCTGAAGCATTGCTTAAAACAATGACTAAATTTGCAGTTGGTGTAGCGGTGTCAAAGCAATAAATCATATCGCCAACAGTAACCAAATCCGATACGGCATCAAAATAGCCGGAAGTGTTTACGGTAGCGATTGCATCGGCGCTTTTATAACCCCACATTACTGGAGCATTGCCGCGCTTAGATACGTTGCCGATTGGACCAAAGTTATCTCTATTAAATGCCATGATCTAATCTCCTTATTCAGCGCAAGTGATTTTAACGATGCCCTCAGAATCAATCGCTACTGAGCCGGCGCTAAACATAGATGCGACCAAGAAAGAAGTTTTCTCAGCGATATAGTCAACGCGGCTAGTTTGATTGAGACCAATTGCCATACCTACGGAATCGCGATGGAATGCGAACACGGTGCGATCTGAGCCGGATTTTGGCAAGCCACCTTCGTCACGATCACCGACGGTAACGAACTTAAAGCCCAGGAAGGTATCTACTTCACCAGTTACCAACGCCTTAACGGTGTTGAAGTCAGAGCTGGTAACAGTTGTTTGACCCAAGAGAGCAGACAAGTTGTTAGCGTGGAGAACGATCGTACGGCCTTCCATTGGTACGTTCTTGCTATCCAAATACTTCTTGGCGGCGCGGAGCTTACCAACGTTCAAGTCGGTAGCGGATCCGGTTGTGCCATCGTTTTGGATGGTATTAGCAACGGTACCGGTGCTGGATGCGGCAATAAGAGCATCAATGATTACCTGGTCCATGCGACGGCCAATAGCACCGGATACGACTTGAACAAGCTCTTGACGCTCGTTAAAGTTAACGCGTTGCTGATGGAAAATATCGCTATATTCTGCGGCGATATAGTCGGTCATGGTTGCAGTTACTTGTGAATAAGTAACGTTCAAAGGTACTACGTCAGTTTGTGGTACACGAACAGACGCGGTTCCCTTACCAATTTTTGGGAATTTTACAGTTGAGCCTTCTACGTTAGTACGCTCACGTGTCAAACCAGCAAGGGCGCGTTGCGCCTGGTAGGCCTGTTTAACTTCGCTATCGAATAACGTGACGAAAGCATTAGAGATTTGTAGTGCCATCTCAATTTCCTTTCATATCAAAGTTTAAAAAGTTAAAAATCATTTTTAGCTTTGCGATTATCCAAGCGGGTCGCTACGCGTAGTAACGGGCCTTGCGGTTATCCATTACGTAACACTATAAATAAAAAAAGAGTGCGTTGCAATCAGCTTCGCACTCTTTTTTGTTGTGACCGGGAAGTCTAACGGTTTCCCTCTCCAAACATTGAATAGACCATATCTTCCACTTTTTTGGTGTAAGCCGGATCTTTTCCGTATTTTGGATCTGCCATCATCGACTGAACATCGCTCATGCTCATCTTTTGGCTTTCTTGCATTTCAAGTCCGGGGATGTCCGTTTCCATATAGGATGCCCGGATCTTGTGGAGCGCAGAAATAAACGACGCATTATTACTAGCGCGCCCAATTGCCTCAATCTCGCTTTGATTGAGAGTGCCAGCATTTTGCATTTTGACTAGCCATTGCTCGGTTGACTGAACGATCTTGTCCGCATTGCGGCCCAGTTTCTTCATCTCAGCTTCGCGGCTGGTTTTCATTTGCTCATCTGCGGCGCCCATGTGATTCGTATAGAGATCGATCATTTGATCGAATTGCTCCTGGCTAAGACCTTGCTCCTTGGCCAGTCCAACGAAATCCTTTAGCATCGGATCATCTTCGGGCACTCCGCGGTCCTTTAGACTGGTAATCTCATACTTACCGTCCTTGGGTGCCTTGTGCTTTCCAGCAGACATTTTGGCCCGTAACTCAGAGTATGCCTTGGCCAGTCCCTCAACGTCCGGACCGGATTCTTCGTCCCAAAAATTTTCAGGAAAAAATTCAGGGCGAACGAAATCCAGCTCTTCGTCGTTATCTACTTCCTGGGGCTTGTCGTTTGGATCTACATCCAAGTGCGGAGCCGCTAGGTCATCCATCTTTTGACCCGGTTTTTCCGCTGGTTTCACGTTCAGTAGGCTACCTGAATCGTCCTTGTTGCTACTTGTTGCGTTATTGCCGGCTTGATTATCGCTAGTGTCAGCGGTCAAGTTGTCGGTATCGCTCATATTTAAGACCTCGCTCGTTTAATTCGCCGCTCTAATTCCCGGACCAGGGAGTTTTGACCCTCGCGGGCAAACCCATGGGAAGGGTCCTCGCCCGGATACCAGGTCGGCTGTTCGATGGTTGTAGCTCTTAGCCATTCCAAGAGCTTTACGCCATCATCGGTAGAAAAGACGCGAGTGACCAGGAGATCAATCTCATTGTCCGACGCGCCCTTTTGCTTGATCTCCGGAGACCGGAGACCTTCCCATCCTTCTTCCATCATCTTTTAGACCTCTTGTGCTTGTGGTTGTTCTGCGCCAGCGGGTGCTTGTGCGGCCTGGGCCATTTGGGCGGCCTGGGCCATTTGTGCCATGATTGCCTGGCGTTGCTCTTTTGAGTTAATCAAGTAACTTGGCACTCCCAGGCGATCGGCCAGGTAATCGGCCAGCTCTTCCTGGTTGATCGCAAGCTGGGCGCCTAGACCTACTTGGCCCGCTACCTGGACGAATTGCAATACGTCGTTTACTTCTTGCATATTCTGAGCCTGGGCCAGCGATCCAGTTGGTACTACTTTAACTTCGGAGCCGTCCACCTTCAATGGGAAATCGATTAGACCCATTTCGTCCATGACTTCCATGGTGCGGCGCACGATTGGTTGCATGACTTCGGTAATCAAGCGGCCATAAGCTGGTCCAATGTTCTGAGATAGCTCTTTCATGCGCTCCGCGACTTCTGTTGCGGATCTCGCGCTCATGGTATCCGGCGGCAATGTATCGTCCAATAGCATCTTTTTGATGGCATTGACCAAATCGTTGATAACGAGCTGGGATACGTTGAAGTCACCACCGGATCTCAATGGACGCAAGCTCTCGCCCTGGGGGCCACCGTTACGTGCTACCGGGATAATGGCGCCTGGAGCGATCTTGACTGTCGCTGGGTTCAATACGCCGTCATCTGCGGCCGTATATACGCCAGCCACGGAAATCGACGCGTTCTTCAAGAGCAATTCTTTAACCTTGTTCAAGGTTTTAATGTCGGGTAGAGCGTTGACCAGGGGACCACGGCCATAAACTTCGCCGGCTACCTTCATATAACGGCCTACTACCCAGGGTGAACTCTTCTTTAGCTCACGATAAACGATCTCATTCTTACCTTTAGGTTCTAAAACGTAATAGCAAACTGCACCCGTCGAGTAGTTGTAGATCGTTGCCTCTAGCAAATCGATCTCTTCTTCGGGTTTACGATCAATCTTGACCTGGAGATCGGCCGGGATCTTGGCATCTTTCCATTGTGTCGTGATCGCCTCGCCTTTTACGCGTAACTTACGGTACACGTTATCGACGGTACCATGCTGGCCCTCTTCAAACGAGACCAGGTATTGCGGCACCGCAGTAAAGCGCACCGGGGTATCCTTATCGCCTGGCATGATGAGCATGACGCCGGTTCCGACGGCCATATCCAGGAGCATTTCCGAGATTGCCAGGTCAAAATTGGTTTGACGCAATACTTCAAAGAATTTATCCGAGTAAATGTCCAGGGCGTCAGCGACTTCCTTGCGACGATCCTTCGGAATATCCGAGCCTGGAGTGAGTTGCATCCATTTCCGGTACGGCGGAAAGAGGCCCGACTGGATCCGGTTCGCAAAACGTTGGGTTGAGTTGATCGCAGTCGAATCAAACACACGGGCGCGCTTATGTTGACCAGGAGTTTTGCCTTCATACTGGCCGGAATAGAGATTGCGCTGGGGCAATGCAAACTCATAGCACTCTTCGTAAATCGAGCGCCATAGATCCTTGCGCGAATCCGCTAATTCAGCGCGTTTAAGTACGTGGGCCGATGGCAATTTTTTCATTTTTTACTTTCCTTCATCCGTTTATATCGTGCCGAAAGCGTTGCCGCTTTCTTTTTTGCATCTGCCGTGGAGCTGGCACCCCAAGCCCGGAGTGATAAAAGTTTCCTGGTTGGTCGCCCCTTCTCATCAAAATCAGGTCCATCATTGCCAGCCATCCTGGCCAGGAATGATGCCTTGCGGCGTAACTGCTCCGGTCCCGCTGGAGTACCTTTAACCGGTGCTTTTAAATTCGATCCTTCGGTACGTTTATAAAACGCACGTCCGGCCGCATTTAATCCGCCACTAGGGTTTTGGTACTTTTTCAGCGGCATTACATATACTCGCGCTTGCGTTTCATCTTCTTGGCCATCTCATCCTTGTGTTCAAGCTCGACACGGCCTTTAACCTGGGCGGCATAGCGACGTGCGGCCGCCATTCCGGATTTGGTGTACGCAAACTCTTTTAGCTTATTGCCCTTTTTGTCATAGACTTCCGGCATGATTAGCTCTCCATTGTGTTGGTGCCGCCAGCTCCTAGCGATTCAGGTGTAATGCCTAGAGCTGGATTTTGACGTTCCTGGCTAAAAAGCAAACGCATACCGCCGGTTTGACGGGCGCGCTTGGTTGCTTGCAAACGTTGTTGCTGGGCTTTCTCTTGTGCCGCCAGGCGCTCTTCTTGTTTCTTCTGATTCTCAGCAATTGCTGGATCAGGGGTAGGTGGTGGGGGTGGTGCCGGTATCGATGGCCCGCCAAATAGTCCGCCCATGGTTATCTCCTTACGATAAAGTGTTTTGACCTGGGCCAGCACCGCCGCCCAATGTCGTTTGATTGGTTCCGAGACCAGCGGAGCGCTCCTGGCTAAACAATAACCTGGTACCCATACGGCGACGGGCGCGGGTATTGGCCGCTACTTTTGTCTCTTCGGAAGTTGCTTTTACTGGTTCTGCCGCTTTTGGTGCTGGCGCTGGTTCTGCCGCCTTCACTACCGCCTGGACTGCTGGCGCGCTTGGCCTACTAAATACTCCGCCCATGATTTAATCTCCTATACATAAAATGCGATTCACCGGTAGGGCCAAAACCCATCATCTCCGATTCCTTTTCGAAGTATAAGAACTCTGCCCATTTTTGCGCGCGTACATTTGACGAACGTACGATAATTTGAATGCGCCGTAGTTGCATTGTGGTTTCAGCCCAAGCAAAGAATTGCCTGGCACAACGGCACAATGGTATCGCCACGGTATCAATATCCTTATCCGGGATCATCCAGGCCTCGGCAAGCCCTGGCCAAATCGGAATAATGCCAAACGAAAGCATGGGTTTGCCGTAATAGAGACCAGTAAACGATGGCCCCATGTGGGTTTGGTGCTTTAAACGATCGAGCCAATCCGGAATATGCGCCTTGGAATCGAGATCATGCTCGTTAAGATTCATCAAGGCCAGGTGTCCGTAGAAAAAAGGGACAATTTTGCCCCCTTCCGGTAGCCGGACTTGCGATGTAAAACCAGTTGTGTCAATCATAGCATTCCTAAAGCTCTAAAGGATCCAGGCCAAACTCATCGGCCACGGCCTTGCACCTCTGTTTGAACACTTTATCGTGATGGGACCAGGTTTCCCTGGAGTGCGCCCATCTACTCATGTGGACGCATTCATGGCAAAGCGCTCTAAACACGGTCATAAAGTGGCCGCAAAGCATTTTCGATATTTGAATCGTGTGTTCGTAGTCCCCGCCCTCGTCGTATAGGTAGTAACCATAGGCATGGGGATCCGAAATCACCTCAAACTTGATCGCTTCGGGCAATGGCATATTCCAGCGCGCAAAAGGTTCGCAACAGTAAATTGTCGCGTACAGATTGCGGAGAATCGCTGGCGTCAAATTCATAGCCCCTAAAGAATATCAAAATCAAAGTCGGCCGTGTATTGTTTTGATTCTGCACCGTAATTTAATCCGCTCCTGGTCAGGCGTTTATATTCCCCGCCCCCTAGCATCAAGTACGAAAACGCGTCGCCGACGTGCGAATGCTGGTTTTTATTCGGTGCATCTCTAAATCTTTCCTCGCCTGGTACCCCTACTCGTTTAAAATGGTAGCCACCAGCAAGCGCCTTCCGTAATTTTGGACACGTGCGCGCCACTCTTAGACCCGGTTTTCGATCGATCAGCCGTATCATGGGCGCGGCGCCAGCTTCACGACGTACTCCAAAGTCATTGGTTGGCGCGGGTTGGACCTTGGTAAATCCCAGGGTACGCAAGTGATCGAATGCCGTTGTCTCGAAGATCGGATCGCGCGCCTGGCCGGCCGGATCGCCCGTCAAGATTACCTCGGCCTTCGGGTACTTCATGTTGAGTTGTTGCAAGAGCATCTGTCCAAAGCGTTGAAGGCCCATATCCTCGGTGACAATCTCTTCCAGGATGTTCCAGGCGCCGGACGGCAAGCGTTGTCCAATCACGGCCGCGGGCGTCAAACCGAAGTCGCATCCGATTAGCAATGGTAATTCCGGCGTATAGCTAATCGTGTCATCGACCATCGTTGAATCGTCGTACTCTGCCCATACGGCTTTACCTTCCTGGACGTACACGTATTGCGCGCCGACGTAGCAACGAATCCAGTCCAGGTTCTTGCCGCCGAGTTGTTGCTCATAGTAGCCAAGCGGCAAGTTTTTAACGTTCTCGGCCTTCGGGTTTTCGAGCCAATGCTTGCCGGCCGCATAGATCGCGCCCGCCGTATCGGCCGGGACCTCGATCATGCCGCCTGGTTGCGTATAGAAATTCCACTTGTATTTGCCCTTGACCGGTTCTTTCTCGGCCAGGCGATACCACCAGCCGTCATCATCGGGCGGGTTTGTGTCCGCCCATATTCCGCGCCAGGTGCATCCGCCGTGGGTTTTACTTGGGTATCGTCCGACACGGGCCGTTAATCCCTGGATCACGGCAAGCGGCAATTCACGGGCCTCGTTGCACCAGCCGCCGGTGACTTCCAGGGACAAGAGCTTACGTACCGACTTGGTATCGTCAAGCGCCAGGAAGATTACTTCACAATCTAATCCTGGCACCCCGTCGCGGGACGGCAATTGCAGATGGTGAGTAATCGGCGGGGACCAGCGAATCGGACCCCAAATATGCTCCGGGAATATTTCAAGCCAGGTTCGAATCGTTGTGGTCCGAAGTTCCCCGTAGGTATTTCGAATGACCACGAATCGTGTGTAACGAATATTATCCACCGGGGATGGCGCTTGCCGCACCGCTCGCAAGAGTATCTCCGACGCGCATCCGTACGATTTTCCGGAGCCGACCGGTCCCATAAGACCGCGAAAAAAAGAATCGTCAGATAAAAATCGCGAAGTCGTCGGACTTGTCGAGAAGTCCAGGTTGAGATCCCCCAGCGCATCTAACTCATTCCCCGTTTGACGGTTCCTTCCCGTCGCGCCCATTTTCCTCGGCATAGATTACCTCTTCCACTTTTGATAAATTCAATTTGATTCCGATCATCGTCGGGCGATTGCTCTCTTCTTGTTGCTGGTCCATCATTCCTGTCGCGCGGGCCAGCATACGCAAGGCGCCCAGTTTGTCGTGCATCTCGACCTCGATGGAGCTTCCGTACTTGCCAGGTGTGATCTTGACCTTCTTGATCGCTTTACGTACGTGCGGAGCAAGAGTATCGCTCGCGTTGAGTACGGCCACGTCGCCGGTCCACGATATAACATCTGTTATATCCGCCTGGGCAATGTGGCCAAGCTCATTCGATACTTTCTCCTGGTTCTCCGGCGACGCGAGTAAAGCACGTGCCTGGCGGGTTGTCAGCTTAGTCATCCTCTACCATCCTCTCGACTGTCGTAAATCGTGTTTCGCAAGCCAGGCACCGACGGCGGCGTTCGTTGTAATAAAACTCCTCATTCGGATCCCAGTAGATTCGAGTTTCCAGGACTTCTGTCTTAGAAAAATAATTGCCACCCTCGTCCACGCAAAACTGGCAAATCATTTCAGGTTTACCTCGATTAGCTTGTCCAGGTAATGGCGGGCCTTCCTAAGATCCTCGATGCCGCCTTTATCTTTCCATCGCGACACATACTTAACAACGTTGCCTTCCAGGTAGCCAAGCTCATTCGAGACAATGTAATCCCAGGGCTGGATCGCCTTGCTGGTGTAATGGGTGCCGCCGACTTGATTGTTATTCGCTTGATCCATACGCGTCCTTTTTCAATAATTCTTTTACTCGGTTGACTTCGTGTTTCAGCTCCCCGTAATCATCAACGCGGTCAGCGTAGATTAATAATTTTTTGATACCCTGGGCGAGTTCTAAATAATTGGCGCACCAAAACTCGCATCGTTTTTCCCAATACCTATTTTCTATGTCTGTGTTATTTTCCATCGTTGTATTAAAAATTACTATCAAAAGTTAAATGCCATATAAAAATCCAATCGTTCGCCGCCAAAAGAATGCCGAGGCTAACAAGCGTTGGTACCAAAGAAATAAAGAAAAGCACATGGCCGGTACGGCCGCGAATAAACGCAATGCCAGGGCCTTGTGGGCCGAGTTTAAAGCGACGCAAGATTGTTTTCATTGCGGGTTCTCGCATCCCGCGGTTATCGATTTCCATCACGTGATCCGGGGCAAGGGCAAACGTGCCGTGAATGAGCTTGCCAAGAGTGGTGCGTATGCCCAGGCGCTTGAAGAGATCAAGAAGTGCATTCCTCTTTGCGCGAATTGCCACCGAATTTTGCATTGGCAAGAGCGAATTGACGCCAAAAAGACCGGCAAGTTGCGGCGCAAACGGAAGAAAGTTGGCAAGATGAGGCATGGTCACTTTGCCAGGGCCAGGTAATAGAGGCCCACGTTACTGAACGCGTAGCCGCTATATACGATTGCCATCGAAATATTCCCTTTAATACCTTGCTCGACGCCGATATAGGCATAAATCAGGCCCGTGACGATGATTAACCATGGACTCATTTTTTTATCTCCAAAAAAGTTGAAAAATCCGGAGCGATCCCCCCGTACAGTTTGGCGAATGGGGGACCCCCCAAAGGTCGTTTTTTGCGGCATCGCGCAAAAACGCACCCCCGGCCAGTTGCAAAGGCCAAACGTTCGATTGGCGTTTGCAAAATCACTCTAATCCGCCCCACTTGGCCACCTGGTCGAGCGTCATCGGCGGATCTTTCCGGTTTTTCCGGTTGTCGATGGTCGCCTGGACTGCCAGCTCCAGCACTTTCCCGGCATCGACGCCCTTTTCTGCCAGCCGCCTGGCGCATTCCAGGCTTGCCGCCACGTCGCGGACCACGCCGGACCCCCGCTCGACGCCCTGGCGGAATGCTTGCGCGATACTCTGAATCAGCTCGTTATCACCCCCTATAACCCCCTTCTTATTATTAAGGTTGTCTATCGCTTCCTGGTCTTGATAGTCCTCGGCTATTAGAGGCCTTGCCGCAAGGAATTGCTCCCTGGTTGGCATCGGTGTGCCAGGACCGTCGAATAGCACCTGGTAACGATTCGTGAAGTACGCTGATTTGCGCTTGTAGGCGAACGGATAGGCCTTGGGTTGTAGCTTGCGTATGTACCCGGCTTTAATCAATCGCCCTACGTGTGTGGATACCGTCTTGATCGATCGGCTTACGTGCCGGCTCAATGTCTCCCTGGACGGAAAGCAAATCCCGTATCCGTTGGTATGCAAACAGATTGCCGCCAGGACGCGGAAGGTTGTTGGGTGCAAGCTATCGTCCTGGACGGACCTGGCTGGCAATATCGAATACTTCCTGGTTTGTGGTTTCTCAGAATGGGATGTCATCGTCTAGGTCCATAATTGCGTCGCCTGTCTTTACCTTGGGTGTTGCGGCCTCACGTGCCAGGCGTTCTTCGGTTGATTTGCGGATCTGCTCAAAGCTGGTCGTAACCTTGACCGTTGACGATCCAGGGAATTGTTTCATCAGCTCAATAACTTCCTTCGGGATCCACTTCACGACATCCTCTAGCGCGAAGTACGCGAAATCCGATTCTTGCGGTATCGCGGCCCGTGTTCGTACCATTTTTACCACCAATCCGGCCGGATGTTCCGCTTGCCACTCGGTCCGGTCCACGGGCTGGTGTCCAGCTTCGCGGATCCGCTGGTCCGCAAGTCTCAATCCCCGGATCATTGCCTCGCATCTCTGCTCGACAAGGTATCCCGCTTTAGCGTTGACTGCCGTCTCCTGGATAAGCGTCATCTGCTTTCGTAGCTTCCCCGCCAGCTCATCGCCACAAAGTAAGAACGATCTACCATATCCCCAGGTTTCATTAAATCGATTCAATTCTTCCCGGTAAATCTTTACTTGCGTGAGATCCTTCCAACGCTCCAACGTGTCCGCCGGACAAGTCAGACAATCTCCTAGAGAGGAGATTTGTCTGTCCGTACTTGGCGCTCGTTTGTCCGTACTTGTCCGTCGCCCGCTAACCCTTGTATTCATTGGGTTCCCCTTGTCTGTCCGGCTTGTCCGTCCGTGTCCGCGGACAAAGTTATCCACAGGCTCCGGACAAGTCCATTTTGTCCGTCTTTTTCAGGGTAAACCCTTACTTTTTGCTCATAATTTAGGTTCATGCTTGTCCTTCCATATCCAACAAAAATCGTCCCACTTGCCAACAATGCCGCGTTCCTGGAGCGCTTTCGCGGCGCGTAAAAATGCCTTCTTCTTACTGTCATCCGATCCGTCGCTGATCTGCTTGTTCATCGCGAAGTCGCGCCACAAGGATTCGCTCACCGAGTAGTAACCCTTCGGAATGTAGTTCCCGATCTGTCTCTGTTCCCCGGCGCTCGATAGCGCATCATGTAGCGCGTCCAGGATCAGGCGTTGCTGGCCGCTGAGTTTCTTCCTGGCCACGATGTCCGCGGGTTGATCGCTGATCTCCAGGACCAGGCTAGTCTCCGTTTCCAGGGACAATGGTCCGGCGGCCAGCTCAACGCTGATCGTCTTAAATTGCATCGGATCGAGCGGCTCGGCGTCCTTCTGCTTTTCGGTTGTGAGAAGTACGCGATCCGCGTCTCGTTCGACGCGTACGGATACATCCACGGCACCGATTAAGGCCGTCGATCCACGCGCCCCGCGATTGCTATCCTTGCCGGAGTGGTGAATCGGTAGGACCGCGCACCCGATTTGCTCGCGTACCAGGTCCATGTTCTTGACCGCCTTGCCCATGTCCTGGGCGGAGTTCTCATCGCCGCCGATCATGCACCTGGCAACGGTATCGAATACCACCATGGCCACGGGCATATCGGGAGTTCGCATTGTCTCGATGGTTTGCAGTAGATCCTGGATTTCCGCGTCGTCCAGGAGATTGACCGCCTTCGGGATCAAGTAGAAAGGCGCCTCTTCGACGCGTTCGTGGTGCTGGTGCCAGGCTCCGATCCGCTTTCTGAATCCGCCAACGCCTTCGCCCGCCACGTAAAACACTTGTCCCTGGGCGACTTCATGGCCATGCCATTGCGCGCCATGGGCCACGGTTAGCGCAATATCTAGCGCCGTGAAAGTTTTACCGCCGCCAGGTTCGCCATAGACCATGGCAAGCGAGTGCTTGGGGATCAGTCCGTTCACTAGCCAGGTGACTGGCGGCAATTCGGCGATCTCTTTAAGCGTCAGGATGCGGAGCTTGGGCGGGTTGACCGGCGCTTGCCAATCCTTCGCGAGTGGCGCACTCTTGGCCAGGTGTACGAGCTGGTCCTTGGTCCCGCCCTGGGCGATCCAATCGGATACGTCGCCCTTCTCTTTAAGGTTCGGTAGCTCCAGGATGCGGATCTCCGCGGCCACGGATCCGAGTTGCTCGGTGATTACTCTCGCATGGTTCTGTCCGGCCTCATCGTTGTCCGGCAAGACGATGATCTTGCGCCCGGCAAAATGCAAGTTCAATTCCTTGGTCCATTTCTTGGCACCGCCGGAGTTGCAAGATGCCAGCAATCCCAGTTGCTTTAGGGCCTCGACATCCTTCTCCCCTTCGACCAGGAAGATAGTCTTTCTCGGATGCTCCAGGATGGCCGGAAGGTTGTACGGCAAGGGTGTAACGCCTTGAAGGTTCCACACGTGTTTGCCGTTCTCCAGGCGCCTTTGCCGGAAGTCTTTTGGCTCGAATCGGATGACTTCGTAAACGATCTCGCCGTACGCATTCACGT
>JACCDP010107079.1_pt1 | contig 26919 bp, 34 predicted proteins | sample 7445841 | NCBI WGS metagenome assembly JACCDP01 (sample SAMN15323441, study PRJNA562643) | freshwater metagenome | isolation source: river surface water | place: USA:Blue River Watershed | collected 2017-08-17 | reverse complement strand
GCGCCAGTTGCCGAGTTGGCCCGTGAACTGGAACGCGAGAATGCCGCGCTGCGGGAGGCGCTTCACGACATCATGACGGAGAGCGACGAGCAGGTCATCTGGCGCATGGCGCGGGCCGCGCTGGAACAAAAGGAGGCACAGCCGTGAGCAAGTCACAACACTGGTACGACCGTGACGGCAAAGCCGTCTTTGAGGTCGCAAAGGCCAAAGGTGGCGGCACCCGCCCGACAACCATCGCAGACGCCCGTAAGCTCAACCTCTACCCGTCCGTGACCACGGTGCTCTCCGTGCTCGCCAAGCCCAGCCTAGACGACTGGAAGCTGACCCAGGTGGCCGAGCGAGCATACTCTAACCCACCGCAGGATGGCGAGGACACCGCCACTTACAGCCGGCGGATCATCAACGGAGCGTTTGAGCAAGTATCCGACGCCGCCGACCTCGGCACCCGCATCCACGCCGGCATCGAGACAGCCTTCAAGGAGGGTATCAGCGCCGTCTCAGAGGATGTCTATCATTACGTCAAGCTGGTGAAGCAGGATCTGGAGTTCGCCGGCATCAAGATTGTGCAGCATGAGCTGCGGCTGGTGAACGAGTTTGACGGCTATGCCGGCACCACGGATGCAGTCATGGTCAAGGACGGCAAGCAGGGCATCCTAGACTTCAAGTCCCGCAAGACCAAGCCCGGCGTGAAGATCGAGCCATGGGAGACGGAGCCGATGCAGATCGCCGCCTACTACGTCGCCAAGTTTGGCCGCATCCCGCCATACGGGGCCATCGGGGCCAACGTCTACATCAGCACGACCGAGCCCGGTCGGGTCCAGATCGTCACCTACGATGACGTGCAACTAGAGCAGGCTTGGGAGGCGTTCAAGGCCGCCAACAGTCTCTGGCAGTACCTCAAAGGCTACCGCCCCAAGTAAGCAAAAAACCCCTGCCGACGACACACAGCCGGCAGGGGTGTGACACACACAGCGTCCCTTTGTTAGTAACCAAAACCAGTAAGTCCAACCAAAACAACCATGCCCATAAACGTATCAGCCAGTTCCGGTGCCAAAAGTGACCCAGTTCCTGCCGGCACCCATCACGCAGTCTGCTACGGCGTCGTCGCCGTCGGCACCCAGCCCAGCCAGCAATACACGCCGCGCCCCAAGGTGGTCGTAGCGTTTGAGATCCCCGGAGAGCGGATCGAAATCAAGGGGAAGGATCTGCCGCGAGGCATCTCCAAGCGATACACCCTCTCGCTCAACGAGAAGGCCAGTCTCCGCAAAGACCTGCAATCGTGGCGGGGCCGCCCGTTCACGCCTGCCGAGCTTGCCGGCTTCGACGTCTCCAAGCTGATCGGTGCCAACTGCCTCCTGTCCGTGCTCCATCAGGATCGCGCTGGAGCGGTGTATGCCAACATCAGCGGCATCTCCGCTCTGCCCAAGTCGATGAAGTCAGTGTCGCCGGAGAACCCGCCGCTGTACTTCAACGTGCTGGAGGCCATCGCCAACGCGAAGAAGATGGGCCACAAGGACATCAACTGGCCCGAGGATCTCCCGCCGTGGATTGAGAAGCTCTGCTGCGAGTCGGAGGAGTACAAGACCTTCGTCATGGGCAGCCCCAACGCGGAGCCGCCTGACAGCCCCGCCGAGGAAGACTTGCAGCCCGCCGAAGACGTCCCCTTCTGACCAACCGTCAAGTAATCCTTGATAGTTCACACCATGACACACACAGCAACTGGTCAGGATCTGAAAGATGCAGGTTGCGCCCAAGTTCTGGAACACACTCCAGAGGCTTGGGTAGCTTCCTTCGAGCAGCAGGCAGCCGCTTTGCTGAAGGCCAACGGCTCGTTCACCGCCGAGGAAGTGGTCACCATGATCGGCCAGCCACCGAACCACACCAACGCCATCGGGGCCGTTTGTCGTACCTTCGTGAAGCGGAACGGGCTTACCGGCTCTTACGAGCCAGCCAAGTCCCCCACCGCCCACGGGCGCATCATCACCCGTTGGAGCATGACCACCTTTTAACCATGGGCTATGTCTACCTTACCACGGTTGCTTGCGTTTTGGTTATTGGCATCTGCATCGGCTACATGCTCGCCCGTGACAACAAGCCATGGAGCGACGATTGACCTCGATCGCCTGATCCGGTGCATCGAGATGCGGGAGGGTGCCAGCTGGGCCAGCCCCGGCGGCGCCCTCCAGTTCACCAAGGCCACTTGGAGCGATTTCTCCACCGACCCCTACCGTCGGGCCTCCCAACCCGACAAAGCCCGCCAAATCGCAAGGAAAGCCCTATTCCAAGCCATCCAGAGGATGGAACGGGATGGAATCAGGCCCAGCGTATGGCTTCTGGCTCTCCGTTGGAACTGTGGCTACGAGGGCATGAGGCGGCGGATGCTGGAGCCATGGAGCTACGCCGAGCACGTCCATAACCTGTACTACGACCATGACTTTCGCTGAACACGCCTTCGCTGCCTGCTGCCGTCAGGCCAAGGAACTGGGCAGACGGCTGAACAAGGACGAATGGCTGGCTACCATGCAGGCGGCCTACGACTCCTATCCCCACGGTGGTCTGCTGGTATCTGACAGTCCGAAACCCAAGAAGGCAGCCCCCAAGGTGGTCGAGGAGGATTGGTTGGGCCAGCTGGAGGCCAACCCCGCCTACGCTGGCATCGACATCCGCCGTGAGCTGGGGAAGGCCCAAGCATGGGCATCTGTCCGTGGCGTCGGGGTATCCCAGCGGCGGTTCGTGAACTGGCTCAACAAGGCTATGACGGAACGCCCCATCCAGTACTCCGGTGCGGGCAAGACATCCTTTGCCCCCGTCCAGCCCCAAGGGCCGGCGGAACCAGCCGGCTGGCAGGCATGGGTCAGGGAGAATAGCGCGGACCCGTCCAACGCGGACAAGCCTTGGTCTGCGCTCGACGCCTCCGCCCAGAGGTACATTATCTCCAAGCTCAATGGCCCGTCCACCGTACATCCCCCCAGACCCAGCCCCCGTCCGGTACTGGACAGGGAGGAAGTATCGGACGAGGACATCCCCGTGGCACGTCAAAAGGATGCGGGAGCTGTACTGGTCGGGAGTCTCCTGCAAGGCTATCGCTAGGCTCTTCGACATTTCACACTGCTATGCGTGGCAAATCTGCAACTTCTACCGCGTACGCAAAGCAGCAAACGAACAACGAACGACACATGACACAAACTGAACCGATGCACATCATCTCGCTGGGTGCGGGCGTGCAATCCTCCACCATGGCGCTGATGGCAGCAAAGGGAGAGATTGGCCCCATGCCGGCAGCAGCAATCTTTGCCGATACGCAGGCCGAACCGGCCAGCGTTTACAAGTGGCTAGATTGGCTTGAGGGCCAATTACCTTTTCCGGTCTATCGAGTTACGCACGGCAACCTTACCGAGGATCAGTTAAAGCTAAGGGTTTCTGGAAAAACCGGAAACACTTACATGAAAACCATGATTCCGGCTTACGTTTCTAGGCCGGACGGTAAGGGGCTAATGGGCCGCAAATGCACCGCCGACTACAAGGTTAAGGTTATCCTCAAGAAAGCCAAGGAAATCGGCCACGTTCCCAGAGCGTGTAAGCAAATCAAAGTAATCCAATGGATCGGCATTTCCATGGATGAGGCGCATAGGATGAAACCGTCGCGGGAACGTTGGGCGACAAATATCTGGCCGCTAATAGACAAAGGCATGACCAGAAATGACTGCCTTTCATGGATGCTTAAAAATGGGTATCCCGAGCCGCCAAGGTCGGCCTGCATTTATTGCCCGTTTCATTCGGATCACGAATGGAAGCGTCTTCGTGACAACGAACATGATGAATGGCAGAAAGCTATTGAGTTTGATCGCAACCTACGAGCTGCCGCTAGGCTTCAGACGGGGACCGCACGCTTTCGTGGAGACGTATTCTTGCATTCGTCATGCGTGCCATTGGATCAAGTCGAGCTAGGCGCTGTGCCTGACAAACATCAGCTCTCGCTCTTTGGAAACGAATGCGAAGGACTGTGTGGTGTCTGATGCCTGCCAAACAAACCAAGCGAAAGGGGAAACCCAAGCTCGCACCTAAACCATGGAATGCCCAGACCCCTTATCCGCTGTCTTTGACCCTCACCGGCTACACGACGCCCAGCCTCAACACCATGCTGGGAAGGAATCACTGGATACTCACCAAGCTCAAGAAGGAGGCAAGGGACGCCCTCGTTTCCGCGTTGTCATCACCCGCTACGGTTCCCGCCCTCTCGACGTCGATAACGGGGCCGGCGGCTGCAAACCGCTCCTAGACGCGATCCGCTACGAGGGTCTGATACCGGATGACGACCCAGCCAGCATCGACTTCGCCTTCCGACAGTACCAGGTCAAGAAGCCTTACCGGAGGACGACCGTATTGATCGAGCAGGTGTGACCAGCCGGTAATGCGGGATTGGCCGCGTGATGTGGTTGATGGCTATCCGATACATCCGCATCTCCACTTCCCCGTCCTTCACCGCTAACCGCAGCAACCGGGACGCTTGAGGGGCGCTACGCTTGATGCGTTTCGCCCATTCGATGGTGGTGTAGAATCCCTCCCCGGGAGCGCCCATCTCCTCCCGCTGCATCTCCGCAAACTTTGCGGCCCAACTAGTAGGTTTTGAACGCGGTCGGTGCGGTGAATGTGTCATTGATACGCCTGATCTGTGTAAGTGTGTAGCTTCCGTCACCGTGGAGGATGCCAGCCGCCCAGCCATGGCCCCACCGCAACTTCCCTGTTTTAGCCGCCACATAGTCCATGTCACGCTTACAAAGGCAACCGATGCTCCTAGCCTCCGCCGGCTGGAAGGATGCCACCGCAGCCACCTCAATGCTGTGGACGTGGCCGAACAGGCAGTTCCCGTAGACGTTCGCATGGGACCGGCAGGCAGCGGTACCCGTGTGGTATCCATGCAGCACCCGCAGCTTGCCTAGATCCAACACCCCTAGGGCGGAATCATAAGGCAACATCTTTGCATGGGACTTCCGCATTAAACCTTCCACACGTTTGATCCCATCCGTGGCGTAGTCCCGCAGGAGCCCAGTGGCGCTGTGGGCGAACATCCACAGCCGCTCATCATGGTTGCCCCGCAGGAACCAGTTCTCCTTCCCGCCGGCAAAGAACTGGGCAAGGAACTCCGTCCCAGCCTCCCAGTCATCCACTAGGCTGGCTGCCCGCTCGTCATCCGTCGCTCCCCGCCTTAAATTGCGGAAGTCCCAGTTATCCCCTGCGTGGACCCTGACTTCTGGCTTAAAGTCGCTTAAAAACGATTGTAGAGCCTTTCCTGCCACCTCGTCCAGCATGTCCCCGTGGTTGTCGGAGACCACTACAAACCTGCGGTCACCTTTCACTTTTCAGCGGCTTCCCGCCTCCAGCGCCATAACAGGTAGGCGATGCCCACAAGAGACCCAATGAGGCCCGCCCATTGGTTAGCCTGAGCCACTACGGTGGCGGATACGGTCGGCATGGAGGCCGCTATGACGTCGGTTGGGCGCAGGCTGTTCATTGTTTATTGGCCTTAAACGTAGATCCGCCCTTCTGGACGATCACTTTGTGTCCATCCACGGTGACTGACATGGGCTCATTGCTCGACTCCAAGCGTTCAATGAGTTCCCCGATGATCTTGTACTCGGGCTTCTCCTCCTTGTCCCGCGTACCCGTGATGCCCTGCATCATGTTGATCAAGGCCACCAGCGCCCCGCCGATCATGGTCATCACCGCAGTAATGGCGGCTTCGGGCAGGAAAGCGGACGCCCCCACGCCAATCAGCACAATCCCGGTGATGTATCCCAGCCCATAACGGCCAATGGACTTACCAGCGACCTCCTTGGCTGTCTCGATATGGGCGTCGTTGCTCATTTTTTCCTCACCATCCGGTCACCGAACCACCAGCCGATGCAGTTCATGGCTGCGAACTGGAACTCATCCACCATATCCGCCTGTTCCTGGCCCGTAATGTTGAAGAAGATCACTGCTGTGATGACGAGCAGCAGTAACGTGATGAATGGCCGGAAAAGCGTCAGGATGGCGGCTGCCCAGCCCGGGGTGTTGGAGGGCGGGGTGGCTTGGGACTGGGACGCGGTGAAAGCATCCCAAGCCGCCTTGTCCGCCGCGATGGCTGCCATGGCCTTCGCCTCCTCGATCTTCAGTTTGCTCTCCTTGTCAGCCCGCCATGTCTCGAAAAAGCCGTTGCCGATGCGGAGCAATACACCCAGCGCACCACCACCCAAGGCATTGGTCAGTAAGTCGAGCATGGCGGACTAGGGATCAATCCTCGTCGTCTTCGTAATCCATCTCCCGCTTCCGCATCCTTCGGCCCTCTCCCGTCCCAACCGGCTCACCACCGGAGCGGACATCAACGACCTTGTAGCCTTTACCGGAGGCTTGCTTGCCGGGACCAATGGAGGACAGGCCCACTTCCTTGCGGGCGGGGCGCTGTACATGGTCGGGAATCCCCTCCAGCCTATCACCCTTCTGGGGCGAGCATTGGCAGGGACCGTTGTTGGACTTGGGTAGACCGTTTTTCATGGTAGGAGATTATTTCTTCTTTGGCTTTTTCACGCGGGCGGGCAACTTCTTGTATTGGGTGGACTTAGCCCACTTCATGCAGTCAACGCCTCCATCGAAGCCTTTGGAGGCGAAGCACGCACGAGACTGGGCGCGGGATCGGAATGGCATGTTAGCGACTCGGTGAGGGTTGCTCGGATTGTTGCGGGTTGCGCGGATACACTTTGGCGTAGAATTGAAGCAGACTATTGGGGGCTTTTTGCTTCTCTTCCAGTTCCGCCTGTGCGCTGAGGCGCGTCGCTTTGGCTACTAAATCGGGACTCAAGTTGTACTGCGGACGAGCTATGAACTGCTGATAGATGTCCGATTGCAGAAACTTGCGGACAGGCTCGGTTCCAACGTCCATGAACGCCTCCAAGCGCGTTTTTGGCTCACCAGCGCGGGATACCTGCGTGGTCATAACAGGCTTCAGTCGCTCATCAGAGGCCGCCATGCTCAATAGGCGAAGATCATCGCTAAACGGCGTGCTACGGGCCAAGGAACGGGCTAGTTCCTGCGGAGGTATCTTCTGGGTGGGCGTTAGTAGGTTCTCCAGTTCCTTGATCTTGGCTATGCGCTTACGGGCCGCCTCAAATTCAGCATACATCTCGGGCTTACCCATGGCCTCAAGCCCTTCCTCCAAGCCCCTGCGGGCATCTTCGGCTTTTGTTCCGAAGTCCCGAGCAGTTTTCAAGTCCTCTGGATCTCGGCTGCGCTCATACTTTGCGTAGTAAAGCCGTTCTTGATTGCTGGCCTCTTGGAACTTTTCCACATCAGCGCCAGCTTGCTTGGATAGCTTGGCTTGCTCACGCACGAAGTTGGGATCAGCGCGAACAACCTCCAACTCATGCTGATTGGCAGCCGTCAATGGAGTCTTGCCAGTAATTGCTGGATCTTTCGGGAACCCGAAAGGCGGTGCAGCGCCTTCAGCAGCAGCTGTAGCGGCTTTGCCTTCCAGCACTTTCAGATCAGCGTCTGCTTTGGTGCGAAGCTCTGAAATGCGTCCGTAAACGCCACCGGCCTCCTTTCGGGCTGCCTCCAGTTGGTCGGATAGCTTTGCGCCCAGCTTCGGAGTAACACCGACGTCCTTGGCGGCCAAGGCGGTAAACAGGTCTTCGTTGAGCTGTCGGATCTCCGCGATGCTTTTGTCCCCACCGCCGACCGCTTCCAAGAGCGAGTTAAGCCGTGCGGGGTTTACCATCGACGGTTGAATCTTGATTCCTTTGGCTTGGGCAGCGGCCAGATACTTGTCGGACTCGTACTGCGTGATCTTCCGACGAAGTTCGCGGTCTGCCAGCTTACCTGGGTCAACGATCTTGCCCAGATACGTGCTCAAGCCAGACATGCCAGCGTAAGCGGCAGCCTCGGCTGGATCAAGTGCTTGACCTTCCAGCAGCCGTTGCAGGCCAAGGCCGGATACATTGAAGCCGGCTTGCTTACCAACTTCCTTGGCGATGGCTTTTGCGCCAGCGCGTCGCAGGGAACCGCCGGGAGCCATGGCGGAAACACCAGCACCGGTTGCCTCGGGTAAGGAAACTCCCTCCCCGCGCATCATTTGCCCTGCAATGCTACCGAGAAAGCCGCCAGTATAACCACCAGCAGCGGCCCCTGGGGGACCACCGAGGGCGAATCCACCAGCTTGCCCCAAAGCGCCAAGACCACCCTCAACAACAGACGGGGCGCTTTCAAAGGCGGCCTCGCCCATCTTCTCGGGAAGGCGTGATGGAACCATGGGCAGCATACCGCTGGCTGGCATCGGACCAGCCCCGCCAGCGATCTCCGCCGTCTTCTTGATGCGGGAAGACTCTAGTTGCTGTTTTTCCACCAACGCCTTGTCAGCGGCAACAAGGATGGCGATGTCACGGTCAGTCGGAGGCGTGGGCTTGTCCCAAGTGTAGGTCTCGCCCGACTCGTCGCTGACGAAGCTGAATGGTTTGGTGGCCATGGTGGTTACTTATTGGCGCGACGGAAGCCAACGGCCTCCAGCGCCTTCATCGGATCATCCGCAGCGGACGGAGCCGCCGCAGCCTTGTTAAGCTCGTCCAGCGAACGGCCTCCTAGCTTGTAGTAGGCTTCGCTCGGCTCGGTGCGACCCGCTCGGTATTCTTGATCCAGCACCATCAACCGTTGGCCTGTAGCACGAATCTGATTTTTCAGCTCCATAAGCTGCGAACGGAACGTCTCCGGCTTCATAGCGTCTTGATCTAGGGCGACGATGGCGCTTTGCAGCAGTTCGATTTCCTTGATGGCAACCTGACCAAGCGAGGTGTTGGAAGCCTTCAAGTCCTTGAGGGCATCAAAGGCGAGCTTGGCGCGAAGCTGGGGTAAAATTGCTTCAATTTCAGCCGCATCGGTACCCTTCCCTGCGATGGGGAGCTTCCGCAACGTAGCCCCCGGCCCGACAGAGTATTCGTTTACCCTTGTCAGAAGCGAATCAATGGTCTTATCGATCTGCGCGAGTGTTTCGATTTTCTTCTCACGGGCCGTTTGTTCGGCTGCCGCTTTCGCCTGCTCTTCTCTGGCAACAGGTCCGCCAGGAGTGGGACGAAGCACACGGGTGCCAGCCTCCGGTTTAGGAGCAGTGGAAGGTTGCATCGCCTCCAGAGCTTCCTTCGGAACGGCACGGGTGGCCGCAGGAGGCATGAAGCGACCTAAAATGGCTGGACCAGCAATTGCGGCGGGAGGCAACGCAGCAGGAGCTTCTTGAGCTTGCGCTGGGGTTGCTGGAGCGGCTGCTGGTTCCGGCTGAACGAACTCATAACCAGCGGGCGCTTGGGCAACTTTCGGTACAGTCCGAACCAGATTGCCTTTGGCATCAAATACGCCAACAGCACCACCAAGGTCTTGCATGTTCAGACCTGAAGGAGACCGCAGATTGTACTTCGTAACCATTACCAGCCCCGGTTTGCCGGGAACAGGTTCAGCGGATGCATCGATGTCTTGCGGTATCTTTCGGAAATCCTCCAAGGTCATCAGCTGACCTGCTGCGGCTGGAGGAGCTTGCAGTTTCTTTGTTTCAGCCAGCGTCTTATCAAGCTCGGCCGCCTTCATTGACCCTTCAATGAATCCTCCCAGACGTAGGTAACGATCCTTGGGGCTTTCACCAGGATCAGTCGTCAAAAACTGTTTAAGCTGTTCGTCGGACAGCTTGAACTTGTCCTTGTGCGTCTGCATCAAGGCTTCAACAGCCTTGAGTTTCGCATTGAACAGGCGACTCTCTTCCGCCTTTGCTTCAGCCGCAGCCTGTGCCGCCTGCTGTTGCTGGTTTAGTTTTTGAAATAATCCGCCAATAGCTCCACCAACGATGTTAGCCCGGTCAATGGTTGACTCGTACATGATGCGCCCAGCATCACGTGCGACAGGAATGTAGCCCATGGTAGTAAGTGGTTAAGGACTATTAGGTGGTGGGCTTGGCCGCTTGCTTCTTGAAGATGTTCTCGATGGCGGTGATCGTCGTCTGGACACCATTGTTGGCGAGGAAGTTCACAAACGAATTGATGAACCGCGCCTCCTCACCCTTGGCTGCCGCCTCCTTGTACGCCGCAAGGTTCTCCTGCGCCGCTTGGTAGGCGTTGTAGGCGTTGACGTTGTAGTCGTACACTGCGTTGGAGTACTCGCTGGTCGGGCCGTAGGTCTCGGCCAGCAGTTTGGCAAACGGGGCGAAGATGTTGCCGGTCTGAAGCTGGGCGGCGGCACCCACGTTGGACAGCGATTGCTGGAGGTTGGCCCGCGCCTCGGCTTCCCGTTGCCGGCGGAGCACATCACGGTTGAGGATCTCGGCCCCTACCGCACCGGGGGACATGACCTGCCCACGGGCGGAATACGCCTCACGGGCTGATTGCTGGGCGGAACGCACGTCCTCGGCGGATAGCTGGCCGCGCTGGGCCATAGCCAAGCGGTCAAGGTCCGACATGAGCTGCTGCTGGGACGTGCCAGCAAGCTGGGTCAGGGTGGACGGGGTAAACTGGGACTGGAGCTGCTGGTAGAAGTTGGCTAGGTCTTGCCCCGGCTTTCCCATCAGGGTGCTGGAGGTCAGGCCGAACTCCTTCTCAAAGTCGCGCAGCGCCACCTGACCGGGAGTGGTCTTGGTAAAGGTGAAGTTGTTCATAAAGATAGGTGTAGATGGTGTTGTTCCTCCGGTGCTCGGTGTTGTTCCTCCTCCTCCTGTACCAGCATAACCAGGTCCGCCGCTGCTGCTCGCACTGTCTCCTCCGGCGTTTCCAGAACCAGATCCAGATCCTCCGCTTCCGGTTCCGCCTCCGCCGCCTCCCCCTCCTCCGCCGGTTCCAGAAACTCCCGTACCGCCCGTATTTTGGACGTCACCTCCAGTTCCAGTCCCAGTCCCAGTCCCAGTACCCGTTCCGGTGCCAGTGCCAGTACCTGTTATTCCCGGCGATCCAGTTCCCGTCACAGAATCACCGCCGCCAGCTTGCGCCGCAGCAGCGCCTGTCAGCGTTTGGTTAATGACGTTTTTTACTTGTTGTTCAGAGGCTTGAGTTGCAGCGGCCTGATTGATGGCCTGCGACGGAGCTAGGATGTCGTACAGGACGTTCTGGGTCCGCTCTGAACTATCAAAGATGTTCGGCCCGCCTGTTTGTGGCATGTCGCCGCCCGGTTTGGTTCCACCAGTAGAAGTTGCTCCACCGCCCGTGGAAACCGTGCCTCCCAAAGCTCCCGTACCCACAACAGCACCGGCACCGCCAATAGCTTGTCCCGCACCAGCCGTAGCACCAGCTCCAGAGCTGGAGCCACCTAGGGCGCCAGCGCCGATGATAACTGGCGTATTGGTCGTAGCTTGACCGCTGCCAGTGGTGCCGCCCGGCTGTGTCCCCATGCGGTCAAGGACGCCAACGGGGTCAGTGACCACATCTATGACGTTACCAACCGCCCCAGCAGTGCCTTTGGCGGCGCCTACAAGGCTTCCCAGCGGATCGTTGGGGTTGACTGTGGCAATGTTACCGCCCGATGCCAGCAAACCGGCTGCTGTTATGATTAGGCCAGTAACGGGGTCAATCGGCAGAGGGATAACTAGCGGTATCCCGCCTTGAGTACGAGGCTTGTTGACGCCACCAAACGGGGTGCGACCGTACAGCTCCTCAAAAACATCATCAATGATGTTGTTGGCTTGGGTTTCGGTTAAGCCGCGTCCAATTTCCGACTGTTTGGCATCCAACCGGCCTTTGATGATCTCTTGGAGCTGTTCTGACGTGAGGATTTCGCCCTTAAGCGTCGGTACCTCAATCGTGGTATCGCCACCCGTCACTTGCGCCCCACCGGGAGCAATGCCTGGAGTCGCGCCGGTAAGTTCCGGCGCTTGCGTGCCACCACCGAAAATGCCGCCACCTAACGTGCCGGTCGGAATGTTTGGCGTCAGACCACCAAGCGTGCCTGCACCACCGCCGGCAAAGATCGGTTGGCCGCCGCTATCTGGATAGGTGATCCCGGGCTGCTGAATGCCGGGGCGACTGGTAGTTGTCGCGTCTGTAACTACCAATGGATCGCGCAAAACATCGCCCGGACCGAGTTTGGTAAGCCCGCCACCGAACAAACCGCCGTCCGCTCCAATCACGTTTACATCACGATTTGCGGGGATCTGACCAAGATCCGTGGCTACCTGTCCGCCTGTCGTGCCGGTATCCGCTTCAACCGACAATACCTCTGGAGCCTGATCAGCCAGAATGGCTTCAGCCGCCTGCTGGTTTTCCAGCTCGGCCAACATCGCCTCGATCTCGGCGTCTGTCAGACTCTCAAAGATGGTAGCCATTAGCCAACGGAGGCGGTGCGGCTGATCTCAACCAAGTCCGTACCATCGGAGACGAACATGATGGAGTAATACTTGTTGGCGGTGGCAAGGGTAAGTGTCGCAGTAGCCGTCAGCGTTTTGAAACCACTACCAAAGGTGATGACGTTACCACCCGTTGCATCGGCCTTGAACCGCAGGATAAGCAGGTAGCCAGCCGCAGGAACGCTGGCAGGCGTGATCGTCGATGCCGTGCTTCCAGAAGCATTGATAATGCGCGTATTGCCTTTGGTGGCGCTGAACGAAAGTGTCATCGCTCCAGAAAACGGCGTCTCGGTCGTAGCCGCCATGTTGATGGGTGTGCTGGAACCTAGGGTGATACCCCCAGCCGTCACCGTCACCCCACCCGTGGAGACCGTAGCTCCGTTGGTAACGGTAACCGCATCGTAGGTGTTCCCGCTGGCGATCTGGTCCGTGGTTACCGCGTCGTCGGCAATCTTCGCCGTCGTCACCGCGTCATCCGCCAGCTTGGCCGTGGTGACCGCCAGATTGGCAATGGTGCTGGTCGTAACGTCATTCGGCCCCACCGCAGCCACCGTGGGCTGACCAAGCAGATTGAGCTTGGTGTAGGTGATCGGGTCGTTTGTTCCGGTGAAAGTGTACCCTGGACTCACAGTTGGCATAACTAAATGGATTTAAATTGTTTAAGATAGTTGGAGGCCAAAATCAACAGGTCGGAATTGTCGTAAAAATGGCCTAGTCCTTTGTTGCAATGCTCGCAAAGCAAACCACGAATCGCACCCGTAGCATGATCGTGGTCTACGTCCAGAGACCTACGTTGTGGCGGCTTGGAACAAATCGCACAAACATAGTTTTGTTTGCGCTCCATGGCTTGAACGTCGTCAAGACGCAGTTTGTAATTACGCCACAAACTAGCCTTACGATCTTCAAGTTTAATGACTATTCCGCCGCGTGCGCGTCGATTTTTTTTGCTTAAACGCTTGCACGCTCTGCACTGACGATGACCTCTAAAAACAAAGGTATTCTCTTCGGTGAACGCATGACCCCTCAAGCAATGCGTTTTCATCGCATTCAGCTTGGTGACACTAGTCACGATGGGGGCCTCAAGAACCATGGCGGGTCAGGTTAAAGGGTGAAGAAGGACGGACCCATGATGGAGGGGCCGGTATTCATGTTCATCCCGCCATTCTGGCCCATTTGCGGCCTTTGGGAGGGCATACCGAAGCCAGAGGGCATGGAGGGCGGCATAGCCCCGTAAAAGCCAAAGGACGGGGCTTGGGAGGGGGCGGCTGGCGGGTTGTAATTCGCCATCATCGACTGGATGCCTTGGGTTTGGTCAGGCTGCATGGATGGGGCGGACGGCATCTCCATGCCGATCCCTTCCGGCATTTCCGGCAGGGGTTGTCCATTTTGCACCAGCTTGGACGGCATCTTGAAGTTGTACATGATTAGACTTGAACGAGGTTGGCGCGTTGTCCCGGTCGGGTCTCGTAACCGAGGGACATGACGCTGATAAAGCCTTGGGTGTTCGTCACTTCAATCCAGCTCAACCGCCCTTGCCGGCGGGTCATCAGGGGCAGGCGGAACTCCTGCGCCATCTCAGGCTCAAAACCAGTACCCGGCTGCACGCTGTCGGCCCCAGTCGAGTAATCCTTCCGATACGCCCGATTGTAGTCGTTGTTGGCGTTGGTCAGGTCGTAGGTGCTGTCCGCGAACTTCCAAGTCTCCGAACGGCTGTACGTCTGGTCCGTCAGCAAGGTGCTCTCCTCGCTCGCCCCTTCCGTGAAGGCGGCAGCCGAGAACTCGGGGCGGTTGGTAGCCAGATCTAGGTAGATCCGCCGCTGGAAGTGGTTTAGGTTGTCCGTGTCGTAGGCGCGTGTGACCAGTTGTGTGCTGATCTCGGCTACCGTGGCCCCGCTGATGTCGTTCTGCCCTTCGTCCGTGACGAAGATCCGCCCATCCTCCGTGATGGCGTGCATCCGTTGCAGGCCAAGGTAGTCCACTACCTGCCAGCCTTGGATGCACATGTTCAGCGTGTCCGAGAACGCCCATTCCCCGTACCAGTTCTCCGTGGTGAAGTTGTACACCACCACCGCGTTGCAGACTAGGCTGTTATCCAGCGGCAGGGCGACGTAGAGCTTGTTGTTCCAGTAGCCGAGGCTGATCTTGTAGCCAACCTCCCAGTTCACCCGGTCCATGATCTTCTGGATGCGGGTGGAGAGGGGCAGGATCTTGTGCTGGAGGGCGTTGTTGGTGGCCGTCAGCGTCAGCAGGTTGATGTTCCGGTTGCTGACGTAGGCCAGGTCAGGGCCGATGGACGTAACCCCGTTAATGCCCACCACGCCCACTTGGCGGGTCACTTCCGTCACCGTCACGTCCGACAGGCTGCCTTCCACGTTCTGGAGCAGCAGGATCGACTTGTTCTTGAAGGCGACGAGGCTGTTCTGGCCGAATGGGTAGGTGGCTACAACGTAGTCCGAGTTGCCCGTGTTGATGTTGAACTCGTTCGCCAGCGGATCGTAGTCCGTGAACGCCAAGACGTCCGAGGCCGCAATCGAGTCCTTCCCGTCCACCACCCACAGACGGTTCTGGTAGTAGGTGGCTTGGTTGCTGTTCGGGATGGAGGCGAAGGAGTCTGGCAGGGTGGTGTCGGGAACTAGGGCAAACGTCCCGTTCCAGTTCCCGTCCCAGTACAGGGGCTTCTGGTCGGCCCCACGAAAGATGTAGACGTAGTTGTTGGCTTGAACAATGGTCGATTGCTCCGTGATCGTGTAGCCTCCAAGGCTGATTGCCTTCTGGGTGCGACCATTGGCGAAGAAACCAACCTCGTTGTAGCCAACCAGCATGATCCAAGTCTCCCCAATCGCATTGGGATCGGAGTAAATGCCAGAGGCAAAGACGTTAGCTCCAGGGAACTGCCAAATCAGCCCAGCGTTTGTGCTACCATTCTGCTGGCCTCCAATGATGAACTGTTCGTTGCCGTAAACGGCGCTGAAGTAATCGCGGGCGGCGTACGGTATCTCAATCGGATTCCAGCCCACGCCATTGGTCGATATGAGCATCCGCCGCTTGGTGCCAGCGGCCCCTGCCACCACCCACATGCCATTGCCGTAAGCCAAGGCGTTGTAGTTTTTGCTTTCGCTGGCAGGAACCGTGATCGTGGTAAGGCTCCACGAAGCTCCGGTTTGCGAAGAAGCAAAAACGATTTCATTTGGAGATGGATCGTAGCTGCTGATAACAACAAACCTGCCGCCACCAAATCTAACCTTGGAAAACGTGTAAGTACGGTAAGGTGTGACATTGGGACCATCAAACGCCAACGTCCACGTTACGGCATCCGTTGAGTAGTAAATCTTCTCTGACTGGCAGGCAACGTACAATCCGTTGCCATACGTTACGGAAACAAAATTGATGGCGTTGCTTTGGGTCCAGTTTTGGCCGTCTGTTGAGTATCCAACGCCCCCAGACCCAACAGCCACAAACTTATCCACGGACCAAACAATGTCCGAGTAGGCTTGATTGGCTTGGATAGATTCGGACCATACAGATGAAAGTGAATTGGTGGTTTGGTAAACGGCGCTGAAGCTGAAGCCGCTAGATGTCAGTACTCCTACTGACCCAACCCCAACCCAGCGTTTCGTCCCTATTCCGCCATACGCAACGCTTTTGACGATAAAACTACTGCTGGAAGGCATCGTGGCCGCCGTCCACGTTGTTCCATCCGTGCTGTAAATGATAGTACCGTCAGAGCCGCCCACATTGGTGACTCCCATGACGTAGTAACCGTCATCAAAAACGCCATCGTTTACGCTCCGCAGAGTAGCTGTAAACGTCTCCTGCGTCAGCGTGGCAGAGAACGGGTTAGCACCCGTCTCTGGGTACGTCACAAACCCACCCCGCGTATTGGCATCCTGCGAGGTGAAATCGTGGTTTACAGCCTTCTGGACGTTCCCTGGGCGGATGTTCTCGGGGGCGTTGTACTCGTCCACGCCGATGAACGAACCGTCCCCAACCGTTTTCGGCTGGTCATCAAGTTCCCCGTATGAGCGGTAACGGTTCATCGCATCCCCACCAGCCGAGGGAGCGCCTGTTTAGGCGTCCTTCTTCAGTTCAGCCAGCTTCTGCTCCAGCTCGGCAATCTTGGCATGGGCCTCGGTGAGCGTATCAAGGAGGACAGCCATCGACTGCTGCTGGAGCTGGCTGACGATCTCGGCTTTAATGAGTTCTTTGGTTTTCATCAGGCGCGGGTCAGGCCGAGGTTAGCGGAAATGCAGTCCAACTGATAGTCATCGTCCTCCGACTCTGGACCAGCCGCCCAGTTGTCCCATTGGTCGATCGTCATCGAGACGTTCCCGTTCTTCAGCACCACCACCGTGGTCGTGTCGGGCGTCGCGGGAATCTCCGGCGTGGCGGGCACAATCACTTCGCCCGTCGTCGGGTCGAGCTGCTCCGTCGTGCCGGGAACAGCGGGAGTGCCGGGAACCACCGTCACCTCTTGCAACTCGTAGTAGTAGGCGGGCGGAGGCCCGAGCGAGATCGAGCGGATCAGGAGCGTGTTAGCGGTGGCCGGGTATACGGCGACGGGAGAGATGGCAGTTTGCATGGGTGAAGATTAGTCGTTTGTGGTCTTGGCGTGCAGGTAGTAAGTGACTCCGCCGATAACCATAGTGATCGTGCGATTCGGGCTGGTCGGGCTGACGGTGTTTACCGTGTTGCCGATGGCGATTGCGCCCGCAAAGGTGCTCGTCCCAGAACTGCTGACGGTGAGGTCGCCAGCGATGGTGGTGTTGCCTGCCGCGCTGATTGCCAACGGTTCCCTGCTATTAACGAGATCGTAAATCGAGAAATTAGTGGCTCCTGCTGCACCAAGCAAACCAACCAGCCAGCGCGTATTACCATCGTCTGAAACGCAGCGTAAATTTCCGCCTGTTCCAGAACCACTTTTGCCGACCTGAATTCGGTTGGAATTGACCGTCAGCGTCCCGCCCACCGTCACCGCATCCGCGAAGGAAGCCGTCCCGTTCACCTGCAACTTCTGCCCGCCGTCGGTTGTCGTGCCGACGAGGACGTTGCCGGTGTTAGCGGCAATGACCATCCTATCAGTTCCGCCAACCTTAAATCGGTATGATTGGTCGGTGTATCCAGTATCGAAAACCCAAGTGTCCTGCGTTCCTGCTACGCTTCCATTGGTTACGAAAGAAATTGAACCAGATGTGGCAGCAAGAGACGACGGAGCCGTGGTTCTGGCTGCAACCCAGCGGTTGAAATTAACCTGACCCGTCCCGCTCGGCGTGAGCGTGATGTTCTGATTCGTCCCGCCAGAAGCCAGCGACATTCCACTTGCTCCGCCCGTGATCGTCCCTCCGCTGACGGTGAGGTTGCCGCTCGTCGTCCAATTCCCACCCAGCACGCGGCTGCTCGGCACATTCCACGACACGCCAGACGCCGGAAGGGTGATGTTGGCCGCGTTGCCGCTCGTGTCGTACCACGTCAGCCCGCCGCCTGCCTGCGCCGCGTCGGGGGCGAGGAGGAGGCCGAGGGGGACAAGCGTAATGTTACTTACCGAGTAGCTCGTCGTATTTCCATTGGCGGTGATAAACGCCAACTTTAAGGCGTTTGCTGCGGTCGAGACCACAAATTCTGCGGAGCCAGCAGATGCGGCGACCGTGTTACTCCATGTGCCATTACCCTCCCAGCCCAAGCCAACTAATGGGGGTGTTCCAGAAACGGGAGTAAAACTCCACGTTGCACGGTAGCGCATCCCCGGCACGGATCGCACTTGGAGTGATCCGTAAACGCCAGAGCCGAATGGATTAGTGGCCGTGCCAGAAGCGGAAAAGCTGGTGGATGTGACGGAGGATACCGCAATACCGCTGTATCCAGTAAATGCGCTTAACCCGGTAAACGCAAAACTATTACCAGCTGGCAAGATGTTGTAATCCGCCCCAGCAGGCACGCCCGACTCGTACAGGCTCACCACCTCGGCGGCGGTCAGGGCGCGGTTGTAAACTAGTAACTGTTCAAGATTTTGAGCCTGACTCGCACCCAGATAGGTCCACGCCGCGCTGTAATTTGTTGAATCCGTACCCGTTCCGGCTGCGATGCCATTGATGTACCAAGATCCGGTCGTTCCAGACCTAGTGTAAACACAATGAGCAAACTTCCCAATAGTCAGCGCACTTGATGCCGAAACTACGTCAACCGTGCTTTCATTGAGAATCTTGGGAGTAAGGTTTCTCAGGAAAACTCCGCCATTGATGGACGACAAAATGCCACCATACGCAACCGAAGCATCGGGATTTACGATAAACGAAACGGAAAAATCCGAAGTTCCAACAGCCGGCAAAGTCAAAGCTCTAGCTTGAGCCGTAACCGTCCCATCAAACACCAACCCCTGCCGCGCCGCACGCGCCGCGATGCTGCTCTTCGCGGACGGGCCGGAGGTGCCAAACACTACGTCCGTGACGTTGTTGGCGATGTTCGTGGCAAGGATCTTGCGGGTGCCTTGCGCCGTACCGTCAAGGGCGAGGAAATCATCCGAAGCCGGCGTGGTAGCCGTGGTGGCTAGGGCGTTAATGCGAATGTCAGCCATGGAAGTAGGGCGTTAGGGAGTTTGAACGTACACGATCAGGTCACCAGCAGACGTTTGGAAACGGTCGCCTGTTGCCGTCACCAGATACCCGTCCGGCTGCACCGGCTCATTGGAATCGTAGATGACGGTATCGTTCAGCCCAGTCGCAAACCTGCGACCGAGCATGTCAACGAAGGAGGCGAACGTGCCGGGGGTCACAGTTGGAACTCGCTGGCTTGGATGGCGGCGCTGGTGCTGCCTTGGCGGATAAACTTGGCCGCAGCCGCCGTGGCCGTGCTCCAGGTGTAATGGGAGCCGCTGTACAGCCGGTGACCATTCGTGCTGGTCGGGGCCGAGCCGTCGAACGTACACATCACGTCGGCGTCCTGCACGTCCAGCACGATCATGTTGGTCGTATCAGCAAACGCGGACAACTGGACGCCACCCGCCGTGCCGTCAACGGTCAGGCGCTGGTCGGCTACCGGCGAATTACGGTAGATCGCCGGCTTGGGGAAGAGATTGTTTAGATTGTAGGCCATGGCAGTTAAAAGGTTACCACGACCTCGACTGTGAGGTAACGTGGGTACTCACGTTGACTTGGAAGTTGTCGGGCATCTGCCGCTCGATGCGGTCCCATTCGTTGAGCTTCTTCAGCTCCGATGTCTGGTAAGCGGACGCCGCCTTCTCCATCTGTCCATCCTGCGTCAGCCAGTCCCCGAATGTCTGCCAGACCAAGATACCGGACAGCGCCTCGGGCAGCTCTTGCAGCTCCCACTTGGACGGGGTATCCTCGGGATCTTGGCCCGCCGTCGTGGTGCTCAAGCACTTCCAGTAGTCGGACGTGCCTACCTGCGCCCCCGTGGTCCGCGTGTAGTAGATGTACTGGCCGGCAACGTAAGTGGCGGTGGCGCTGAACGTGTCCCCAGCGTAGGTGTAAGGAGCACGGCGGTAGAACAGGTAGACCGGGTTGGCAGGATTGGTGTTGTACGAGACGTACCCATTCGTCCCCATGAAGCCACCAGCCGTGGAAATCATCTGGAACCCATCCGTCGTCACCACAAAGCCTTGGGGACGGGGGTAGGTTATCATCGCGGGATTGTCGATCCACGCTTGGAAAAGGACATCAATCACCTTCTCGCCAGTCTGGTCGTATGGGACGATGAACTGGTTGGGGCTGACATTCGTCTGCTGCACCATCAGGTTGCCCCAGAGGTACACGCCCTTGGTCACGTCTCCAGCGTAGGAGATCGTGCTGCCATCCGTGGAAATGCCGACGGAGTAAGCGAGGCTGGTGCAAGCCGTGCCGGTCGTAAACGTGATCGTGCAGAGGAAGAACCCGTTAGGGCATTGCTGGATGTTGGCTGACGTCACGTTGGCCTGCGTGCCAATCGTGCCAGCCTGCACGTTGAAAAACGTGCTGAAGCTGGTGGTGCCGTCATTAACCGCCAACTGGATGTAATCCCTGCCGTTAGGGCGGGCATACACGGATACCTGATAGTCCGTGCTGGGGAAACCAGTAACCGTTTGGGCTACCTTGTGCTGCCCGTTCGTGACCGTCTCCAGCAGCTTGCTGGCAGTAACACGGTTATCGGCGGGGTTATTGATGGAATTGCCCGTAACCGTCAGGTTCGTAGCCGTCCAGTAGGTCGTCTGGGATACGTCGTTGGCGTAGGTCAGCAGGTTACCCGCAAACCGCGCCTCACCCCAGATGGACAGGTCGGGCCAGTTACCAGCACCCCAAACCTGCCGTACATTCGCGTTAAACAGGGTATTGAGGCTGGAGGCTAGTTCCGTCGTCAGACGGCTGGTCGGCACGCCAATCAGGCCGCAAAGCTGCGACAAAGCCGTGCTGTACGGGGTCGTCCTCAAGCGTCCTTCTGCTTACCCATCCACCCACCCGTCAGACCATGACGGGCGGCGTTGACTTTCGGGCGGTAGCCAACCGCGCACAGATGCGGGTTGTCCTTCAAATACTCCGGCATCCACTCATGGACATTATTGCCATGCTGCGCCTGTAGCCGGAAGAACAGGCGACTGTTGATGCGAGCGGCCATCTGGCCCAATCCATCCATGCGGACGGAGCCTTGTTCGCGCATCTTGGCGGCCAGACGGGCCTGATCCTCATGGACCTTGGCCTTCTCGTCTGGGAGACCGTTCACGATCTCACCCCACCACTTGCGCACAAACTCCTTGGGAACTTGGGTGACTATGCCGCTATCGCTCACCATAAAAGAGGGAGGGGGGGCAGAGCCCTTTCGGGATGCCCCCAGTAGGATCTCGGTTATCCGAGCTTCGTCGGATCGGACAGATCGACGATGTTGAGGTAGATGTCCAACTCGCCCGCCGTGAGGGCGGACGGGCTGCCACCCGTGGCGTTCGTGAAGACGGCAACCAAGTTCGCAGTCGCGGTAGCGGTGCGGATGGTGGCGGTCGTCGGAACGCCGGCCAGAACACCAGCGGTCAGCACCGATTGCGCGGTGACGAGGCTGTTGGTCGTGGTCGTGGTGCCAACCTGGATGGAGAACGCCGTCGTGCCAGCAAAGGCAGTCGTGATGTTCACCAGAGCGTTGTTCATCACATACTTCGCCGGCAGGGCGCCGAGGGTGACCGTCACGGTGTCGGTGGAACCGGAACCGAGGGCAACGTCGGACGACTTGACGGTGAACTTGTGCGAGAAGCCGCGAGCCTGCTCTTGCAGCGAGAGCTGCGAGGTACGGGCGCGGGCGATTGTGACAGCAGTATCAGCCATGGTAGTATTCTCCTAGTTAGGTGGCTGTGGTTTAGCTGGTCGCGGCGAACTTGCCGAGGCCGAGCGGGTTCTTCACCATCAGGGTGAGGGCCGCGAGGATGAACCCGCGACGACCACCGCCGAGGTCCGGCAGCTCATTCGACTCGATGCCGAGCATGTAGCCGATACCGACCAGCTCGGGGTCGATGACGTAGCCACGCGCCTTCTGCTGGTCAGTCGTGGACGACGGGTCAGCGGAATCGAGGATACCGTTGAACAGGTCAGGCACGATGGTGACAGTATGGAAGTCACCGACGTACATCGTGACATCGAGGTCGATCTGGTGCTCGGAGGCATCCTGCGTGACCTGATAGGTCTTCGTGGTGCCCGAGGAACCCTCGGAACGCTGGAACTTGGAGATCGCCCGCTTGAGCGACGGACCAGCGAACAGGGTGTAGGAACGACGACCGCCGACCTGTTGGAAGATCGACTGGAAGACGTCGTTGAAGGCAGACTCCGACAGCGAACCGGTGGCGGTGCTGTTGATGTTGCCGGTGGGGGTGCGGAAAGCGGCGGGCACGTCCGAACCGGGCGTGTTGCTGATCCACTTGCCGAGCGCACGCAGCTTGTAGGGAGCCGGCGGGGCTTCCTGCTGGCGGTCATTGTCGGAGCCGATGCAGGCTTCGATGTCGCGCTTGATCTCGCGCATCGCCTTCATCTTGGCGTTCGCAACCTCGCTGGACACGCCAGCAACGTCGGAAGCCTCTTGGAGGCGGGAGACCATCCATTGCTCGCGGAACTGCTGGACGTAGTTGCCCAGACGAGCGCGATTAACGGCTTGGTTGGAGAAGGCTAGGACGTCCTGACCTTCGAGCACGCCGCCGAACGAGACGGGGCTCAAGGTGTCAACCTGCCACTCCTGATACGCATTGGTCATGCGCTTGGTTTTGGCGAAGGTCGAGATCTTCGGAGTATCCTCGGGGGCGAGGATGGTGAGGAAGTCGGTAAGATCTTCACGATCTCCCGCTACGTTATAAGTTGTTGATAGGGCCATGACTAACGAAGGTTATCGGTTGAGTTTAGCTTTTTCGCGGGCCAGAAGGAACGCTGCTGCTTCATTTGCCGTGACGCCGCCTTTCTTGGACAACTGCATCCGAAGAGCCTCCAGCTGATTAGCGGTCTTGGCCGCACTCGGGGTGCGAACATCGCCGCCGGCTGAAGATACGACTGACTGACTTGCGGGGGGCTTGCTGCTCATGGCGGGCTTTGGCTTGGACTCTGGTTTTGCCTTCTGCTTCGCCTCTAGGGCTTTTAACCCCTCTATCTGCACCCCGATGATCCAATCCGCATTGGGCAGGTTCTTCATCCAGGGCATCTGTGACAATGCTTGCTGGGCGAGGACGTACTCGGGCGCTTGCTTGTCCTTCAGATATGGAAACATCTGATGGGCCAGCTTTTGCGCTTCGCCTTTCTGCGTCAGGAACTGCGCTCGGGCCGGGATGTCGTCATCAAGGGTCTTTTCCGCGTTGCGGAGGATTGCCTTGAGTTCGCCCTTGCCCAGCACGGTATCACCCACGCGGACAGGTTCGAAGTCATCCCGGTCAAGTTGCTCTTGGGCAAAGCGTTTCGCTTCCTTCGCTTGATCTCTCAAGGTCTGGAGCGACTGGAAGTCCTCAATCTGCGCCAACGGCACGTTGCTGGGCAACGGCTGGGCGGGTGCAGGTTGGGCGGGTTGCTCGGGTTGGCTGACCTTTTGGGTCAGCTGCGCCTGCAATTCCGCTACTTGGGCTTCCAAAGCTCTGCGCTTGGCAATCTCCTTGCCGATGCGCTTTTCGATCTTCTTTTCAGCTTTTTCTTCGGTTGAATCGTCTTGAGAAGGAACGTCGGCCTCACCCTCGGGTGTTTCCACCTGCTGGCTCGGCTCGGCAGACTCGGCGGTAGCCTCATCTGGGTTGGCTGAATCGTTTGGCGTTTGGTCCCTCGCCGGAGCAACCTGTTCAGCCTGTCGTTGGGCCTTCGCGTTTTCCGCCTCCATGTTAAGGAGACGTTGCGCGGCTTGCGCGACACTCAAGTTGCTCTTCTTAGGGGCATCATTTTTCGCCTCCGTGGCGGGAGCCACATCAGCCGGCTGTGAAGGAGCCGTTTCAACGGTTTCGTTAGGCATGGGTTTAAGTCCCAAGAACTTTGGGCATGGGTTTGAGTCCCAAGAACTACCTAGCGGGTGCCAAGTGACGCTACGGGTGCGATTCACACACCCGCTTGTCAACAGGAATTATTAACCGCGCTACTAGCGCGTAGTAACAATCCTAACCAGCCCGCTGCTCGGCGTCCAACTCGGCTGCCTGCATCTGCTGCTGCACGAAGTCATCGTACAGTCCGATGATCTGCGAGTACGCCCGCAGTTCACCCGCAGCGGCGAGCGTCATCCGCTCGTCCTTCACCACGGCATCGGAGCAGAGGTCGATCATCGTGGAGTGCTGCATCTCGCGCATCTCCTCGATGAAATCTTGAAACGAATCGTTACCAACCAGACGGAACATGCACTGACGCAGCCGGCCAAACTTCTCGGCTGACGTCAGGTTCGGGTCGCGGCGCTTCTTCATGTGCTAGTGGTGGCTGGCATCGGCCCTGGCATCTGCGCTCCAAGGCGTCCAATGACGGCGTTCTGCTGCTGCTGGAGCTGGAACTGGTACTGCTTGGCTCTCGCCTCCAGACGCTCGCGGAACGGCTGATCCTGTTGAAACCTCTGCTGAACATCGGGCTGTTGCAGGTATTGCTGGATGACTTGCAGGCCAAGCTGCGGCGGGGTGCCGGGCTTGATGTTCTTCGGGATGCCGGCGAAGATCTGCGCCAGATCCTGCTGTTCGTCCTGCACGATCTGCTGCTGGCCTTGTTGCGCGGGACGGATGATGCGCTCGGCAATGTTCGGGTCGATGGTGGACACGAACGCGGTGCAAAGGGCGGACCAGTCGATGACGCCTTCGCGGTCGAGGGACTGCGCGGCTTGGATGATCGCGGTCCACTTCTCCGACATCCGCTTGAAGTCGGGCGACTGCACATCCCACGCGAGGTAGAAGTCGAACTCCTCGTTCACGTCGCCCTTGTTGAAGAGCTGGAAGTTCGGGTCTTTGACGCCCATCACGCGGAACGTGACCTGATCCATGCCGTACTGCTTGTAGAGCTTCCACACTTGGCGGAAACTCTTGGCAAGGCAGCCGAGGAACTTATCGACCTCAAACTGGTTGTAGATCGGGTCGATGGCGGGATCGCCATCACGGCTGGCAAAGCCGTTGTACTCCTTGAACGAAGTCTCAAGCAGTTGCTCGGACTTGTCCGTGTTCATGTCCGGTATCGGACGGTCGGCGTAGTGGTACTCGTTCGGGCGCCGTTCCGAGATCATCGCACCTGGACCCCAGCGGCCCGGCGGGCGGCCCTGCGGGTAGCAGATGGGCGGGAGGATGCCCAAGGAGGCGGCATCAATGCGGGAGTCCTTGTGCGCCTTGATCTGGTCCTGCCACGGCTTGCCCGGCTCGGGCAGGCCACGGGAGTCATGGAGCTTGCGGCTCAAGTACTCGCGCCTGTATAGGACAAATGGATACTCACCGTGCGCGTAGCCAAGCAGACCGGTCTTCGCGCAACCATCATGGTTCTGGTCGGGCGGCAGCATCGGGTTGAACACCGTGCAGTAGATGCCGGGCGTGCCATCCTCGTCGGACAGCCGCTGGTAGGCGTAGACCACGCCAATGCGGTCGGTAAACCGCTGCTGCGTGTAAACGAACGAGCGGGAGATCGGCTGCATGTACTCGCTCGGAGACATGCTGATCAATTTGCCGCGCACCTTCTGGATCGCGGCCTCCACCCATTGCTCATCCCAACCGTCCGTGTTGACCATCGCCCGCAGTTGCTCGGCGGTGAAGTACTCCACGCGGTAGATACCGGGCGCACGCTCCAGATCCGTCGAGAACGATGGGATGAAGACGTGCTCGTCCAGATTGAACGCACGGACGACAGGGTACGAACGCTCGGGGCCGTCCATCGGCACGCTGGTCTCACCCGAATCGCGCAACTCACGCAGCATACGAGCGGCCTTGTCCTTTGACGCGCCGTACTGCTCTTGGAAGATCGCCTTCAGGTCATCCGCCGCGCTCTTGTCCTCAATCAGCGCCACGATGTCGATGTTCGGGAACTGCTGCTGCAAATCCTGCACGCGGACGTTCACCAACACCTTCTCGCGTCGCTTTTCCCAGAACTGACCCATGATGGCGACGCCCTTCTCGTTCATGTAGTTGGAGCACATCTCGACTTCGCGCTCCACCTCGGGAATCTGCGTCTGGATCAGCCAACGCATGAAATTGCTGACCAGCTGGCTACGCGCCCCGTCCTCGGCGCCCACGGGAACCGCCGTCAGGTTGGCCCGCTTGAACGCCATGCACTCCATGGCGACCTTCTTGTTGATGATGTTATCGACAAGGAATACGCGCAGGTCACTCGCGCCATCCCACGGCGTGGGGCTGGTCTTGCTGCCCTCGCGGGCGTGCTTCTTGCCGTCGGCGGACTGGCCGTTCCAGATCGCGTAGCGCGTCTCGTAGTTCAGCCGGCATTGGTCGATAAACGGCTGGTTATCACGCACACAATCCTCGAACGCCTTCTTGAGAAGGTTGAAATCCGGCCCCTTGTTCTCGGGCGGAGCTAACTGAAGACCGGGATCAGGGGGGATAGAGGTGGCGTTACCGTCAATGGAACTCATGGGCTTTGATAAGCGCACCTAATGGGCGCAATCACAAAGGTGGCAAGCAATCAATAACTCCAAGTGCGGTCATCCAGCTGCTCCGTGGCATGGGGATCGACAAACTCGCAGTTGGAAACGCAGAGGTAGCGCAGACAGTCGATTGGGTCTTTGGTTGCCTCGTCCTTGCCGCCTTTGGCCGTGTACTCTTGCAGCGAGTAGATCAAGTTCTGGCAGCGGTCGCTGATGTACAGCTTCGGAGCGTTCAGCGCGGACAATGGCCGCTTCTCGTCGTAAGACAACAGGCCATTGATGAGCTGGAGGCCGTTTTCGATCTCCACGCCCGGTGCCGGCTGGAACACCATGCCGGCGTCATCCAACTCGCTTATGATGGTGGTGGCGCCTTCGGCTGACTGCTTTTCCGCCGCACCGAGACGCGGGTCAATGAACCGCTCGAAAACGGTTTCGCCCTGCTCGCAGTGCTTGATGAGTTCAACGTAGTCGTTGATGCCTTTCTTGCTGCCCTTTTGCGCGGGGCCGGCTTTTCCTTCGGGTCCGCTGCCGGGCAATGCCCAGTCGTC
>JACCDP010446579.1_pt1 | contig 26928 bp, 37 predicted proteins | sample 7445841 | NCBI WGS metagenome assembly JACCDP01 (sample SAMN15323441, study PRJNA562643) | freshwater metagenome | isolation source: river surface water | place: USA:Blue River Watershed | collected 2017-08-17 | reverse complement strand
TAGGTTTCCAATTTAACATGTTTTGTGCTTTTGTCGAATCACCTAAAAGAAATGGAACTTCATGTGGTCTAAATAATCTTGTGTCTGTTTCAACATGTTTTTGTACTGTCAATCCAGCGTGTTCAAAAACTAAATTTAAAAATTGTTTAACTGAGTGAGATTTACCAGTTGCGATTACATAATCGTCAGCTTTTTCTTGTTGCAACATAAGCCACATTGCTTCAACATAATCTCCTGCAAAACCCCAATCTCTAACAGCGTCTAAATTACCTAGGTATAGTTTATCCTGTAAACCAAGCTTAATTTTTGCTGCTGCCATTGTGATCTTTCTTGTTACAAATGTTTCTCCTCTTCTTGGAGATTCGTGATTAAATAAAATGCCAGAACAAGCAAACATATTGTAAGACATTCTATAATTACGCATTAAATTATGAGCAAAAACTTTAGCATTTGCATATGGTGACGCTGGTGTTAATTTACTTTCTTCGTTGTATGGAAAATTTGGATTATCACCATACATTTCGGATGAAGATGCTTGATAAAATTTAGCATTTGGACATACTGTACGAACTGCTTCTATAAGATTCAAAGTACCCATTACAATTGTATTTACTGTGCTTTGTGGAATATCAAAAGAAACTCTAACGTGAGATTGAGCAGCAAGATTGTAGACTTCATCTGGTTTATATTTACTTAAAATTCTATACATACAAGACGGATCATCTAACTCAAAATATTCTAATACAAAATTTGGATTATTAAAAATATTATTTATTCTATCAGTTGCCAACAAAGATGTTCTTCTTTTTAAACCAACAACTTTATATCCTTTAGACAATAATAGTTCTGCTAAATAAGAACCATCCTGTCCTGTAATACCTGTTATTAATGCAGTTTTCATTTACTTACCTTTTCTTTTATAAACCAATCAATAGTTTTATTTAAACCAGAAAAAAGATCAGTTTTTGCTTCAAAACCGAGTAATTCTTTTGATTTATTTGTATCTAAACACCTTCTTGGTTGACCATCTGGTTTAGTAGTATCGTATACTACGTCACCAGTATAACCCATTATATCACAAATTAATCTAACTAATTCACAAATTTTTATTTCTTTTCCAGTACCAATATTAATAGGTGTTGGAGGAATATCATTTAATATTGCTAATTGAATTGCATCAGCACAGTCTGGGGCAAATAAAAACTCTCTTGATGCTTGTCCAGTACCCCAAATTGTAATAAATTTTTCATTATTTTCTATTGCTTTTTGAACCTTTAAAATTAAAGCAGGTATAACATGGCTTGTAGTTAAATTAAAATGATCGTATGGTCCATACATGTTTACTGGTATTAAATTAACACCGTTAAAGCCATATTGTTCATTATAGACTTCAATTAATTTCATTAATGTTTTTTTGGCTATTCCATACGGAGCATTTGTTTCTTCTGGATATCCACTCCAAAGCTCACTTTCATTAAAAGGAACATTTGTATATTTTGGGTACGAACAAACGGTTCCAAGCATAATAAATTTATCTATTTTATTTACCATTGATGAATGAATTATATTTGTACCCATAATTAAATTATCATATAAGAAAATACCGGGATTATCTTTATTCGCTCCAATACCACCAACAGTACCAGCGGCGTGAATGATGATATCTGGTTTTATATTTTTGATAAGATTTTCACATTCGGTTTGTTGTCGTAAATCACATTGTTTAGAGCCAATATCAACAATGTGATATGTTGAGGATAATTTTTCTAAAATGTTTTTACCAACAAAACCAGAAGCACCAGTTAGTAATATTTTTTTCATTATTTATCTTCTTCTTTGTTGTAGTTGGATAGATTTCCGTCTATACCAGAATATTCGCTATATTTTGGTTTATAATTTTCTCCCAACCAATTTACTGTATCTGCAAGTGTTTGATTGTTGGAGGGTGTTCCATCGTACAAAGAAAAGTTTTTTAATTTTTCTTCGTGCCCAAGAGAAACAAGTTCTTCCCACAACTCAGTTCCGGGGAAAGGAATACAATCACTAATCTGCCAATGAACAATATTGTTATTTTTAGATCCTAATGATTGCAATTCTTTCAATATTATTTGGTCGTTTTCCCAACTTCCCTTTTTTTCACCGGGTAGATTTTTCATTGTTGTAAAATGGAATTCCATATTACTAAAATTTGTAACAATATATTTCAAATTTTCATATGCTTTTTTAGTATCTAATTTTTTCTTAACATTATTAGACAATTCTTGATTAAATGTTTCGATGCCAAATCTCATACCAACACATCCACTATCAACCATCTTTTTGTATAATTCTGGCGTGCTTGTATCAATTCTTCCCATCATAGTCCAAGGAATATCAATTTCTTTTAAACCATCACAAATTTTTTCTATTCTTAATTTGCCTAAGTTCCAAGTATCATCATCAAAAAAGATGCTTCCTAAATTGCCATTTAGTTGTTTTTTAATTTGCTTAATTTCATCAATAACAAATTCTGGTTTTCTAGCTCTATATTGTCCGTTATTTATAACATTAGGCCATTGACAATAGGTACATTTAAATGGACAACCTCTTGAAGTACCAATTGTGATTTGAGTTCTTTTGGTATTCATACTTGGATCATAATATCTATCAATATATTGCATTGGTCTAAGTGGAACAAAATTTTCTCCATTTGGCAAAGTATCAATGTTAGTAAGATGTTCAAATTTATAAATGTTTTTTGAATTATCTAGCTTTTGGCATATATCTAATGCAGGTATATCATATTCTCCAATTATACAGTTATCAATATGCTCTAATTCAATACATTTTTCTGCATAAACTTTCATATGAGGACCACAAAAAACATTTCTAGTATTTAATGTATTTTTAGCCCATTTAGCAATAGAATTGTTTATTTCATAAGTTGGAGTTGCAACATCATAAAAGATAATATCTGGCTTTATTTTAAATATCGTTTCCTTTACAGACGATAAAGAATAATGACATAAAGCTACGCCATCATAAAACTCAACATCAAAATTATGTGATTTGACATAATTAGCAGCCCAAGCTAACCAAAAAGGAAATGGAGCATAATTATGAAAATGATTACCTTGCATTGTCCAAGGCCACCTAGAACCAGCATTTGGTCCTGTATAAATTAAATTATTTTCAACTTTAACGTTTGGAATGTTAGCAAATAAAATCTTCATATATCATTCTCCAGCCAATTTAATAGTTCATTCATTCTATGTACAAATGTATGTTTTTGTTTAACTAAATTAAAACCATTTTCTCTAAATGTAACAGTTTGTTCTTGATTATTCAAATAATAATCAACTTTTTTTTGTAAATCTTCATATCCTTCGCTAAACACAATACAATTTTTAAATTCATTTTCAAGCTCTTTTGAATAATCAGAAATTACAAAACCATTACAAGCAAGTATGTTAAATATTCTAAAATTAAATGTTCCATATTGTAAATGCTCTTCTAAATGAACATTTAAACAAATTTTAGAAGAAGAATATGCAACAGCTTCATTTTCTATGCTTATTTTTCCTTTACAAACATGATTATTCCACCCAACATGATTACCATAAATAACAAGACCTTTGTTTGCTACAGTCATAAGATATTTATCTGTTGCAGCTTTACTTTTTGGATTACCTACGTAACATAAATTATGATTATAAGCAGGATTGAATTGTTTTTTGTGGAACAGATCTAAATCTGTTGCAAATTGTAATACAAGAGATTTTTCTTGATTACAAGCTTCCTTTAATCCATTAGAAGTAAAAATAAATTGATCATATTTGTTTTTAACTTGTTCAAACACTCCTACGGTTCCGGGCCAATTTGGTTTTGGAAAGGAATTTTGCATATATAATATCTTATATCCTCCTGTTGATTCAATAAATGGTGTAAAAGAAATAGAAATATCATAATCTTTTCTTTTTCCATTTAAATCAACTAAATCAACTTTATTAGAAGTCAAAAGATTTTTAGCCCATAATCTTCCAACTAATTCATCGCCTTGTACATTTTGTCCATCATTTATCATACCAAGCGAACTAATAGATGGTAACAAAAGATTTATTTTCATTTTAATTCCTTTAAATGTTCAAAACCATCATATAAACTTAATGGTTTATAATTAAACATTTTTAAATATTTATCATTATTTAATGATAAGTTGTGTGGGAATGTACCATCATTTTTTGACATAATCAAGTTTTTTGTATTAAAATTATTAACATTTAAAAATGTTTTAAATAATTGATATCTGTTTATTGTCTCTAAACCACAAAGATTTATAATTCCACAATAATCATTAATGAAAATTTCATTAATCATGTTTGCCAAATCAAAAACATAAGTAGGAGTGTTAAATACGTCTTGAAAACATTCAATTTTATTGTTTGAATATATTTCTTTACTTAACCACTCTATCCAAGTGCAATCTTTTCCATATATACCAGACGTTCTAACTACTATACCTTTATTATTTAAGTTTAAAGTAAATTGTTCTCCAAGTATCTTAGTTCTACCATAAGTTGTTGTTGGGTTTGGTAAATCTATCTCTGAATAGTTTCCTTTATTACCGTCAAATACATAATCAGTAGATAAATAAATAAATTTTTCAAAGTTAGCATATTTGCTTATTAAGCTAACCGCATGTGAATTAACAGAATATGCTTTATTAATATCAAATTGACAACTTTTAATATTTTTATTACCAGCAGCATAGATGATAACATCAAATTTTTTATTATCAAAATAGTTTCTTATTTTTTCTTCATTCTCAATATTTAAGTTTTCTTTATTTGTAATGATCGTATCATATTTGTTGTTAAACACATAAAACAAATTTCTACCCACAAATCCATTTCCAATTATTAGAATTTTTCTTAACATTTACTGAGAATCCTGTCTTTCCAATAAGAAACGTGTAATTTTTCGATATTGAATAATTTATTTCTGTTTTCAGAGTAAAAATTATTTAAGCTATCTTCGGTAATTTCATTCCAATCATCAATAAAATAAATTGGTAAATCTGCAAACTCATTCATATGAATAGATTTTTTTACTATTGGAATGGTTCTTAAATAAAGTGCTTCCCATGTTCTATGACAATCTATTCCATTACCTCTTGGAGAAAATACAAATTTATGTTGTGCAATATCAAAATATAAATTTTGTATTGATAAATCTTTTGTATGAGTAACCCATTTTTTGTTACTAAATTTGTTTAAAACATAATTTCTTTCTTGTGGAAAAGTATTTGGATTAAAGTTCAAATAAACTAATTTGTTTTTTTCAATATCGTATGAATTAATTTTATCTATTAATAATGTTTTTTGTAAAGCTCCGTTTACTTGCGAAGAATATATACCATTATTTGATTTTAATGAAGTTCTTAACGTGGTATTCTCTAAACCAATAGGAATAGAGAATACCACGCTGTTTACAGTATATTTATTTTGTGCAAACCAATAAGTGAAGTTTGGTCCATTGTTAATAACTTCATTTGTAATATGATAATCACTATTGTGGGTAATAAATACTTTTATTTTATAATTTTTATATGTTGCAACATAATCTGTTTTACAAAATATAGCATCACAACTATCAGCTATATCGATAAATGAATTACCAGTAATAAATTCAGAAATATCTATTTTATGTTCAAAAAAATTAAACATTATTTTCAATTTTATAAATTAAATAATTAATTTGTTTTTCATATAGCGAAAATGGTCTAGGCATATGACAATCAATAAAATTTTGAATATTTTCCATTTTAGATGATAACAATTGTTCTCTATCCAATCTTTCATGATCAGAAATAATCTTATTGTTTAAAGAAATTTTTAAATTATTTTTTGTTATCTCAGAAAACAAAAATAGTTCATCGCTAAACCATAGTTGCTTATCTTGTAAATGTTGTGGCAATTGAAAGCCTAATTTTTTAGCATTAAAATCGTATTTTACGATTTTATCAAGAAACTGTTCCCACGTTTTGTTACTAAACATTTTTTCAAACGTAGAACCATGAGCAACATAATAACACATTGGAAATTGTCCAAATTCTCTTCTAGTTGGGTTTAAGTGAAAAAATTCATCTTTTTTCACAAATTTAAGTATATTTTCTACATTAAAAAATGTTTTATTAACAGGGATAATGTCAATATCAGATAACATACAAACATCATTTGGGAACATTTTTGAATAATAAATTCTTGCTGTTTGTGCCTGTAAATAAACTGGAATATTGTTCAATTTTGGAACATTAATAATTGTGCCATGATTATTACTTAAATATTTATTTTCGCTATTTGAAACATAAAAAAGAACTGGTTCAAATTGAAAAGTTTTGTTCCAAACAAGCGAAACATCGTTCCAAAATTCATAATAGTAAGGATTATCGTCACATGACATTAAAACTTTTATTTTATTCATTAAGATACCTATAGTTACCAAACTTTGATTCTCTTGGAGACAAAATTCTTTTAGACAAATCACCTTTATAATTTTTATCAAATGATATTAGTGTTTGCCAATCTCCATATTTATTGTTTTTGTTTATATCATAAAATTGATGTTTATTAAACTTATTTATTAATAAAGATAAAATTGATTGGTCGGCTCTGTGTTCAATACAAAAATTATCATTTCCATCTGGGTATCTAATACCCACTTGTGGTAGTAAACATTCTTTTATTTTTGCATATTCATACATTCGATTAATAAATAGTTTATTATCATCAGTCACATTATAAGCTTGAAATGCAGCCCAATATTGTGGCATTATTTCTGCTAATGGTGATTGCATAATTTCAAAACATTTTTTTGTTGTCCAATATTTGTTTGTCAACTTTTCATAAGGATAAGCTAGAAATAAACAATCGTCAACTAAATCTAAATGTATATTTGTAGCGTCAGAAATAAAACAATTTGTAATATCAGAATAAATAAAACTATTGCTTATTTTAGCACAATCATTTAAAGCATATAATTTATAATAAAAAGCTTTTGGATCATGTGCATAATCAATTTCTTTTGGTATTTCGATTAGCTCAATTTTATCTTTAAATTGTTTAAATATAGAAAGTCTATCTTTATTACAATTAAAATAATAAAGATAGACTTTATTGTTATAACTATGAATAGTGTAGCTTTTAATTAAATTAATTGCAGAAAGAATATAATTTTCACTAAAAACACTACATAAATCCATTATGCACCAACTTTCATTTTGTTCATATAATTCATGAATATTTCTTTTTCCTCTTTACGTTTCCATTCGTTATGTTCTGGATTCGTTGACATACCAATTGGGTTGAAATAATATATTCCTAAAACATTATCTGCTTTAATAAATTTAGAACCACCAAATGTACATCTTAACCAAAAGTCCCAATCTGAAGCTGATTTATATTCTTCATTAAAGTATCCATGTTTATCATGTAATGTTTTTCTCCACATTGGATTGTTGTGTGGTAAATTTCCTCTTAACATTGCTTCTTTTGAGAATTGTTCAAAATTATATCTTTGAGTAACAGAATGATCAATATCTTCCCAAGAAAGATTTGGTACTTGTACAATATAAGAATCATTATAAACTAAATCACATTCTTTATTTAACATAAGTAAACTAGCTTGTGTTTCTAAGCAATCTGGCTTTCTTCTATCATCACAATTAATATTTGTGATATATTCGCCAGTTGACATTTTAATTGCTTTATTCCAAACAGCATAGATGCCGGGATCATTTTGTAGACGTTCATATCTAATATTGGGATATTTTTTACAATATTCAAGAATTACTTTTTCTTCATATTCCTTTCCTGCTGGGTTAGCATTTAAAATAATCCATTCACATTTATCATTAAATATAGTTTGTCTAGTTACATCTTCCATTAATTGGTCAATATAGCTTCCTGCATTGAATACAGAAGTAATTAATGAAATTTTTGGAAGTTTGTTTATATCAAATTTTTCTACTTTTTTACCATAAACTGTAGTAACAAATTGCTCATAAATTTTATCTGTTGCAAATTGTTTTTCAACGTGAGTAGCAAGACGCTTTGCTTGACCACGGAATCTATCATGATTCTTATATACTTCTCTCATTTGTTCTTTTGCTGAGAGTTCATTTGGGAAGGTCCACATCATATCTTTTTCAATTACACCATTCCATACAGCTTCTTGTTGAACAGGTTGCATAGAATAATTAACTCTTGCAAAATGTGGTTTAATTTTTCCTTCTTTATTTTCACAATACATAAAGTCAGTTGGACCAGACCACTCGGTAGTAATTACTGGAAGTCCATATCCTGCTGCTTCAAATATAGGAAGTCCAAAACCTTCACCATGAGATAATGACACAAGTGCTTTTACTTTTGAATGTGTATAGAGTCCTGCCATTTCTGCTTCACTCATATCACCGTGAAGAACGTATACTTTACATTTTTTGTCTTTATAAGAATTTAATATATTTGTTACAGCATTAATTGTATTTTCTCGATCTATTTGAGAAGAACCAGCAGTATGTGTTTTACAAATAAGACCTACATTTGAATCATTTTTAAATTCTTCAATAAACCATTTGATAGTATTTGCTAAATTCTTTCTTGGGCCGCTTTGTGCAATTGTAAGAAAATTAAAATCAGTTGTTAGCGGAAGATCAATTTGTAGTGCTTCGTCCTTTCTCGCAGAATAGTTTACTACTTCAATTGCAGTTGTAACTTTGAAGTTTGGTACTTGATTGCCGTTTTGATCTTGTGCAGTATAAACACCATTCTCAAAACCTTTTTTAGCAAAATTTGATACAACAATAATTTTATCCATCTGATTAGATGGTTGAATCCAATGTGGGGATATCTTATTTGTTTCAATTCCTGCTGTATATCCAATATTGATAGGTGCTAACTTCTTCCATTCATTTGGAATAGTAATTTGAAGAGACATATCATATTGTGGATTTTTATTGGTAGCTTGAATATAATTAACAGTTTTTGTAATTAAACTATCTAACCAAACTCTTTCTTCATTATCGTTATGAATCCACCCACAATGACCCCAAGAAGTTGGAGTAATATAGATATCGAATAAATCTTCTCTAGAACGTAATGCTCTTAAAGCAAATCTAGCTTGTTCGCCATACCCAGAGGTTGTTAAAACTGGCCCTGTTACTAATATTTTCTTTTTCATTATATTTCCTTCAACTCCCAACCTTTGTACATTTTATTAGGCCATGAACCTCTTGATTCATGTATGTGGGAAAATATATGATCCCATCTTGATATAAAGTCAGAAAAGTTATAATTTTCTATAACATGGTTTCTGCCAGCTTGTCCAATTAAATTACGTTCTTCTTTAGAAATATTTGTAAACACATCAAGCGCATTTACAAATTGAGTATTAGATATTCTATCTTCATAAATAAATGGTACATCTTGTGAACCAATTACTGCCTTAGATGATGGTTCTATTTCAATACCATATAAACCTTTACCTCTTACTTGTTCTTGTAATCCACCAGTTTTATTAACTATAATAGGTGTCTCACAAGAAAGAGATTCTAGAGTAGCAAGACCAAAACCTTCTGCATCTGAGATATTAATCGTAGCATCAGCAGCGTTATAAAAATAAGCTAGGTTTTCTGGTGGTACTTTTTGTTCTGAAATTAATACTTCTCTATTTACAAGATTTAATTCTTTTAGAATAGCATGAAGATCTTGACCATTTGGATCTTTAGGCTCTGTATGCATAATAAGAGTTGCTTTTTTATTTGTTTTATTTAAAAATTCTGCAAACCACCAAATAAGAGAACCAGATTGTTTACGTCTAGCGTTTCTATTGTTCCAAAAGAAGATAAATCTATCATCATGAATTTTAAGATTATCTTTTTTAAAATTATTAATTGCTTCTTGTGGAAGTTTCTTGAAGATATCTGTGTTTACTGCATGAGGAACATACATTCTTTCAACTTCTGGTGTAACTTTGGAAACAATATCATCACTAACTTTAGATATTGTAGCAATGTAGTCATTAGAAAGATAAAATTTACGATTAAATGTTGGATATGGGTAATTGTCCCAAACATGATAATAAACCATTGGAACATTTGGACGTATTTCGTTTTCAATTTGCCACAACCACCCCCAAAAACGAGGATCGGTCATAAACCAAATAATATCTGGTCTTTCAGTTCTTAAAATAGAACGAATCATTTCTTGACTACCATATCCATCAACTGGAACAACAATCCAATCATCGCCCCATTGTTCTGTTTTCTGTGGTCTATAGTCTGGGTGTTTTATAGCTCCACCGAGGGATATAAACTTATATTTTCCTGTTGCTAACATACCTTCAATAATATTTTTAGACATATGAGCAACACCAGAAGGAGAGAATGGGTGGTCACTTAGGGTCAAAATTTTAATTTTTTTATTCATATAAACTCACTTACAAAATTCTGTTTTATAAAACTCGCAACTATCACAAGAAAGGCGATTTTTAATATGCTTATTATTAATAATTGCAGTTATAGCTTTTGTCAAGAGATTATTTGCATTTTGTATTTTTTTAGGTCCACTTGAAACTCTAAAAAATTCAACTTTATCTTTTTTTGCCGTTCTTTTTAGAAGAGCAAAGTGAGTTTCAATCATCTTTGGATCAACATTAAATTTTTGAGCATAAAAATTCTTATAATATGTTAATTGATATGTAACCATAGGGTCAGATTTCTTTTTTGTATCCCAACCCCAAGAACAAGTCTTCCAATCAATAATATGAATCTTACCATCTGGTGTTTTTAGTACCAAATCGATAAATCCTTTGAAGTCATAATCAAAATCAATATTTTTGATTCTTTCAAACAAAGACAACTCTGTAGAAACTACTTGGTAGTCACCCAAATACGCTTTAATGCTCGAAAAAAGTTCTGCGAGGATAGCTTTACCCTGTAAAACCATATCAGAAACAAGGTCTTGGTTAACTTCAACTTGTTCTTGAATGATCTTGATTTCATCTTTGAATTTCGCTTCAAAATAGTCATTTAGTTGGTCCTCGCTTATTTCATTAAGTAGTGACTTTTCACAAGTTTCATGAATAGCAGTACCAAAAGCAGTATATTCAGTAGATGTAAAGACTTTTATTTTATCAATATATTGTAATTTATGCTTAAATGCACAATCATTCCAAACTTTTAATTCAGAAAAAGAAATATGACTCATTAATTTCCCATTTGTGACTTAAGTATAACACAAAATGTTTCGTTGTCTACGTTTAGTAAAAATAATCTTCTTTAGATAATAAAACTATTTTGTTATATACTTTAGGAGATAATTTTTTAACGTATCTTGGCTCTTTCATAAAAAAGTTCTCAAATGCATTAGCAAAATATTCTCTAATCGATGTAGCACCATAAGGAGAACAAAATAAGTTTACAGTTAAGGTGGTAAGGGCTGGATATCCTATTTCTTCGTAGAGATAAAAATCAAACTTTTCATCATATTCTAAGTTTTCAAAGTTTTGTTTACTTACATCATACCCATTTGCTTGAAGGATCTCTTTCAACTTCATTCTCTTCATATAAAATTCATCTGATATCTCTTCGTCCGTATAAAATCCAAAGTTACTTATTTCCTCTACAGCGTGGGCAAGTTCATGTACAAAATCATCTATCATATCCTCTTCGCTTATTTGCTCATTAGACAAATACATTGCTCCATCCATAAACGCTGCATTAAAAGATTTAGTTTTTAAATTTTTAAACTGACCAACATATATTACATCAACACCAGAAAATAAATGATGTGGTATGTTTTTTCTTAAAATAGATAAAACATTTTTTATATTGATATCATCTGGTAGAGGATCTTTAATAAAGACAGTAATTCCGTTTATAAATGGTAATTCTTTCATATTATTCTTTGCTTTACTTGAACTATTTTTTATATAATCACTTAGACTCATTGTTTTCTTGCTTTAGTGGACCATAATCTACGTCATAAAGAGCTTGTTGATATCCACGAATAAAGTTTTCTTCAGCTAATGCTAATACAAATTCTGGAAATTCGTTTGCTAACGTATTTACAATCATGTGTACAGTAACTTGACCATCTTGTGGTTTTACTGTATTTCCAACATAATTTACAAGCCATTCTTTCATTGGGTTTTCTGGTTGTACTGTTTGATTTAATGTTTCGTTTTCCATAATTTCCTCTTTATAATATCTTTGATGCTAGTGTAGCTACTTTAGAACGTTCGCCTGTCATTAATGTTATATGACCAGCTAAATCATATGGCTTAAATTTTTCTGCTACATATGTAAGACCATTTGTTGTTTCGTCTACATATACATTATCAATTTGTTCTATGTCACCCGTTAGAACGACCTTAGAGCCTTCTCCAACGCGAGTAATAATAGTTTTGATCTCATGCATGGATAAGTTTTGCGCCTCGTCTATAACGATATAGGCGTTAGCTATTGAGCGTCCACGAATATATGTGATAGCTTCAACTTCAATAACTCCTTTTTGCATATACATTTCAAGAGTTATTTTATCATTACCCATTAAAAATTGTAAATTGTCTTGAATTGGACGTAGCCAAGGAGACATTTTTTCTTCTAATGTACCGGGAAGAAAACCAATATCTTTACCCATTGGTTGTACTGGACGGGATACAATTAATCTTGAGTATTTATTATCAATACCAATTGTTTGTTCCAATCCAGCAGCTATTGCGAGCATTGTTTTTCCACATCCAGCTTTTCCTACAATAGAAACAAGTGGAATATCTGCATTCATTAATAAATCAAGAGCAAAATTTTGTTCTTTGTTTCTTGGTTTAATTCCATTTATTCCTTTTTTACCAAACGTAGCCAAACGTGCTAATGGTTGATTTGGGCCTATATACTTAGCTAATGCTGTTTTCTTATTATCATATGAAGAAATAAGCATTAGATATTGATTTGGGAATAGTTTTGTTTTTTGTTCTGGTAGTTCTAGTCTTTCGTTGGCATAGAATCTATCAATAAACTCATCATCTACTAAAATATCTGCAAAACCATGAAATAAGCTAGAGCTAGATTCTACTACTTTTTCTGGATTACAGTCTTCAGATTCCATACCAATAGAATCACAGACAACCCTCATGTTGATATCGTTAGAAACAACAATAACTTTTCTTGATTCTGTTTTTTCGCTTAATGCTACAGCTAAGATTTGATGATCTGGAACTTCAAGATCCAATTCTGGTGGGAAACTCATTGTTGGATCGTATCCTTTTACTTTTAGGATACCCTTACCCTTACCTAATCTTACGCCTTCATATAAAGACCCCTTAGTACGAAGCGAGTCCAAAAACCTAATAACAGTTCTTGCACTCGCCCCTACTAAATCTTGTCTTTTTTTGTGTTTATCTAATTCTTCTAGAACTTTAATTGGTATCAATATATCATTGCTACCATATCCATTTACACATTCTGTATTTGTGATTAATGCACTAGTATCTAATACATATGTTTTTTTAGCCATTCATTACTCTGTGAGTGTATTAAATAGTAATATCTAATTAAATGACTGTCAATAAAATTTATAACCTTTGTGGAAATATTATAGATGCTAATTGTCTTCTATTATACTTTTCCTGTTCAATATTAGATGGTCGCAAAATATCACTTGCAAATGTTGCAGTTAGATCTGGAATCGAACAATAATTTTCATCCATTTTAGTTAAATTTGAATTTTTTAATATTTGAATACCAATAACATTAGTATTAGTAAATATATTTTGTCTTTCTTCGGTCGTTAACTTATGTCCAAGACCATTTTTATGTAACTGAAAGGCACCAACAGATTTACCATTATCTCCAATTGCATTTGGATCAAGATTACTTTCTGCAACTGCATTAACAATTGCAGCAGCAATAATATTATCTGATATTTGCATTTGTTTTAATTGATTTTCTATAATTTCTGAGATCTCTTTTTGTTGCTCTGATAAATTATTTGCTTTATCAGTTACAGATAAATTACAAACTCCAGTATCTTGAACATTTTGTGTACAAGCAAGGAATAAAAATATAAACATTAAAATACCCTCCTAATTTTGAAGTTGCTTTACAGCTTCATATATCATAATATTAGCTGCTTGACTTGTGTTTAAACAAAACCCAGCACCGGGCATAGGAATATATACTTTTTCACTATTATTTAGTATTTCAATTGGTATACCAGAAGTTTCATTACCAACTACAATGCAAATATGTCCATACCGATCAATAGCATTAATAAAATCATAAGTATGAATGTTCTTAGCTTCATCATCTAACTCCGCTGAAATAATTCCCATCCGACTTTGGCGTGAATATTCAAGAAACTGAGAAGGTGTTGAATATTGATGTAGGTTTACATAATGATTCAGAGTACCAGACTTCCTACGAAGTTCCTCATAACTTGGAATTGAGCCAATAACATGAAGATTCTGTGATCCAAAACAAGCAGCTGTTCTAATAAGATAAGCTAAATTTTCATCACATTGAAAATTAATAGCACAAATAGAAATTGGAAAATTTTGTACTTTTCCGTTTTTAATTTTATTATCATATCGATTACGACGAGTTTCAGAACGCATAATATCCTTAAAATAATTAAATCGTTCCATCTGACTTTCACAGATTGCACGGTAGGGACCGTGAGAACGATTTAACTTATCCTAGGATTTTATTTTGCGCTAGTAGTTTCTGTAACTTCTGTTGTTGTTTCAGAAGCTGGTGCTTCTTCTGTAACTACTTCAGTAGCGACTTCTGTTGTTGTTTCTGTTGTTGTTTCAACAGTTTGTGTTGGTACTTCTGCTTGTGGTTCATCGTGTGCGCCAGTACAAGCCATAAGACCAATAAGAATAAATCTAATCATTTTATTTTTCCTTTTTATATTAAGCGAGTGCAGAATCATCTAATGCACTATCATCTTTAGTTGATGTGCAACCAAAAACGAACATCATAAATAGTCCAATCATGTTTTAAACCTCCGCTCTATTAAGAGCAATATAATTAACATCAAAAATAAAAATATGCTAATTAAAAAATAAAAATAATATTCATTTAGCAAAATTTCCATACATATAACAAAAATTAGATCTATAATTTTATACAATTATTTCCTAATTTTTGCAACAAGATCTGAGGAAGATTGAATCTTGCCTCCACCAACTCCCCATAACATTGAAATACCTAATTCTGTACATACTTCCATTTCTGGGGTGTTTTTATTTGTTCTATCACCACCATTTGCAAAATATGTTGGCTTTTCTCTACGAAGTGCTTCACAAACAGAACCATCAGAATCATCTACTGGCACTACTTTTGCAACGCCCTTAATGGCACTAAGAATTTCTGCTCTTTCTTCCCACGACATAAAAACAAAACCTTTTTTACGCATGAGCCAATCATCTGAATTTAAAATTACGATTACATCACCAAATTGTGACGCTTCTTGAATCATTCTAACATGACCAAAATGTACTGGATCAAAACCGCCAGATACTGCTACTGTTTTATTTTGCATCTAATGCTCCAATTACAATTCCATTTTTTATTATTTTTATTGTGCCATTGTGTTTCCATCTATTTCTAATGGCGATTTCGGCATCTTCAATTGTATCTAGATTATATAAACAACCGTATTCAACACCTTGTTGGTCTTTTTTAAGACCAAGAATTATTTGTCTATTTTGGTAATCATTTATTTCAATACAATAAATCATTTAGTTGCCCCCCATAATAAATAGAAGGCAAAAATGATTAACTATTTGCGAAGCTTTCTAGCACGACGTTTTTTAGAACCAAGTTTGCGTCTACGACGACCATGACTATGTTTTGCTTTGCGACTCATTTTCTACTCTCTTGAAAAGTTCTGATCGGTTTAATCTTTTCTTTTTTTCTTGAAGATGTACAAGATCTTCAATTTGCTCTTCTTCTATTTGTTTTGCTACTTTTTCTTTAACTTTTGTTTTATCAAATGTTTTAGCCAAAGTTCCTCCATCAGAACAATAGTATTATAACACCAATAAATTTATTGTCAACTATTCATTTTCTATTGAATCAATAAGATCTTTACCTTCTGGTGTAAGATTTATAACATCATCATCAAGTTGATATGTTCCGAGCAAATACATTTTTGTATCTTCAAGACCCCAATATTCATCTGTTTCAAGCGCATCTGGAACACAGGCGTACCATTTCTTTTTTAGTTCTGATGGTAATTGTTTTGGAGAGTAAATAAATTTTTCTGCTTCCTGCCACGAAAAACCATATCCAGAAGCGTTGATTTCTTTTTTTGCTTTATTTACAATTTTATTAAGTTTTGGATTATCAGAATGTTGTCTAATAAATTTTCTAAAATCATATTCTGGTCCGTATTTATTATCTTCTGTATCTAAATTTTGTTTACATTTTTGAAATTTTAAAACTAATGGAATAGCTTTTACATTATCATCAACTCTTGATTCTACATCAGCTGCATATACATAATAGAAATCAGTATCTGCATCTGCACCACCTAAAGCATCTGTAGCATCTTTTATTCTAGTCGCTAATGATATTCTAGGCGTAAAATCATCTTCTATTACTCTTCCATCGTTTTCAAATGGATTTCTTGGAACTCTCTTTGTAAATGTAAATGGTTCGTTTCCATTTAATCTTATAGAACTTAAATGAAAATATTTAAATATCTCTTCGACTTCTGACACAGGAATAAAAAACTCATCTTCATCCAAGCGAGATTCAATAACTTTTTTAATTTTTTTAGATTCTGTAAGTTTTATTTTTATTTTCATTAAATAATTTTTACCTTTTTTACAGTCATAGGTGTTATTAAATCCCAATTATTTGTTTTTGCTATTTCCAACATTGCATCAATTCTATATACAGTTTTTTGAACAAGTGGATTGCTATTTGCAGCCAGCCATGCTCTTCTTGTGTTTAAGAAAGCAAGAACCCATGCTTTTTCATCACCACCACGGGAAGGTGATGCTTCTGGAAATTTTGATCTTAAAGATGTAACTCTACCGGGTCCAGAATGAATACAAGTATCATAAACTACCAAATAACCTAATGCAGTTTTTAAACCAATATCCGCACAATGATTTACTGCTGGAAGCCAATAGTTCTTATCAAATACTTCATCTTGTGCTTGTTTCATAAGTGGATCAGAACCAGCAGATTTTAAAAGACTAATTAAAGAGTTTAACCATGCTGGGTAATTTGCAGTAACATTATTAAACTTTGTAGATTCATTTGTAGTAAGATAATTCATATATTGTTTTAAGGATTCTGCTTGTTGTCCACCAAGTTCAATATAACGTTTACACACCAAATCTAAAGAACCTGCTTTATCGGTACATTGATGTTTACCATAAGATATACCAGCACCATCATTTAAAATTGAACAAGTTCCATACGAAGCGTCGGTTGGTACTCTACCAGTTTCAAATATAGATACAACACAATCAATAACGTATTTTTGTTGTGAATTAATACTCATTTTATCTTTTTTACCTTACGTATTTAAAATAACTATCTAAGATATGCATATTAAATAGTTATTTTTTTAGCTTCTTCTATTTCTTTTCTTAATGTTTTGAGTTCATCAAGATCATATTTAATTAATATTTCAAGATATTGTGCATAAGATAAACCAATCGATCCAGCAGCTTCATATAAGCTATTGGTTATTGACAAAGAATACAACAACAAAGCTCTTTTTGCCATATAAGGAAAAGATTTCCACAATTTCATACCAGACAATTTACCATTTAAAGATTTACTACAAATTTCCAACTTTAAAGCAATAAGTTCCTCAAGAGTAAGTTTGTTTAACATAAATTCAAACTCCTCTGAGGAACGATTTTGTTCTTTTAGCTTTTTTGATAAAGAATATTTATAGCACAATCCATGTTGTTTAGATTGTTTTCTTTGCCAATGCATTAAACTTCCAGAGGTTTGGCTTCACCTTGATCTTCAGCAGATTTACGTTCTTTTTCTTTCTCATATTCTGGTGTTGTAGGTTCAGCAGCAGTTGGAGACATTTCCTCTTCAAATTTATCAAAGTATAGTTTAAGATTTGTAATTAAATAATCATAAAATAAACTTCTATCTTTTTCATCATCAAGAATTGTATATGCATCAGAAATATTCTTTTCTATTTTTTTGAATGTTTCCATTGCCATATTTCGACCAGTTGTATCTAAATTTTTTCCTTCTAGACCTTTGGCAAATTCTTCTTCTGGTTTAACTTCTTCTTCTTTCTTTTTCTTTGTTGGTTTTCCTTCATCATCTAAAATATCAATAAATTTATCATTATCAAATTTAACATTAATATTTTCTGCAAGTTTATCTACATTAGATACAACATACATATATTCAGTAGAAAGTATATTTTGTACAGCATTTAAAATATGCGCTCTAAATGAATCTCTTTGTTCTTTAGAGGTTGTCATAATTTTAAAATCTGCTTGAACCACAGGAATTATTTTCTTTAATAAATCTTCAAGAACATTGATTCCTGTTGAATCATGTTTTGGTTGATCTTCAGCAGCTTCAGAAATAAGCTTACGAATTATCTTTCTTAATTGATATTCTTGTTTATATTCTTCAATTCTTTCTTTTCTTTTTTTAGCTTCATTTAATAAAATTGTTTTTCTTATTAATTTACGAAGCTCTAATTCTTCATTATTCATCTTTTTTTTCCTTAAATAATTCATTCACTTTAGCAAGAATATCATCAATAGAATGAGTTACTGTTTCTTGGTTTTTAACTTTTTTCTTACTTGATAAATTTATCATACCACCTTCTAAAGATCCTGCGCCACTACCACCAGCACTCATTTCATTTATTAATGATAAAATTTCATTAATATTGATTATATCTGGTTTTTTATTCATTATACTTTGTATATCCTTGCTATAGCGACCATATAAATCTTTAATAAATAGTCTTTGTTCATCGTTATCGAGTGTATTAAAATAATCTCTTATTTGTGTTGAAGAATCAAATTCTTTACCCATTACGTTAAAATCAACTTTTGGATATGTTAGCACATAGCAATGTTTAGACATTGGTTCAAATTTATCTTTATATGGTTGCATATAACTTGGAGAACCGTCTTCATTTGCTTTAAATGAAAATCTTGGGTCTTCTATCATATCTTTCATTGAAATAGCATATACTAAAACAGTTTTATTAGGATCAATACTTTTGATATTGTTAACAACTTCTTCTGCTTTGTAAGGTTCAGCACTATACCAAATGTATTGATTTGGAACACCAGCAAAATTAATTATTTTTTTTCTATCTTCAAATGATAATGGTGATCTTTCATCTACCTTGTCAGAAGTAAAAATATTAACTTTGTCTTCACCAAATTTATTAGTTAAATATCTATAAGCTGCCATATGACCTTTGTGGAATGGCTGAAACCTTCCGGGATATATAACAATTGTATTTGTTGTATTTGGTACAACATTTTCAGTTAAGTTTATTATTTGATTAATTGGAGCAAAGTTACCTGTTATTTTATAAAGTTTGTTATTTATTTGAAATACAATTCCTTCTATAGCAGATTGAATATTATCTATGCTTCCTATTTTTTCTATTTCTCTTGAAGCTTTTTCAAGTTTCTCTTCATCTTGAGAAAATAAAGTTTGTACTTTATTTATAGAAGTTTCTAACTCATTTTTTATTTTTTCTATTGCTTGCTCATTATTTTCAATAAAATCTGATTTTTGATTTTGTAATAATAAAACACCAATTTTATGTATAACATCTTCAATAGGTTTTATTGCTTCTTTTTTAATTTTGGATTTATTTGATAGTATAAAATTAATAGATTTTTTAAGTTGGCTTTTATCAACAACATCTGAGTCTGAGAGAACTATTTCGTTTGTTGGCAAATCCAATATTTTATTTGCTAATTGTTCAGAAATTTTAATATTTTTAATTGTTTCATTAATCTTTTTTACAATTCTTGTATGTAAGAAATCTTTTATTGTTAAGTCTTCGTTAAAACCAAATTTATTTAATTCTTTAAATAATTCATCAATATATACACTATCGATTCCTTGCATTAAATTTTTTAATGGTGTTTGTCTTACTTGAAAGTTTGTATTAGATAAATTTTCATTTAATTTTGGAATTAAAATTTCAATTGTTTTAGATAATCTAATATTTTCTTCATCTGGAATTACATTCAATGCGCCAGTTTGTTCATCAAAACTTTTGTGACCAGATCTATGTATTAAAATAAAATTTTTATCATATGGAATTACATTATAATTTGTTGATACAACTTCACAATTTAAAAATATGTTTCCATCAACACCAAATATATCAACTTTTTCTTGATCGGTTAAGTTGTATAACGATCTATCAAAAGAGTTAAAAGCAGCAATAAAAGCTTCCTTTGTTTTATCACCACTTTCAAATTCTCTTTCATCAAATTGATGTTTATCTAATCCACCAAGTTTAAATTCAGATTTATTTCTTACTGCTTTTGTTTTACCATTTTTAAAACCAAAATAGATATTCATACCATCTATTTTTTCTGTGCAAATAATTTTATTATTTATTAATCCATCAATTATGTTTTTTAATTTATTGAAAGTTAAATCATAATCTTCATATAGATGCTGAATGTGTCCAGCAGCTCCCCCTTCCAATAAAATCATAATTTATTATTCCTTTTCTTCTAATATTTTGTTCTTTTCTTCTTCTAATATTTTAACTTTATTTTCTAAATCTAACAATTGTTCTTGTAAAAAATTATTCTTTTCCTCTAGTCTATTAACATTACGTTTGATCTCTAGCAAGTGAGTTTTAGCTATTTCTATTCTTCTTTCATCTGTCATTGACTTTGGAGAAATAGAGTCTAATATTTCAGATATGCTTTGGATATAAGACTTGGTACTGACTTGTTTTTTTTCAACACCTTCTTTTATAAAATTCCAAGTTATTTTATTCAGTAATTGACTCATCTTTTTTCTTCTTGTTTAAAACTGACTTTGTAGTTTGTGAAATAACGTTTACTTCTTCCTTTACTTCTTCGTTTATTTGTTCCTTTACTTCTGGAACTACTGATGTTACTATTGGAGCAGTTTCTACTGATACAACTGGTACTACTTGAGCTTGTTCTTTTTTAGCTTTTAGTATCTTTTGAAGTTTTGACCATTTCATTATGCGTTCTCCATTGCGTTTTTACGTTTAGTAGCGTAATATATTTTTTCACCTTTTTTCTTTCCGTATTGTTTTTGCATTTTGCTTTTAACTTTAGCTTTACCCATCTTTTTACCAAGTTTTTCTTCTTCTTTTTTTTCTGCCTTGGTCATTTTCTTTTCTTCTAAGTCTTTTTTATCTTTGGCTTCTTTTGCAGCTTTTTTCATAGGTTCATCTGTGTCACGATCTCTATCTAAATCAATATAATCTGGTTTTGGTTTTTTCTTTTTTGCTTCAGACAAGATACCAAATTTATTCATCAAAAGACCAAATCTTTCGTCATTCAACCATTCATTTAGTGGTTGTTTTTCTTTTTCTACTTTTTCCATCATAAGTTTTCCTTTGTGAGTATCACACCAATCTCTAAAATACATATTACCTAATTCAAATGCTTCTCTTTCCATATTTCTCAAATGTTTATTTGTTTGAGCATATCCTTCTCCCATTTCACCCATCTTTTCTGGAGATAGATCGCCACGACAGTTTTGTGCGTGGTGTATTAATTCATGAGAGACAGAACGAAGTATATCTTTTGGGTGTCTGCTGGTAACATAAACAGATACCTCAAAAGTACTTGGATTATAAAAAGCAGTTTTTCCAAGAGGATCAGAAGCATTGTCTTGATCTTCAAGGTAAATAATTTTAGGTTGTTTTGTATACCCCATATGTTTTTGTGCATATGGCAAATATTGATCAACTAAGTGCTTAACGTGCATAAATATAAATAGATTAAAAAATTAAACTTTCTTTAGATTTTGTAACAATTTCAAGAGAAATAGCTAATATCTCTTTTTCATTATTGCTTTCGTTTAAAGGAACAACCTTTGCTAAAGCAACTTTTCTATCACCACGATCAGCAATAAATAAATTACTTATGATACCAAATTTTTTTGTTTTTATTGGAATTGTAATTTTTCCATGCTGTTGTAATTCAGACCACGAAACAATATCACCTATGTTTAATTTCTTATATTGAGATAAACCAAAAACAGAGTCTTTAGAAAGCATAAAGCCACCTAAAGTAAATAGGTGGCTTTAAATATTAATTTTATTGATTATTTAGAATGTTTATCGGCTATAGAAGAAGCAGCCCAAGCATCTGGTTTGATTTTATAATCTAATCCCGTAGCTTTTACATAACCAGTTAGATTATCGACTAGTTTATTAGTAGCTGCTTTCTTATCTGAGTTAATATCTAAATGAACTTCTACTTTAGCATCTGGAACCATTTGTGTGATTTCAAGCGCAAGAGTAATAGACTCAGAAACTTCTTGCATGATTCTTATAGATAAATTTGGAAATTGTGTTCTTTGGTAATTACTTCTTGTAAAATAATACTTTCCACCATTATTTTCTCCATTTTCACCATGCAAACAAATAACCGAAGACATAATACAATATTTTTTCCATAAAAAAGAATCGCTTCCTATATAAACTTTTCCTTTTTTCTTAGAATGTTCATAAACAGATTTTAAAACTTCTTCTTTATCAATTTGTTGACCATTTCCTGTAAACCATTTCATTAATGATATCCTATTTCTTCTAATAGTTCTTGTGGTACTAAGACAACTTGGTTTTGAACCATTACTAAGTGTCTTCCATTCTTATCTGGGGTTTCTGTTATTCTATTTACAAGTCTACCAAGAGTTACTTTAATTAATTGTCTAGTCTCTGGGTTTAAGAAAAAACCAATTCCTTCTCCCTTTAGTCTTTCATAGGGGTAAGTAATTTTTAATTTATTTTGGGTTTCAATCATGGCATCTAAATTAGCTTCCACAATTTTTTGAAACACATCGGCTTTTTTTCTTCTTATGACTTGTGACATTTTGTACCCCTCATAATATAAGTATCTATGAGAAGTAAGTCAAGCATTATCTTTCTAAGATATCATCATAAGACAAAACTCTAACAACAGTAAACTCTTCAATTTCTTTAAGTTTTGGAAGAATTGTTTCTTTTATGGTTTCTTCGATTGATGCATCTTTATCTAATGCAACCTTTAAAACAAGTTCTTTATAAGTAAAACCAGCTAAAATTTGTGTTACTTCAAATGTCTTAACAATTGTTACATCTTTGATCGCTCTAACTTCATCTTTTAGTTTTGTAAAGTTTATTTTGCTTTCTCGTGTACTTGGAAAACGAATCAAAAATGCAACTTCATAAATAATTTGTTCTACAGGTTCATCAGCTTCTGCTAAATATTTAAACCATTTAAGTTTATTCATAACAATAAATAGTGTTAAATACGCATTTTATTTAATATGCGTTTTTTAATATTATAGTTTGATTCATATTCTGTGTTTCCATTTTCATGATAAAAAGAAACCGAAGTTGCTACATAAGATCGACCATATGAATACTCATCAACAAAAAACCAAGTATCTTTTTTTAGATGTTTTTGAACTTCATCCCATAGATTAATTGGATCGTTTTCTTCTTCATAATCCTCATCTACTTCATCTTCCTCTGTTCCCTGTCTATTGTGTACAGAAGAATAACGAATATCAACGCCAGAGTCCATAAAACCACCAGCCTTAATAATGAAAGAATTTTCTTCCTTACTATAGGCATCAAGCTTACAATAAGCATCATCAGACAAATAACCAGAACTAAGATTGGTTTCATCTGTAAGAAGGTCACACAATTTTTGAATATATTTAACAGATTCTTCATCCTTCAAAATAAAAGACGTTGTACAATAATTACCTACTTCTACTCCCATTTTTATCCTCACTATTTAAATTTTGTTTTACTTCAAGCAATTTTGCCAAAATTGCAGTTATAATTATGATATCTTTTTGTAATGATATTGAAAAAGATAGCACTATCATCATCATAGCCATAACTACATTTGGATCATCACCAATAAGCTGAAAACCAGCAAACAACAATAATACAAATTTTGCTATTTCATAAACGTATATCATTTTATCCTTTTTATAATTTTTGTACTGTGTGATAAAGTGCTGTTATGACTGTTAACAACTTATTATCTAATGTAATCACAGAAATACAATTATCTGTCTTTTCTGTGATTATACCATAATATGCTGAAACCCATGTAACTTTAACAAAATCACCAACTTCAAGCATTTTTTAACTCTTTTACTAAAGACAACATAACATAGATACTATTTAATGGTAGGAGAAAAAAATGAAAAATTTTCAATCATTGATGGAATCTTGGAGAGGTTACACCAATAAAGTTTTATCTGAAAGAGTAGAGACTACATATGGTGAAAGCTATGAGGCTTTACGTGATATTATCGAACTCAGTAAAGATAAAGTTTGGATATTTTTTGATACAGAAACAACTGGCTTAAAGGCTGAAAAAGATTACAATCAAATAACACAAATAGCAGCAATTGCAGTTGATGTAAAAGGATTTGCAAAAGGTACAGAACCAGTAATAGTTGGTAAGTTCAATGAAAAAATTGCTTTAGGCGATAGAACAAAAAGCTTTATTGGTTGGGAAAAACGCAAAGAAGCAGAAAGAGCTGCTGCTGGTGAAGAAAGTAATTTTAAAACTATACCACAAATTTTTGCTATGACAGGATATGGAGAACCAAAAAATCCAAAGAAAAGATTAGCAAAAGGACTTACTGGTGCCCCAAAAAATTATGGATCTTTAGAAGAAGTAATGAAAAATTTTGCTGCATTCTGTGAACAATACCCAGACAGAGTTTTAGTTGCTCAAAATGCACCATTTGATGTTGGTTATGTTAATGAAATGTTTGGAAGATTTGGTATGGAACCACCTTCAGATGTTGTTATGGATACAGTTAAAATATTCCAAAAATTCTTAGCACCAACTGTAAAGAAAATTAAATCAAGAGTTGAAATTGGTGAAGAAGTCACACCAGAAGATAAAGCAATTCTTGATGCACTTACTGCACAATCTACGAGAGGGGCATTTATAACAGTATCTCTTGGAAAACTTATCAATGCTTTCAAAGTTGAAAATGAGGGTTGGCACGATGCTTTAGCTGACGTAGTAATGTTGAGCAAAGTTCTTAGAGCAGTATTGCATTGGTTAGATGATAATGAAGATGTAAAATCTATCTCTTATCCTTCTCCAATGGTTGGACCACAGACAGAACCTCCACCACCAAAACCAAGGGCAGGTAAAGCATCAGACGTTCAGTAATGTAAACTCACTATCTTCGTGATATGAGAATGGTTGAAGCTCTATAGTATCTGGATCAAACCAGAAGATACTATAGAGCTTTTGATTATTTATGACTAGTATGTGTTCAATATAGCCTGTGAATTTTGAATCTTTTACAAGGTCGCCTATGTTATACATCGAATATTACCGGAACTGGATCGTATAGTTTTCTAACACCGATGTTTCCGGAATGCAAGTCATTAAATATTGCATAATTTTTATTGTTATCAAAATATGTTCTCAACATTTCTTGAATTAGATTAGTTACAAACTCTTCTCCAAGTTCCATATTTGCTCTTGCATAAGCACCAGAGTCTAAAATATTCCACTTAAAATATTGATGATTTAATACATCTTCTATATTTGTTGGATCAATATAAACTGTAGCTGGTCTATTTTTATTTAAATAATCATATGCAAATGAATTCATTTTTTGAGAAAACATATCAAATGCTTTTTCTAGATCTCTTTTTTTTGTAAAATCAAAATTTGCTACTACATCAAAATAATCATCTAATGGAATTACTCTACCCATTATAACCCAACCATATTGATGATTTTCTACAGTTTCTTGATATCTGTTTCCGTCCCATGAAGATACTAATTTTTTATATGTTCCAACTCCATGATCATAAATTAATAAATCTGCTTTTGTAGCACTACCAGAGAATACTTTTGATTTTAATTTTTCATATCTATCATTTTCTGATTCAATACTTCCAACATATGATCCTATGTAAATTTTCAATAATCTATCATCTGGAAACTTAAATACAGTTCCTTGAGTACCAGAAGCTACTTTTTTTATTATTGGAATCTGAGATAAGATAGGAATTTGTTTAATACAGGAGGAAACCAAAGCTTGTGGTAATGAGCTTAATAAAATATTTTTATTGTCTTCTTTAATTTTATTAAGATCTTCTGTTTCTTCTTCTGGTTCTATAGAAAGAATTTTAGGTCTTATTATTCTTTTAATTTCTTGAAGTTTAATTTTTATTTTCATTTTATTATTCGCCTAATGGAGATTCTTCAATGAATTTTTTTACAGCTTCTAATACTTCTGGATGTTCGCTAAAGTACTGCATTAACCACATAGGAACAGCACCAGCTACAGCACCAGCTGCTGCACCTTTGCTTATATTACTAGCCATTTCTTCTGATGCACTAGAATATTTTTCTTCCTCACCATACATTTCTTTTATTTGTTTACGTATTATTTGACGTAAATAAGCTTCTGTAATTTTCATTTTATTTTCCTTTATTATGCCAAAATTGTTTCTCTAATAGAAGAATCTATTAATAAAAATCTACCATCTTTTCCAATACCTGTGTTATATGGTCTAACTTCCTCTGGTTCAATATCAAATTCTGATATTGCATTTACCAATTTAACATATAATGGATATTTGAAATTTTCTGCTAAAAGACTTATTTTAGGTGCAGTTGGAAATTTAAGTTTATTTTCTTCTTTTTCGT